>OLPX01002434.1_pt1 | contig 10956 bp, 3 predicted proteins | sample 1672491 | NCBI WGS metagenome assembly OLPX01 (sample SAMEA3136692, study PRJEB25190) | human gut metagenome | biome: human gut; feature: human-associated habitat; material: faeces | place: Austria | collected 2013 | reverse complement strand
TTCGGTGATTTTGTCTCCTCCCCGTATCTGGCATCCTGCGTATTGGGGTGGGAGTTGCAGGTCGGCGGCACATTGGCGACATTCCTGTGCGGTGGTGTCGTTGAGTTTCCAGGTGATTTCTGTCAGTTTTTGGAAGGTATGGAGATAGTCGCCGTCTATTCCCAGTTCGGGAATATGGAAATGCTGATTGGGGTTGAATGTCAGTTGAAAGTTGAGCAAGACTGGTTTGCCGTATGTGAAAAAGGCAATCGTTTTTCCGATGATGTTCTTACAGGTTACTTTCAGTTTCCATTTCAGTAACTTCGTCTTAGGCAGCTTTTTGTCTTTCATCAATGCCTGCCAGGAGGGGAGGCGATGGGTGTTATAGGTGTGATGAAACGGCTCGTGCACTTGCTCGCAGAAGGGGGCGAAACAATCTTCCCAACCTTTTTCCCATCCGAAGTTGGCGTCGTCGGAGTAGAGCTTGAACTGTATTTTGTGTTGCAGGCAATAAAGCATTGCGTGAAGCATATAGGTATATTCGGTGAAGAAACCGGCATCTATGCCTATGTGATAAATCATCGTCTTTTTGAAAGAACTATTCAGAAGGCGGTATCGGGTGGCAAGGTCATTTGGGTTCATGTGTCTTCTTTTTGATGAAATATTGAATGCTTTCTTTAAAAGTAACCGATCGGCTGCCCCACATGGCTGCTACGTAGAGTGCTGCAGCAAGCACTATCTTGCTTGCCAGGCGGAGATAAATATTCTCGATGGAGCGGGTGGTGTAATAGGTGATTACCATAACCGTAGCCGCAATGATAGCGTAAGGAAGTATGTCCATCAGGGCATGGCGAAGCTTCAATCCTATTTCCAAGTGTACGAAGTAGTGCCATGTCAGTAGCCACAATATGTTGATAGATACATAGACGGTAAGCATGGTAAAGATCCCGTAAGAGTGGGCTAATAGAACGCTTGACAGTAAGATGATGCCGAGCGCTATGGTGTTCCACATGTAGATGCGGGATTTTCCTTTACTGATAATCAGTTGTTGATAGAGGTATGCGATGGGAGCAAAGGCTCCGCTGATACACAGTATTTGCATGATTAATATGCTGGAATACCACTTGTCGGTGATGGTGATGATAATCAGCTCTTCCGATACGATTCCCAATCCCAACATGGCGGGAAACGAGACAAAAGCGGTGAAACGCAGCATTTTGCGGAATACCCGTTTTTGCCGTTCAAGGTCGTCGGACACTTTGGTGAGTACCGGTTGCGCTACTCCGTTTATCATGCCGGAGATGAAGAGTTGTCCCATGCCGCACCATTTATTGGCTTGGTTGTAATATCCTACTTCTTTTTCGCTGTAGAATTTACCCAGTATCACGGAAAACAGATTGTTGTTGATGTGATTGAATACATTGGTAACCAGTAGTTTCCCACTGAATCCGAACATTTCCTTAATCGGGGTGAAGTTGAATTGCAAGCTCGGTCGCCAACGGGTGAAATGCCAGTAACAGGCTGTGTTGATGGTTACGTAAACGATGCTTTGCGTAGCAATACCCCAATAAGAGAAACCAAAGTAGGCGAGAGTGACTCCGGTGATTCCGGATACGGTAAGCCCGATAACGGAAGACAGGGCCCGCTGTTTCACCATCAGGTTTCGCAGAAGATAGGCACTGTGGGATATTCCCAGGCTGGCTATGAAGAATCCGATGAAGGAATAACGTGCCAGCGGTGTCAGTTCGGGAGTATGGTAAAAATCGGCAATGAGCGGTGCGCACAGGAATAACAGCAGATACAAGGATAAGCTGATGGCTGCATTGAACCAGAAGACAGCATTGTAATCGTTATGTGTCACTTCCTTCTTGTTGACAAGGGCGGCTGTGAAACCGCTCTCCTGTATCGAACTGGCAATGAGGGAGAAGATAGCCAACATTCCCACCATTCCATAATCTGACGGAGTGAGCAACCGCGCGAGGAATATTCCGAAAAGCAGGTTTAACAACTGCTGTATGCCGTTGCTGAATCCTCCCCAAAATAGTCCTTTGGCTGTCTTTTCTTTTAGTGACTGATTCTCGCTCATATTATTTGCAAAGAATACATGAAAAGGCTATGCGTGATGATAGCTTTTCATGTATTCCCTATTCTAATTTTATTATTTTACTTCGCTGCCCGGCTTCACCTCACGTCCCGGTGTGATGACTGCCAGACTGCCATCGTTGTTTTCGGCACTAAGAATCATGCCTTCGCTGACAATTCCTTTCAGTTTGCGCGGAGCAAGGTTGGCGATGAAGCAAACCTGTTTGCCTACCAGTTCTTCCGGTTGATAATGCTTGGCAATACCCGATACGATAGTACGTGTTTCCAGTCCGTCGTTGATTTTGAATTGAAGCAATTTATCCGCTTTCGGCACTTTCTGACATTCAAGAATGGTACCTACACGGATATCCAGTTTCGTGAAATCATCGAATTCGATGTTCGGACGGATAGGATTAGCCTTGTAGTTGGCTTCTTCGTTTGCTTTCTTTGTATCGAGCAATTTTTGTACTTGTGCTTCGATAGTAGCGTCTTCAATCTTTTCGAACAATAATTCCGGTTTGTTCAACTGGTGACCTACAGGGAGAAGGTTGTCACGTCCCAATTCAGACCATTCGAAAGTATCCATGTTCAGCATTTTGCGGAGTTTTTCCGAGCTGAACGGCAAGAATGGGTCGAAGGCGATGGCAAGGTTGGCAACCAGTTGCAGGGAGATGTTGAGGATGGTACCTACACGCTCCATATCTGTTTTTGCCAGTTTCCACGGTTCGGTGTCGGCCAGGTATTTGTTGCCGATACGTGCCAGATTCATGGCTTCTTTCTGTGCGTCGCGGAATTTGAATACGTCGAGCAGTTTTTCCACTTCTGCTTTTACGTCTGCAAATTCTTTCAGTGTTTCCTTGTCGTAGTCGGTCAGTTCACCTTGTGCAGGTACGCGCCCGTCGAAGTATTTTTGAGTCAATACCATTGCACGGTTCACGAAGTTACCGTATACGGCTACCAGTTCATTGTTATTGCGTGCTTGGAAGTCTTTCCAAGTGAAGTCGTTGTCTTTCGTTTCCGGTGCGTTGGCGGTCAGTACGTAGCGGAGTACGTCTTGCTTTCCGGGGAAATCAGCCAGATATTCGTGCAACCATACGGCCCAGTTGCGGGAAGTAGAGATCTTGTCTCCTTCGAGGTTGAGGAATTCGTTGCTCGGCACGTTGTCCGGCAGGATATAGCTGCCTTCTGCTTTCAGCATGGCAGGGAATACGATGCAATGGAATACGATATTATCTTTTCCGATGAAGTGAATCAGACGCGTTTCTGGATCTTTCCACCATGTTTCCCAGCTGTCGGGAAGAAGCTCTTTTGTATTGGAGATGTATCCGATCGGAGCGTCAAACCATACATAAAGCACTTTTCCTTCTGCTCCTTCTAAGGGAACAGGGATACCCCAGTCGAGGTCACGGCTCACGGCACGTGGTTGCAGTCCCATGTCGAGCCAGCTTTTGCATTGACCGTATACGTTCGGACGCCATTCTTTGTGATCTTCCAGAATCCATTTGCGCAGCCATGCTTCATGCTTGTCGAGAGGAAGATACCAGTGTTTGGTTTCTTTCATCACCGGCTTGCTACCGCTGATGGCACTTTTCGGGTTGATAAGATCCGTAGGAGAAAGTGAGGTTCCGCACTTTTCGCATTGGTCGCCGTAAGCGCCTTCCGAATGGCAGTGAGGACATTCTCCGGTGATATAACGGTCGGCAAGGAATGTTTTTGCTTCCTCGTCGTAGTATTGTTCAGACGTTTTCTCGATGAATTCGCCTTTATCGTACAATGTTTTGAAGAAATCCGAAGCCAATTGGTGATGCGTCGGCGAAGTGGTGCGGCTATACACGTCGAATGAGATACCGAATTCTTCGAATGATTTTTTAATCAGCGAATGGTAGCGGTCTACTACATCCTGTGGAGTAATTCCTTCTTTCTTGGCACGAATCGTGATAGGTACCCCGTGTTCGTCCGAACCTCCGATGAATAATACATCTTCTTTTTTCAGACGCAGATAGCGCACATAGATATCTGCCGGCACGTATACACCCGCTAGGTGACCGATATGGACAGGACCGTTCGCATACGGCAGTGCCGATGTGACGGTGGTTCTTTTGAATTTCTTTTCCATTATATAGTGTGATTTTTGTTGTTTTCAACTTTGTAATGTGCAAAGATAATGACTTTTCACCACAGATTACACGGATTAACACAGATTATTTCATTGAAAAGTGGTCACAGAATGAAACAGGAACGTTTCGTAATAAAAAAACAGGTAAAAAGAAAGTGTTTTACCCTGATATAAGTTGGCTAGAAAATAGCCAATTTGTATCGGGGTATTTTTATATTTTCTATTATGTTCTATTTTTAAGATTGAAACAGATTAGGAGTATCTAAACTGTATTCTAATAAAAGAAGTGACGTATAAAATACTGTATGAATATGCGGAATAAGTAATCTTTCTTGAATACAAATGAGTGAATATTCATGATTGTTGATAGAATCATGAATCATTGCTTTTAAAGGAAGACTTCGTTCCTTTTAAAGAAACGGTTTATTGGTCAGTGAGAAGTGCTTCCTTGCTTTTAAACGAAAGGACAAAAGGGTATTTAGAATACTTGTTTTGTGCTGGTTGCTGTCGAATAGGTAACATGTGAGTTGTTTCTATTTGAACTTATATTTGCAATAATCTGCTCCTGAAATTAGGAATTTTGCCTTTTTGATGTTGAATCGAATGATTTAAAGTCTGTTTTGTGTGAATATGGATTATGCAACTTGCTTATCCTTCAAGTTTTCCAATATACTCCGGACTCATCTTGTATATTTTTGATTCTGTATGAGTTTTATGTCCATTTTTTCTGCATAAAGTAATATTCTGTTCTAATGATAAGAATTACATGGTAAGATTATAGCTTTGCATTTCAATAAGTCAGTATAATCTATATAATTTCTTGCTCATTTCCTCTTTTATCATCTATTTCCATCTATATTTCTCCTCTTTTTCTTTCTTTTTTCTCGTAAGAAAGAATATATTTGTACCTAAGTTAAACGAAAACCAAAGCATGATATGATAACAACCCAGTTGCTTCGTCCTGAAAGTATTGTCGTAGTAGGGGCATCGAATAATGTGCATAAGCCGGGTGGCGCAATATTAAAGAATTTGATAAATGGAGGTTATCAGGGAGAACTTCGGGCGGTGAATCCGAAGGAAAAGGAAGTGCAGGGAGTTCCCGCCTTTGCGGATGTGAACGATCTGCCGGACACAGATCTGGCGGTGTTGGCTGTGCCTGCCTTGATGTGTCCTGATATGGTGGAAACATTGGCTAGCAAGAAACAAACCAGGGCATTTATCATACTCTCGGCTGGTTTTGGTGAAGAAACCCACGAAGGGGCGCTGTTGGAAGAACGTATTTTGGAAACAGTTAATAAATACGGCGCTTCACTGATTGGTCCTAATTGCATTGGATTGATGAATACATGGCATCATAGTGTATTCAGCCAGCCGATTCCTAACTTAAACCCCAAAGGGGTGGACTTGATTTCCAGCTCCGGTGCTACGGCGGTATTTATTCTCGAAAGTGCCGTAACAAAAGGTTTGCAGTTCAATTCAGTCTGGTCGGTGGGAAACGCCAAGCAGATCGGTGTAGAAGATGTATTGCAATTTATGGATGAGAACTTCGATCCCGAAAAAGATTCTCATCTGAAACTACTCTATATTGAAAGTATTCAGAATCCGGACAGGTTGTTATTCCATGCTTCGTCTTTGATTAGAAAAGGGTGCAAGATTGCGGCAATCAAAGCCGGAAGTTCGGAGAGCGGAAGCCGGGCGGCATCTTCCCATACAGGAGCAATCGCCAGTTCCGATTCGGCAGTAGAGGCTTTGTTCCGTAAAGCAGGCATTGTGCGTTGCTTCTCTCGTGAAGAATTGACTACTGTGGGTTGCGTGTTTACTTTACCCGAATTGAAAGGAAAGAATTTTGCCATTATCACTCATGCCGGAGGGCCGGGAGTGATGCTGACAGATGCGTTGAGTAAAGGCGGACTGAATGTGCCTAAGCTGGAGGGAGAAGTAGCCGAGGAACTAAAAGCCCAACTATTCCCCGGTGCTGCCGTCGGAAATCCTATTGATATTCTGGCTACCGGAACACCGGAACATCTGCGCCTTTGCATTGACTACTGCGAGGAAAAGCTTGACAATATAGACGCCATGATGGCCATCTTCGGAACTCCGGGATTGGTTACTATGTTTGAAATGTATGATGTGCTTCACGAAAAGATGCAGACTTGCAAGAAACCGATTTTTCCCATTCTTCCTTCCATTAATACAGCCGGAGCAGAGGTTTCCGCCTTCCTGGCAAAAGGGCATGTGAATTTTGCAGACGAAGTGACCTTGGGTACTGCCCTTTCACGTATCGTCAATGCTCCTAAACCGGCAGTTCCTGAAATAGAACTGTTCGGAGTGGACGTTCCGAGGATTCGTCGTATTATTGATTCTATTCCGGAGGATGGTTATATCGCTCCCAATTATGTACAGGCATTGTTGCACGCTGCCGGTATTCCGTTGGTAGATGAATTTGTTTCCGACAATAAAGAGGAGATAGTAGCTTTTGCCCGTCGGTGCGGATTTCCGGTAGTTGCCAAGGTTGTTGGTCCTGTGCACAAATCAGATGTCGGTGGTGTCGTTTTGAACATTAAAAGTGAGCAACATCTGGCACTGGAATTCGATCGTATGATGCAGATACTTGATGCAAGAGCAATTATGGTACAGCCGATGCTGAAAGGTACGGAACTGTTTGTTGGCGCAAAATATGAAGAGAAGTTCGGTCACGTGGTACTTTGTGGTTTGGGAGGTATTTTTGTGGAGGTGCTGAAAGATGTATCTTCCGGTTTGGCTCCGCTTTCTTACGAAGAAGCTTATTCAATGATTCATTCTTTGCGTGCTTATAAAATCATTCAGGGAACACGTGGGCAAAAGGGAGTCAACGAAGATAAATTTGCTGAAATTATTGTCCGTTTGTCCACTTTACTACGTTTCGCTACAGAGATCAAAGAAATGGATATAAATCCGCTCTTAGCAACAGAAAAGGCCGTTGTAGCAGTTGACGCGCGTATCAGAATAGAAAAATAGGACTATTCTTTCATTCATTGAGACATATTTACTATCTTTCCGCTGTGATTTTGCCTACATTTGGTAACTCAAACGGAAGGATAGAAAATACGTATATTTATGAAGAAAGTTCTCATATTTTTAATCTGTTTAATCGGCTATCAGATCGGCTGCCATGCGCAAATGGCGGACGAGCATTATTATTTCAAAAATCTTAGTGTACAGAACGGGTTATCTCAAAATACGGTCAATGCGATTTTGCAGGATAAGCAGGGCTTTATGTGGTTCGGCACAAAAGATGGTTTGAATAGATATGACGGTTTGTCATTCCGCAAATTCAAACATGATGACCGCACACGGCGGAGCATTGGTAATAATTTTATCACAGCTCTTTATGAGGACTCAAAAGGAGATATCTGGGTAGGTACGGATGTAGGACTTTATATCTATAATCCGGAAAAAGATTCTTTCCGTCATTTTGCTGAATTGAGCGCAGAAAACACGAAAATAGAGCATACCGTAACTGCAATCTCCGGAGACAACAAAGGATGTGTCTGGGTAGCGGTAGAGTCGCAGGGACTATTTTGTTATGATCTGGAGGAAGGAACACTCCAGAACCACACATTGAAGAACTTTTCTTTTATCTCCACCAATGTCCAGTCTTTTGTTTTCGATAATAGCGGAACCCTTTGGATTGGTTGCTATGGTGATGGACTTTTCTATTCGAAAGACCGTTTGCAAACCCTTCATCCTTATGTATCACCTGTAGACGATCAAAAAACTTATGAGAATGATGTCGTGATAGGTCTGGTGAAAGGAGCATATAATTGTCTATATATAGGCTCTTTAAAAGGAGGAGTGAAAGAACTGAACCTGACCTCTAACAAACTGCATGATTTACTCTCTAAAGATGAAAGTGGAGAGGCTGTTTTTTGTCGTGAACTGCTGGTAGCTTCTGACAACGAATTGTGGATTGGCGCAGAATCGGGACTTTATATTTATAATCTCCGAATGGGTAAGTATGTTCATTTGCGCAGTTCGATCAACGACCCTTATTCTTTATCCGACAATGCTATTTATTCATTGTGTAAGGATCGCGAGGGTGGTATCTGGATTGGCTCTTATTTTGGCGGTGTGAATTACTATCCTCGTTTTTATACGTATTTCGAGAAATATTATCCCAAAGGGACTGATAATGGTTTGCGTGGGAAACGAGTACGTGAGTTCTGTCAGGATAATCAAGGTATTCTGTGGATTGGTACGGAGGACGGTGGTCTGAATCGTTTCAACCCCAAGACCAAAACATTCTCCTTCTTTACACCCAGTAGTGCTTTTACCAATGTGCATGGTTTATGTTTAATTGGAGATCATCTTTGGGTAGGAACCTTTTCAAAAGGAGTGAAAGTAGTAGATACGCGTACGGGAGCTATCGTGAAAACCTATCAGAAAACGGATTCTCCCCGTTCATTGATAGATAATAGTGTTTTCTCTATTTGCTGCACAACGACCGGTGATATTTACCTGGGAACTTTATTCGGCTTGCTCCGATATAATAAACAGTCTGATGATTTCGACCGGATACCGGAACTGAACGGTCGGTTTGTGTATGACATAAAGGAGGACTCCGGAGGAAATCTATGGTTGGCAACTTATGCTAATGGAGCCTATTGCTACAATGTGAGTGAAAAGAAATGGAAGAATTATTTGCACGATGAAAATAACCCGAAGAGTCTCCCGTATGATAAGGTATTAAGTATCTTTGAAGACTCTCACCGACAAATCTGGTTGACTACTCAAGGAGGAGGTTTTTGTCGTTTTCAGCCGGATACGGAGACATTTGCCAATTATAATTTGTCGGCCGGACTGCCGAACGATGTTGTATACCAGATTGTGGAGGACAAAGAAGGATTTTTGTGGTTGACAACTAATAACGGTTTGGTCTGCTTTCAACCTACTACCGGAATGATGAAGGTATATACCACCTCCAATGGCTTGTTGGGCGACCAGTTTAATTATCGTTCAAGCTTTGAAACTGAGGATGGTACGATTTATTTGGGTAGCATCGATGGTTTTATAGCCTTTAATCCCAAGAATTTCTCCGAGAACAAGTTTCTCCCGTCTATTGTAATTACTGATTTCTTTCTGTTTGGAAAGGAAGTATATGCTGGTGAACCGGGCTCTCCGTTGGAAAAGAGTATCACTTTCTCTGACCAGCTTGTTCTCCAGTCTAATCAGAATTCTTTCTCTTTCCGTGTAGCCGCGCTGGATTTTCAGGCTCCTAAGACAAGTCGGATTATGTATAAGTTGGAAGGCTTTGATACAGACTGGTTGACAGTTGGTGAAAGCCCTATTGTTACCTACTCCAATCTTCGATATGGTGATTATACCTTCCGGGTGAAAGTTGCCAATAGTGATGGAGTATGGAGTGACGATGAAGTGGTATTGGAAGTACATATTCTTCCTCCTTTCTATCTTTCTATATGGGCGTATTGTGCGTATGCTTTGCTGATTATCGGTTGTTCTTTACAAATTGTTGTGTATTTCAAGAGACGCAGTAATAGCAAACATCGACGACAGATGGAGAAATTCGAGCAGGAGAAGGAACGTGAAGTTTACCATGCAAAGATTGATTTCTTTACGAATGTGGCCCATGAGATACGTACACCGCTAACATTGATTAAAGGTCCGTTGGAAAACATTATATTGAAGAAACAGGTCGATGCGGAAACGCGGGAAGACCTGAATGTAATGAAGCAGAATACGGAACGATTGTTGAATCTGACTAACCAGTTACTTGACTTCCGTAAAACGGAAAGTCAGGGATTCCGCTTGAATTTTGCGAAATGCAATGTAACGGAGGTACTGAAAGAGACTCATGTGCGTTTCACTTCCCTTGCCAAACAGAAAGGTTTGGAATTCACCTTGCAAGTGCCTGAAAAGGATTTTTATGCACATGTGAACCGGGAGGCGTTTACGAAGATTATCAGTAATCTGTTGAACAATGGGGTGAAGTATGCTGAAAGCTACGTACATATATTTTTGGAGGTGTCGGAAGCGGATAATAATAATTCATTCCGTATTCGTACAGAGAATGATGGAGTAATTATTCCTAATGAGATGAAAGAGGAAATTTTCAAACCTTTCGTTCGTTTTAATGAAAAAGAAGACGGAAAAGTGACTACTGGAACAGGAATCGGCTTAGCTCTTTCCCGTTCATTGGCAGAACTGCATCAAGGAACCCTGGCTATGGGAGAAGGGGAAGAAAATAATACCTTCTGTCTGACTTTGCCGATAGTTCAGGATATGACAATCACTTTAACACCGGAACCGGAAGCAGGAATGGACAAGGTGAGTGAAATTTCTGCTGGAGAGGTGGAAAAGAAAGATAACCGTCCTACAGTGCTGGTTGTGGAAGATAATCCGGATATGCTTGCCTTTGTAGTGCGTCAGTTATCGAAAGAATATGCTGTATTGACTGCTACTAACGGGGAGGAAGCGTTACAAGTGTTGGATGGTAATTATGTGAATCTAGTGGTTAGTGACGTTGTGATGCCTGTGATGGATGGTTTTGAACTATGTAAGAGAATAAAGTCAGATTTGAATTATAGTCATATTCCCGTTATACTGTTGACTGCGAAGACGAATATCCAGTCTAAGATAGAGGGAATGGAATTGGGAGCAGACGCATATCTGGAGAAACCTTTCTCTGTGGAATATTTGCAGGCTTGTGCTTCCAGCCTTATTCAGAATAGGGAGAAACTGCGCAAGGCTTTTGCACAGTCTCCTTTTGTGGCAGCCAATAC
>OLPX01002433.1_pt1 | contig 10973 bp, 9 predicted proteins | sample 1672491 | NCBI WGS metagenome assembly OLPX01 (sample SAMEA3136692, study PRJEB25190) | human gut metagenome | biome: human gut; feature: human-associated habitat; material: faeces | place: Austria | collected 2013 | reverse complement strand
TAAATACATATTGGTGGTGGCACCCGTTACAACTCCGACAGTCGTAAGGGAGCAGTGCTCGTATGTATATACCTCATTAAAGATATAACAAATTTGAAAGAGCCCTGTCGCAACCTGCGACAGGGCTCTTTTTATTTACCCGTTTCAAAACAGATTCAATAATAACATAAAAATACAGATAGGATTATGAAAAGTTTTTTAGTTGACCAGGATGGCTATTACGGAGAATTCGGTGGTGCTTACGTACCGGAAATCCTCCACAAATGTGTTGAGGAACTGACAAACAAGTACCTCGAAGTGATTGAAAGCGAAGAATTTAAAAAGGAATTTGAGCAATTATTACGCGACTACGTAGGACGCCCTTCCCCACTCTATCTGGCAAAACGCCTTTCCGAAAAGTATGGTTGCAAGTTGTATCTGAAACGGGAAGACCTGAATCATACCGGTGCACACAAAATCAACAACACCATCGGACAAATCTTGCTGGCACGCCGCATGGGAAAGAAGCGCATCATCGCCGAAACCGGAGCCGGACAACATGGAGTAGCAACAGCTACCGTGTGTGCATTGATGGATATGGAATGTATCGTTTATATGGGAAAGACGGACGTAGAACGCCAGCACATCAATGTAGAGAAAATGAAAATGTTGGGAGCCACCGTTATCCCCGTTACTTCCGGCAACATGACTCTGAAAGACGCAACCAACGAAGCGATCCGCGACTGGTGCTGTCATCCTGCCGACACTTATTATATCATCGGATCTACCGTAGGTCCTCATCCCTACCCTGACATGGTGGCACGTCTGCAATCTGTTATCAGCGAAGAAATCAAAAAGCAACTGCAAGAAAAAGAAGGACGTGATTATCCGGATTATCTGATAGCCTGCGTGGGAGGAGGAAGTAATGCTGCCGGAACGATTTATCATTATATCAACGACGAACGGGTAGGCATTATCCTGGCGGAAGCGGGAGGTAAAGGAATAGAGACCGGAATGACCGCCGCTACCATCCAACTCGGCAAAATGGGAATTATCCACGGAGCACGTACCTACGTCATCCAAAACGAGGACGGACAGATAGAGGAGCCATACTCCATTTCCGCCGGACTGGATTATCCGGGCATTGGTCCGATACACGCTAACCTTGCCGCCCAAAGCCGTGCCAACGTATTGGCAATCAACGACGACGAAGCGATAGAAGCTGCCTACGAACTAACCAAACTCGAAGGTATTATCCCTGCATTGGAATCCGCCCATGCATTAGGAGCTTTGAAAAAATTGAAGTTCAAACCGGAAGATATCGTTGTATTGACTGTTTCAGGACGAGGAGACAAAGATATTGAAACCTATTTATCGTTTAATGAACAGCAATAAGTAATTAGTAAACCATTATTCGTAATCAATAATCAAGCAATTATAGAAATGAAAACATTTAATTATACAACTCATAGCAAACAAGTGCTCGGAGATATGCATACTCCCGTCAGCATTTACCTGAAAGTCCGCGACATGTATCCGCAATCTGCATTAATGGAAAGTTCCGATTATCATGCCGGAGAAAATTCCTTGTCATTTATAGCCCTCTGTCCCCTGGCAAGCATCGGTATAAACAGTGGAATTGTCACTGCCAAATATCCCGATAACAGCCGCACGGAAGAACCCTTGACAAAAACCTTCCATGTAGAAAAGGCCATGAACCGGTTTATCAATCAATTCCAAGTGACCGGAGATAATAAGAATGTATGTGGACTTTACGGATACACGACGTTTAACGCTGTGAAATACTTCGAGCACATCCCGGTGAAAGAAAGTCATGATGAGCAAAACGATGCTCCGGATTTACTATACATATTATATAAGTATGTCATTGTTTTCAATCATTTCAAAAATGAATTGACACTCGTTGAAATGTTGTCCGAAGGAGAAGAAAGCGGCTTGCCGGAACTGGAAGCAGCCATCGAAAACCGGAATTATGCTTCCTACAATTTCTCTGTAACAGGCCCCGTAACCAGCTCCATCACCGACGAAGAGCACAAAGCAAATGTGCGCAAAGGAATCGCACACTGTATGCGCGGAGATGTTTTCCAAATCGTGCTTTCCAGAAGATTTATCCAACCATACGCCGGAGATGATTTCAAAGTTTATCGCGCACTCCGCAGCATCAATCCTTCTCCTTATCTTTTCTATTTCGACTTCGGAGGATATCGTATCTTTGGTTCTTCGCCAGAAACACATTGCAAAATCGAAAACGGCCGCGCCTACATTGATCCGATTGCCGGAACCACCCGTCGCACGGGAGACACAGTAAAAGACCGCGAATTGACAGAGGCTTTACTGGCCGACCCTAAAGAAAATGCAGAGCATGTCATGCTGGTTGATCTTGCTAGAAACGATCTTTCACGTAATTGCCATGACGTACGCGTGGTATTCTATAAGGAACCGCAATATTATAGCCATGTTATTCATTTGGTAAGCCGTGTCAGTGGTATGCTGAATGAAGGCGCAGACAAAATAAAAACGTTTATTGACACATTCCCGGCCGGTACGTTAAGCGGTGCCCCCAAAGTACGCGCTATGCAGTTAATCAGTGAAATCGAGCCACATAATCGTGGAGCCTACGGTGGTTGTATCGGTTTTATCGGATTGAATGGCGAATTAAACCAAGCAATCACCATCCGTACTTTTGTAAGCCGCAACAACGAACTCTGGTTCCAGGCCGGAGGAGGTATCGTAGCACGCAGCCAAGATGAATACGAACTGCAAGAGGTGAACAATAAACTGGGAGCACTGAAAAAAGCAATTGATTTAGCTGTCAAACTAAAAAATTAACCATCCCAAATAGTCAGCCTAAAAAATAATTGCTGTTGCCTGAAAAAAGATTCCCGTTGCCTAAACGCTTCTATTTCTTTAGGCAGAAAAGCAGAGATAGTATTTGAACAACCATTTTACAATGACAATAAAAATGAAAATATTACTTTTAGATAACTACGACTCTTTCACTTATAACCTGCTGCATGTAGTGAAAGAATTAGGGGCTACAGATGTAGAAGTAGTCCGCAACGACCAGATAGAGCTTGATGAAGTAGACCGATTTGATAAAATCATCCTGTCTCCCGGACCGGGCATACCCGAAGAAGCCGGACTGCTATTACCTATTATTAAAAGATATGCTCCGACCAAAAGTATTCTGGGTGTCTGCCTCGGTCATCAAGCCATCGGCGAAGCTTTCGGAGCACGTCTGGAAAATCTCAAAGAAGTATATCATGGAGTACAGACTCCGATTACCATCCTTCACCAGGATTTGCTTTTTGAAGGGTTGGGAAAAGAAATCCCTGTCGGAAGATACCATTCCTGGGTAGTCAGCCGGGAAGGCTTTCCGGACTGTCTGGAAATAACAGCAGAAAGCCAGGAGGGACAAATCATGGCAATCCGCCATAAAACGTATAATGTACATGGTATTCAGTTCCATCCCGAATCAGTATTAACTCCGCAAGGAAAAGAAATTATCAAAAACTTCTTAAACGATTAAACTTATGAAACAGATTCTATACAAACTTTTCGAACATCAATATTTGGGACGCGATGAAGCGCGCACCATTCTACAGAACATCGCGCAAGGGAAATATAACGATGTGCAAGTGGCCTCACTCATCACCGTCTTTCTGATGCGTAATATTTCCGTAGAGGAATTATGCGGTTTCCGTGACGCACTGTTGGAAATGCGTATTCCGGTCGATTTGAGTGATTTCGCTCCGATTGATATCGTAGGAACCGGAGGTGACGGAAAAAATACATTCAATATTTCTACAGCTTCCTGCTTCACAGTTGCCGGAGCCGGCTTCCCGGTTGTGAAACATGGTAACTATGGAGCAACGTCGGTCAGTGGTGCCAGTAATGTAATGGAGCAACACGGTGTAAAATTCACCAGTGATGTAGACCAACTGCGTCGCAGCATGGAAAAATGCAATCTTGCTTATCTGCATGCCCCTTTATTCAATCCGGCATTAAAAGCAGTAGCTCCGGTTCGTAAAGGATTGGCAGTGCGCACTTTCTTCAATATGCTCGGTCCATTGGTAAATCCGGTATTACCTGCTTACCAATTGTTAGGAGTTTACAATCTACCGTTACTTCGCCTTTACACCTATACTTATCAGGAAAGCAAGACGAAATTTGCCGTTGTTCATAGCCTTGACGGATATGATGAGATTTCTCTGACCAATGAGTTTAAAGTGGCAACCAGCGATCATGAAAAGATTTACACTCCCGAAAGCCTCGGCTTCTCCCGTTATAAGGATATTGATCTGGATGGCGGACAAACACCGGAAGATGCAGCTAAGATTTTCGATCATATCATGAATAATACAGCTACGGAAGCTCAAAAAAATGTAGTGATAGTCAACTCTGCTTTCGCTATCCATGTGATTCGTCCGGAAAAGACAATTGAAGAATGTATTGCTCTTGCCAAAGAATCATTGGAAAGCGGACGTGCATTAGCAACACTAAAAAAATTCATCGAATTGAATAGTTAATTTGATTTACGATTAGCAAGTCTGATTATAAATATAAAAACAAACGAACTAATGAAAGATATATTATCCGAGATTATAGCAAACAAACGATTTGAAGTTGACCTGCAAAAGCAGGCTATTTCTATCGAACAATTACAGGAAGGTATCAGCGAATCTCCGACTCCCCGCTCTATGAAGCAGGCATTAGCCTCTTCCACATCAGGTATTATCGCCGAGTTCAAGCGGCGCTCTCCTTCCAAAGGATGGATACAAGAAGAAGCGCGTCCGGAAGAGATCGTTCCCTCCTATGCAGCGGCAGGTGCCTCCGCCCTTTCCATCCTTACTGATGAGAAGTTTTTCGGAGGAAGCCTGAAAGATATCCGCGCCGCACGCCCTTTGGTGGAAATTCCCATCCTTAGAAAGGACTTCATCATTGATGAATACCAGCTTTACCAAGCTAAAATTGTTGGTGCAGATGCCGTACTTCTCATTGCAGCCGCACTAGAACCGGAAAAATGCAATGAACTTGCAGAAAAAGCCCATGAATTAGGACTGGAGGTCTTATTAGAGATTCATAGTTCCGAAGAACTGGCGTACATCAACAAAGGAATAGATATGGTAGGTATCAACAACCGTAATCTGGGTACTTTCTTCACCGATGTAGAAAACTCTTTCCGCCTGGCCGGACAACTTCCTCAAGATTCGGTACTGGTATCTGAAAGCGGCATCTCCGATCCGGAAATAGTAAAACGACTTCGGGCAGCCGGATTCCGAGGATTCCTGATCGGTGAAACATTTATGAAAACACAGCAACCGGGAGAAACTTTACAGAATTTCCTGCAAGCCATTCAATAAACTAATTATTCAAAACGGACAGCCCTATGATTAACGGAAAAATTATCAAAGTATGCGGTATGCGAGAAGCTGAAAACATACAGGACGTAGAGGCTATCGAAGGCATAGATATGCTGGGATTCATCTTCTATCCTAAATCTCCCCGATATGTCTACGAGCTTCCGGCTTACCTGCCCACTCATGCCCGGCGTGTCGGCGTCTTTGTCAATGAAGATAAGCAAGTGGTCAGCATGTATGCTGATCGTTTCGGACTGAATTATGTGCAGCTCCACGGAAATGAATCGCCGGAATACTGCCGGTCCTTACATTCCACTGGATTGAAAATCATCAAGACCTTTTCAGTAGACCGTCCCAAAGATTTGAGAAAGGTATATGACTATGAAAAAGTCTGTGATCTTTTTCTGTTCGATACCAAATGCGAACAGTATGGTGGTTCGGGAAATCAATTTGATTGGAGCATATTACACACATATAACGGAGATGTACCTTTCCTTTTGAGCGGAGGTATCAACTCATACAGTGCCAATGCCCTGAAAGAGTTCAAGCATCCCCGGCTTGCCGGATACGATCTCAACAGCCGTTTTGAATTGAAACCGGGAGAAAAGGATCCGGAGCGTATCCGGACATTTTTAAATGAATTAAAATCATAATCTAAAAATTTCAACGTCATGAATAGAATTAATCAACTTTTCAATAGTAACAAGAAAGACATACTTTCTATTTATTTTTGTGCCGGTACTCCTACTTTAGATGGCACTGCCGATGTAATCCGCACGCTCGAAAAGCACGGAGTGAGCATGATTGAAGTCGGCATTCCTTTCAGTGACCCGATGGCAGATGGCATTGTTATTCAGAATGCCGCTACTCAGGCATTGCGCAACGGTATGTCTCTAAAACTTCTTTTTGAACAATTACGGGATATTCGCAAAGACGTAAAAATCCCACTTGTACTTATGGGATATTTAAATCCAATCATGCAATTCGGATTTGAGAATTTCTGCCGTAAATGTGTGGAATGTGGTATCGACGGCGTCATTATCCCTGACCTCCCTTTCCGTGATTATCAAGAACATTATCGTATCATTGCCGAACGCTATAACATCAGAGTGATTATGCTCATCACACCGGAAACCAGCGAAGAACGGGTACGCGAGATAGATACACATACCAGCGGATTTATTTATATGGTTTCATCAGCAGCAACCACCGGAGCGCAACAGGATTTCAACGAACAAAAACGGGCTTACTTCAAAAAGATAGAAGATATGCACCTGAACAATCCGTTGATGGTAGGGTTTGGCATCTCCAATAAAGCGACGTTCCAGGCAGCTTGCGAACACGCTTCCGGAGCTATCATCGGCAGTAAGTTCGTTACTCTGCTCGAAGAAGAAAAAGACCCGGAAAAAGCTATTCTGAAATTAAAAGAAGCATTGAAGTAAGTACAACAGACGGCAATCCGGCAATCAGTAATTAAGTAGAATGATTTGGTACGGTTATTCTGCTTAATTACTTTGATTATTTACCTATAACGATATAGAAGCCATTTTCTTATAATTCATCTGATTATTCCGCATAATTATTCAGATTTATAACATTTCATCATAAACTACATACAAATTCATCATTTACTGCTCATAATTCGTAATTAATCTATATCTTTGTCAGTGTTTTAACAGTAATTCAACAATTATGAGAGCAGAAACCCCTTCCGTTTTGTTAATTTACACGGGTGGAACTATCGGAATGATAGAGAATCCGGAAACAGGTGCTTTAGAAAACTTCAACTTCGATCATTTGCTTAAGCATGTACCCGAACTAAAAAGATTCAACTACCGCATCTCTTCCTACCAATTTGATCCCCCTCTCGACTCTTCGGATATGGAACCTGCTTACTGGGCAAAGCTAGTAAAGATTATCAATTACAATTATGATTATTTTGATGGTTTTGTCATCCTTCACGGAACAGATACGATGGCTTACACAGCCTCTGCATTAAGCTTTATGCTCGAAAACCTAAGCAAGCCCGTCATTCTCACCGGTTCCCAGTTACCAATCGGAACTTTGCGCACAGACGGAAAAGAAAATCTCATCACAGCCATTGAGATCGCAGCTGCCAAAAACACGGATGGTACGGCCATTGTTCCTGAAGTATGTATTTTCTTTGAAAATCATTTGATGCGTGGCAACCGTACTACCAAAATTAATGCGGAGAATTTTAACGCTTTTCGCTCTTTCAATTATCCACCCTTGGCACGGGTAGGCATCCACATCAAATATGAACCTAATCTCATCCGGAAACCGGACCCGACAAAACCATTAAAGCCACATTATCTATTTGACACTAATGTAGTTATTTTGACCCTCTTCCCTGGTATTCAGGAGAGTATCGTAACTTCTCTGCTTCATGTTCCCGGATTGAAGGCAGTTGTCATGAAAACCTTCGGTTCAGGAAATGCCCCGCAAAAGAAATGGTTCATCCGCCAACTAAAGGAAGCTACCGATCGCGGAATTATCATTGTCAACATCACACAGTGTGCCTCCGGAGCAGTAGAGATGGGACGTTATGAAACAGGAATGCACCTTTTGGAAGCAGGTGTAATCAGCGGATATGACAGCACTCCCGAATGTGCCATAACAAAGCTCATGTTTTTATTGGGACATGGATTACCCAACAAGGATATCCGATATAAAATGAACTCCTGCTTAATAGGAGAAATTACTAAGTCTTAAATTAAATACACTTAATATAATCCTTTGATTTTCATTTTAAGCAGAGCAGTCTTATAAAAGTGAAAATCAAGGGATTTCTCTTCACCATCATCGAGACTTCATCAAACCTAAACGAGCCAAAGAAGAACCAAAACAGAAGTATAGTTGTTTTCACTCTATAAAATAACAGAAAAAACATTTCCAATAAAAGATATGCAGTTATTTTTGTGATGGATTTGGTTACAAACAATCAAGCAATAATACATTATGATGAAGAAAACAGTTCAATTTGTGCCCATTATTGCAATAGCAATAGCAGGTACTATGTTTAGTTGTGTGGACTCCGGAAAGGATCTCTATGATCCGTCTTACGAAACACCTAACCCGATGGGAGATGGCTTTGCTGCTCCCGATGATATCGATTGGAGCATGATAACCACTAAAAATGTCTCGGTCGAAGTGAAAGATGAAGAAGGAGGGTTATTTGCTTATCTAGTTGAAATATATGCAGATGATCCCTTAACTAACGAAAATGCCTCCGTACTAGCTACAAGAACAGCTAATAAAGAAAACAACTTTAAAGTTACAGCCGCTATCAGTCTGCTGCCAACTCAAAAGGGTATTTATGTGAAGCAAACCGACCCTAGAGGACGTGAACAGGTATATCAGTTCGATGTGCCGGAAAACAGCGATAACATGATCTGTAAACTCTATTATGCAGGATCCACTGCACAAAATAGGGCGTTGATGAGTCGTGCCGCTGCTACAAGAGGCTTTTCATTTGAAAAGCCTGATTACTATTCCATACCTGCTAATGCAAAAGAAGTGACTGAAATGTCAGGAACCACTTTGCAGCGTGATGCTTCTTACAAAATCACCTCCGACTATACCGGCACATTCAAGTTTGACGGTTATGACGGTGAAATTGCAACCAAAGTTTATGTAGATGCCAAATGGACGATTCCCGCAACATTCCAATTCCAAAACGGAATTGAAATCATTGTGATGAATAATGCTAAAATTGAAGCATCAGGAACCATGACATTCATTAGAAACTCCATGTTGACCATTATGGAAAAGGGAGAAGTAAATGCAGAGGATATATCATTCACTAATGGAGCGCCTGCCGCATTAAGAAACTGGGGCACACTGACTGTAGTAAACACAATGACGCTACATTCCGGTGCAACACTCTACAACAAAGGAACCATAGCCAGCAAGAATATCTCAATCAATTCCAATACGAAAATTGTGAATGACAATAAAATCAGTTTGGAAGGTGAATTAAATCTGCCGTCTAATTTCTCATTGGAAAATAACGGAGAGATTTATGGAGAGAAATTAATTGCAAATTCCGACGCTGTTGCTACTAACAACAACATCATGAAGTTTACAACCATCAGTCTTACCAATACGACTGTCAATAACGCTTGTAGCATGGAAGCAACTACCTCTTTCTATGCCAACGGAGCGACGTTTAACTTTACTCAAGGATATTTGAAAGCTCCTAAAATGGAGTTTGTTAATGGAACAGTAAATTTAAGTGATGGTTCTATGCTGGATGCTACGACAAGTATCAGCATACCTCCCGGTTATGCCAAGTTTTATGGAAAAGGCGAAAATACTTCTATGATAAAATCACCGGTTATCACCGGACAAGGTTTCACGTATGATGGAAATTTGGTTATTGAATGTGATAACCACGTTAAAAAGGAACAATGGTGGGAGAACTTCCATGTATTGAATGGCGCATACTTTACCAAAATGGGAGAATCCAAAGTTGCGATAGAAGTCTGTACAGGTACCAAGAATAATGGTAATGAAGGAGGAGATCCTGAAGATCCTAAGTTCCCGATCATCATGGATGATAATCGTAATTATGCTTATCTGTTTGAAGACCAATGGCCTTTATATGGGGATTACGATATGAACGACCTTGTTCTGATTGTCAAGGAAAGAAAGATCTCTATCAACAAGAGCAATAAAGCAGAAGAGTTCACGTTAAGTCTTGATTTATCGGCTGCCGGAGCTACCAAGAGTATTGGAGCTGCTATCATGCTGGACGGTGTTCCTGCCAGCACCATTACGCAGCCGGTGGAATTCAGTGACAACTCTCTTTTTAAAGGTTTCAATGTGAATAGTAATCTGATTGAGAACGGACAGGACTATGCGGTTATTCCATTATTTGACGATGCTCACAAAGCTTTGGGAAGAGACCGTTACGAACAGATTAACACGATTGCAGGCCACTCTGCTAATACGAGTCCTAAAAATATCAGCTTCACTATAAAGTTCAATAACCCTATCTCTGTGGATGAACTTAATATCAACAAACTGAATGTTTTCATCTTCGTAGAAGGAAACAGGAACCAGCGTAAGGAGATTCATATTGTCGGCTATCAGCCAACTAAGTTGGCAAATACCGATTTGTTCGGAGGAAACAACGACGATAGCTCTACTTCCCGCAAGAGATATTATATCAGCAAAGATAACCTGGCATGGGGAATCATGGTTCCGACAGACTTCAAATGGCCGTTGGAATATGTGAATATCAAATCTGCTTACTCATTATTCGAAAGTTGGGTAACCAGTGGCGGTACTAAGAATGAAGAATGGTGGAAAACTTTTGATTCATCAAGAGTATATAAATAAAGCCTAACAATTAATCTTTAACACGGATTTCATAAAACAGGAATCCGTGTTTTTTCATTAAGATGCTGTAAGTTGCAATTAATAGAAAAAAAAGATATATCACGAATTTTACTCTCCAGATTGGGAATTATTCTAAAATAATATCTATATTTGCAGTGTATCACAAATATTATGTGACAACAATCTTAATCTACAAATCAAATAACAAAGCAAGCGATAGAAAGGTCTATTCGTATGAAGAAAAAAATA
>OLPX01002429.1_pt1 | contig 10997 bp, 9 predicted proteins | sample 1672491 | NCBI WGS metagenome assembly OLPX01 (sample SAMEA3136692, study PRJEB25190) | human gut metagenome | biome: human gut; feature: human-associated habitat; material: faeces | place: Austria | collected 2013 | reverse complement strand
GCAGGCGGCATCCAGAAAGCTCTTCAGATATTTAACATAAGCGGACATTTTGACAATTTTGCAAATGGAATTTTTGATGTGAATGGAATTGTATACTTCCTTTCTGTCATTGCAGTATGCATGTTTCTTACTGTTCAGTCCATTGTAAAGAGACGCTGGAATTAAGGAGGTGGGAAGAGTGAAATTAAAAGAAAAACTGAAAAAGAAGCAGCCGGAAAAGAAAAATAAAGGAACCTCAGAGAAAAAATCCTTTAAAGAAAAAATAAAATCCAGTTTTAATGGAAAATACATCAAAAACGGTTCCTACAGTATGCTGATCAGTGTGATTTTTATCGTGATCGTACTTGTGATCAATATGATCGTGAATGCTCTGCCGACAAAATATTCCGAGATAGATGTCAGTGATCAGAAGCTTTTCAGCATTGGAAAACAGACGGAAGATTTCCTTAAAAAACTGGATAAGGACGTAACTATTTATCAGATCGCTCAGAGCGGAGCTGAGGATGAAACAGTAAGCAAGCTCCTGAAAAAATATGAGGAAGCATCTGATCATATTAAGGTAGAAAAGAAAGATCCTGTTGTCAATCCCAAGTTTACTTCAGAGTATACAGACGCAGAGGTTTCCCCAAACAGCCTGATCGTTGAATGTGGAGAAAGAAGCAAGGTTGTGGATTATGGCGATATTTACGAATCTTCTGTGGATTATAATACTTACAGCTATACTACCACAGGATTTGACGGAGAAGGCCAGATCACCAGCGCCATTTCCTACGTGACCTCAGAAAACCAGCCGATTCTTTATACACTGGACGGACATGGAGAAAAAGATCTGGACGCTTCCATCCGGGAGGATATTGAAAAGGCAAATATTGAAATCCGCTCCCTGAATCTTCTTACAGAAGAAAGCGTGCCGGAAGATACTGCCTGCCTGATGATCAATTCACCGGCAACAGATATTTCTGAGGATGAGAAAAATGCAATTCTTGAATATCTGGAAAACGGCGGAAAAGCAATGATCTTCTCCGATTACACAGAGGAATCCATGGAAAACTTTGATGCTGTTCTGGAAAACTACGGTGTAGAGCGTGTTGACGGAATTGTAATTGAAGGCGACGCACAGCACTATGCAATGCAGATGCCGTATTATGTTGTTCCTGAAGTAAAAAGCGCAGAGCCTGTTTCCGGCTTTGCATCAGAAGGATATTTTGTCCTTGCGCCATATGCACAGGGCATCCGCAAACTGGACAGTGTAAGAGATACTGTGACAATCGACAGTATTCTGACAACCTCTGACAGCGCTTATTCCAAGGTGGATCTGAACAGTGAAACTCTGGAAAAATCAGAAGAAGATATTGCAGGACCTTTTGATCTGGGAGTAAGTATTACAGAAACGCTCGAAGATGACAAGCAGACACAGATTATTTATTATTCTACAGCAAACCTTATGGACAGTCAGATCAACAGCGCAGTGGCAGGAGGAAATGAACAGCTGATCATGGAATCCCTGAACTGGATGTGCAGCTCTGATGAGGCAGAGACAGTTTCTATTCCATCCAAGAGTCTGCAGGTAACCGCTCTCACACCTACTGCTTATGACGTAAGCTTCTGGAAAATCTGTACAATGGGCCTGATTCCCGGAGTATTCCTTGTAATTGGATTCTGTGTATGGCTGAAAAGGAGAAAAGCATAATGAAGAGCAAGACAGTAAAACTGATTTCCGGAGTTGCTGTACTGGCTGTTCTTTCAGGAACCTACATAGGAGTTACCTCCTATGTGGATTCCCAGGAAGAAAAAGAAGCTGAGGCAGCAGATACCAGTGTCAGCGTCGTAGAAATGGATTCGGAAAAAATTACTTCTGTCTCTTTTAACGGCACAGAGGGAGCAGAAGAGGTTTTTGAGAAGGATGGAGACAAGTGGGTAAAAAAAGACGAGCCAGATTTTCCGGTAAGTCAGGATACCCTTGACGGCGCGGTAAATGCTCTCACAGCGCTGTCAGCAGACCAGAAGCTTGAAGATCCTGAGGATCTCAGCGAATATGATCTGGACAAACCTCAGAACCAGATCACTCTCACGGAAGAGGATGGAAACAGGACTGTTCTTCAGGTGGGAATGAAAAATGAATCTTCCGGTCAGTATTATATGAAAAAATCAGAGGATGACAAAAATGTTTATCTTGTTTCCGCAGTATCTCTGGATCCGTTTATGGGAACTGCCTATGAGTTTGCAGAGGTAGAGAATTTCCCGGCAGTAACCTCAGCAACCATTAAAGATGTAAAAGTGGAAAAAGAAAATGGTTATCAGCTTTCTCAGGACGATGACAGCCTGTACTGGTATGTTTCTGACGGAAAAACCTCTGAGCAGGCAGATACTTCAAAGGTGGGAACAGTAACCTCTGCCATAGGTTCCCTTACCTATGGAGACTTTGTAGATTATAACTGCACAGATCAGGCAAAATACGGGTTTGACGACCCGTATGCAATAATTACCGCAACTTATCTTGCAGAAGAGGATACAGAGGCAGATACGGACGTTACAGAGGTATCTCAGGATGAAGATAAGACGGAGACAGCATCAGATGAGAAAGACCCCGGGGAGACTGATGGAGATGCATCTGAGGAAGACAGTACAGAGGATTCAGATACAGCTTCCGGAGAAAAGGAAGAAGCAGAAGAGCCGGGAACGGACGTATCAGAGGATGACAATGCAGAGGACTCAGGGGAATCCGAAGAAATACCTCAGGTGGAAAAGCAGCTTGTGATTTATGTAGGAGATGAGACGGACGGAAACCGCTATGTAAAAGTCAATGACAGCAAACAGGTGTATACGATTCCTGAAACTTCTCTGACAGATATTACAGATCAGAATGTTTCTGATTTCTACAGCCTGACAGTCAATTACCTGACAGTCAATAATCTGGACAGCCTTGAAGTTCAGTCTGAGGACGGAACTCATACCGTTCAGGTTACAAGAGAAACAGTAAAAAATATAGAAGATAATACGGAAGATAATGCCGGATCCGAGAAAGAAGAGGGTTCCGGAGACACCGGGGAAGCTGTTGCAGATACAGATAAAGAAAATGAAGATGCAGCGGAAAATACTTCTGATGAAAAGACCGGGACTGCAGAAGCGGAAAAAATTTCCTATACTCTTGACGGAAAGGAAATTGAGGAAACAGTATTTACTACTTTCTATAACAAACTGATTAATATGGCAGGTCAGGAACGCCTGACAGAGGAGTATACGCCGGATGAAGCTGCTGCTTTTACCTTTGTTTTCACTGATACAGAGGGACAGAAAACAACCGTAAGCTATTATGAGTACGATTCCAGCTTTTATGCAGCAGTGACAGGCGATAAGGTTTATCTTGTAAACAAAATGGATGTACGTGATCTTACAGACGCATATCAGGAAATGCTGAATACAGATTCTTCTGAAGAAAGCCAAGCAACAGAGCATTCAGAAGAATAAAACAACAGCTGTAAAGTGGGTTTCCAGGAGATGTACGGACAGCTGAAAGCCCCTGGTGGCAGAAATATTAAAAGAAATTAAGTTGTCCGGCAACAGACAGAACAGAAGAAATATCCTGACCCGTAAAATCATCGGCTATGATTACAGCAAATGCCCCCCGGAAATTATTTTCCGGGGGCATTTACTTTATAAACCGGACGTGCAGGAAAACAGTTTCAGGATCATATCCGGTTCAGTTGTCAATACATTACAGGAAAATTCCGATCTGTTCCAGGAATCTTTCTGGGTCTTCCACATGTGGAAGATGTTTGGTATGGGGAATCGTAACGGATTCCACAGAAGGATTAATGCTGCGATAGCTGTCTACAACAGCAGCTCCGTTATTTTCAGCTTCGCCTTCAATAATAAAAATACTGTTGTCAATGGACTTTAATGCAGGCAGGATATTAATGTTCATAAAGCGGGAAGCTTTGCTGGCATAGGCTGCCTTTGCCTGACAACCGCCTCTGTGAGCAGCTTCATAATAAGCATCAAGAAGATTCTGATCCATATGGAAGGGATCAAAAACCATGTTTTCAATAAAAAAGTCCGAAGTATTTACTCTGGAAACAATAATGTGGTAAACAAGAGTTCCAAATACAGGGATTTCCAGGAAATATTTCAGCAGACGGTCTTTTCTGGACGGCATCTGTGTCAGGTTGCCGGGGGCAGGCGGATTCACAAGAATCAGTCTGTTGAAAAGATTTTTTTCATTGCGGCAGGCCATAACGGCAAAGGAGCCGGAAAAACCGCTTGTGATCACATCTGTTTTTTCTCCGATCACATTTCTGATAAAGTCGCAGATTACCTGTACATAGACGAAATTTGTATAGGTCACTCCCGGCTTTTCAGAGCGTCCGCATCCCAGAAGGTCAATAGTGTATACCGTATGTTCCGTGGCAAGCTCTTCTTCGATTCTGTTCCATTCATAGCCGCAGGCTCCGGGAAGCATATCATGGATAAGGAGAACAGGACTTCCGCTTCCTTTTTTTGTATAAAAAATTTCTCCAAAACGCCATTTATAATAGTTTCGTCTGTTGGAATCAAGCATTTCCTTCAGAGATGCAGATGCGGCAATGATCTTGTTTGCAATGTGGATGATGGCTGTTGCGGAGGAGAACAGCACTACAAATGTGGTTAGACGGTTCTTGTTTTTCTTCATATGAGACCTCCTTTTCACGTGATCTGACTGCAATTATTATACGCCAAAACAATGCGTTTTACAATGCTATAAAAGAGAAAGAAGCTTTTCTACATCCTCTCTGGAAGTTGCCCAGCTTGTGGCAAATCGAATGACGGTATGCGTATCGTCAGCCTTTTCCCAGAAACTGTATACAACATCATTTTTCAGCTCTTCCAGTCTGCTGTTTTCCATAACCAGAAAAAGCTGATTGGTGGGAGAACTGTTATAAAAGGTATATCCTTTTTGACGAAGTCCTTCCCTCAGAAGAGCTGCTGTTTCAATGGCATTTCTGCCGGTTTCCTTATAAAGATCATCTGAAAAAAGAGCATCAAACTGTACGCCGCAGAGCCTTCCCTTTGCAAGAAGAGCGCCGTGCTGCTTGATCTGAGTAAGAAAATGTGCAGGAGTATTATTTTTTGTAAAAACAACAGCTTCTCCGCACAGAGCGCCGGCTTTGGTACCGCCGATGTAAAAAACATCGCACAGATCAGCAATATCAGGAAGTGACAGTTCATTTTGCGGGCAGGCGAGACCGGTAATGAGACGGGCGCCGTCCATATAGAGAGGAAGCTTAAACCGGCGGCATACCTGAGAAAGTTCTTTCAGTTCATCCTTTGTGTAAAGAGTTCCGTATTCAGTAGGATGAGAAATATATACCATTCCCGGAAAAACCATGTGCTCATGGCTGTCATCTCCCAGAAAAGTCTCCATATAGTCTTTCAGTTCCCGGGCGCAGAGCTTTCCGTCATGCTGGGGCAGGGTGAGAACCTTGTGGCCTGTAAATTCAATGGCGCCGGCTTCGTGAACACTTACATGGCCTGTCTCAGCAGCAATCACGCCCTCAAAGCTTCTGAGCACAGAGTCAATAACAGTCTGGTTTGTCTGAGTTCCTCCCACCAGAAAATAAACTTCGGCTTCCGGGCATTTACACAGATCCCGGATTTTATTTTTGGCAAGATCTGTGTAGCGGTCAGAGCCATAGCCGGATAAATGGTCCATATTTGTATCCATAAGCCTCTGAAGAATTTTGGGATGAGCACCTTCGGAGTAATCGTTTTCAAAGTATAACATAGATAAGCCTCACTTTCCTTTGTGTGTTAAAATCAGATTGCCGCAGGCAGTCTGAAATAAGATTTGCTGTTCGCTACGAAACAGTTTATCACGAATTGAAAAGTGGTACAATACAGGCATTTCTGTAATTTTTATAAAAAATTTCCGCACATTTCCAGACGCTGATCCGTTAAATATTATGAGAGGAGGATTTCTGATGCATACAGATCTGGATGAACAATATGACAAAATATACCGGTACTGCTATATGAAATTAAGACATCAGCAGACAGCAGAAGATATTACGCAGGAAACCTTTCTCCGTTTTCTGGAAAATAAAACTTATAAAGATATGGGAAAAGAAATCAGTTATCTGTACAGGATTGCAAGAAACCTCTGTATTGATCTGATGAGAAAACAAAAGAATGAAGCGCTTTCAGAAGAACTTCCCGGATGTACAGAAAATATTCAGGAGAGGATGGCAGTACATATGGATCTGAGAAAAGCCATAAAAAGTCTGGACGCTCAGGAGCAGGAGCTTGTCTTTCTGCGGTATGTAAACGAGCTTTCTGTTGGAAAAACAGCAGAGATACTGGGGATTTCCAGATTTGCTCTGTACAGAAAGGACAGAGAATGTCTGAAAAAGCTGAAAAAGGAAATGGAGGGATAAGATTGAAACAGAAACTGAAAAAAGAGCTTCAAATGCTGTATCAGCCGCCGGATCCGGTACGAAAACAGGAGTTTTTGCAGAGAATGCCGGAAGGCAGAATGAGCAATATGGAGTTTTTGCGAAGCCAGACAGGATACATACGCAAATGGAACTGGCTTATTTCCGCAGCGGTATTAACAGGTGGAATCTGCGCCGCATTTGACAAAAACAGAATGTATACAGGTATTCTGGCAGCTATGCTTCCTGTTCTGGCTTTGTCCTTTGTGGCGGAAGGCAGCAGGTCTGTACGATATGGGATGGAAGAACTGGAAATGGTATCAAGATTTTCCCTGAAAGCTGTGTTAATGGCAAAATTTATGATTCTTGGACTGGGAAATATGATTGTTCTTGCAGCTCTTTTTCCATTACTGATGTGGAACGGAACATATGAATTTCTTTCTGCAGCCCTGGTTATTCTGTTTCCATATCTTTTATCCTGTTTCTGCAATCTTACAATAGTCAGAAAAGCTCGGGGAAAGGAAAGTATGTATTACTGCAGCGCAGTTTCTGTATTGATCTGCGGAGCTGTTCTGGTGGTAACTTACAGCAAAATAAATATTTATTCCCTTATGAAACCCCTGGGATGGGTGCTCAGTCTTGTCATACTGGCAGTGCTGACCTTCAGGGAATGGAAAATGATATTACTTCAGTCGGAGGAATGGGCATGGAGCTTTTGATTAACAGAGTATCAAAACAGTTCAGAAATAAAATTGCAGTAGACAATATTTCGTTGAAGCTGACTCCCGGTGTGTACGGGCTTCTGGGAGCCAACGGAGCCGGAAAAACCACTTTAATGCGAATGATCTGCGGTATTTTAACACCGGACAGAGGGACCATTACGCTGGATGGAAAAGAAGCAGGAGAGGAAGAATACAGGGAAATCCTGGGATATCTTCCGCAGGACTTTGGATATTATCCGGAGTTTACAGGTATGGATTTTCTGATGTATCTGGCAGCCCTGAAAGGAATACCAAAGAGCACAGCAAAAAAACGCTGCCTGGAAATGATTGAACTGACCGGACTGAAAGGTATGGAAAAAAAGAAGATCAAAACATATTCAGGGGGCATGATACGCAGACTGGGAATCGCACAGGCTCTTATTAACCGGCCAAGAATTTTGATCCTGGATGAGCCTACAGCCGGGCTTGACCCAAAAGAGAGAGTACGGTTCCGTGAAATGATTGCCAGACAGGGAGAAAACAATATTGTTCTTCTTTCCACCCATATTGTGTCGGATGTGGAACAGATTGCAGATAAAATTCTGATGATGAAAGAGGGGCAGCTTATTTTTGAAGGAACCAGACAGGAAACAGGAAGTGATCTGGAAAAGCTTTATCTTGAAAAATTTGGGGAGGTGAAAGGCTGTGAGTGATTTTAAAAGAATCTTAGGGTACGAGTATCTGAAGCTTTTTCGCCGCAAGATCATCTGGATCACCCTTGGAATTATGATATTGCTTTCCGCATTTGTAATATGTATCAGTGATATTGGACTTAATTCAGACGGACAGAATATCATTCAGTATATTCATGAAAACAGACAGAAAGAATTGGAAATTGCAGGAAAACCTGTGGATGACGCTTTATTTGAAGAATATAAGAATAAAGAATATCCGCATGGTCTGAAGTATTTTTTGTCCTGTTTATTACCCTCAGACCAGATACAGACAAAAAATATAACAGAAGATAATGTATATGGGGAACGCAAGAAGATGCTGAACCGTGATATGGAGGAATATAAGCTGCGGGAAGGAGAAAGGGAATACTGGGAAAATCAGGAAAGCAGAATAAAAGTTCCTTTTACCTATGAAGATACAGCCGGAGAGAGAAAACTCATTGCAGCGTTTTATACAATGGTGGTCATGCAGATTATTTTTGTAGCTGTTGCAGTACCGGCGATATTTGCAGAAGAACATTTTCGAAAAGTAAATCATATTAATTTTTGCTGCAAATATGGAAAGAAAACCCTGTATGCAGCAAAAATCACAGCCGGAGTAACGCTTTCTCTTGGGGGGACCATATGCCTTGTTCTGGCCTGTGCGATCCCTGTTTTGATCCTTTATGGATTCCATGGACTGAATACACAGATACAAATGATATATCCTGCGTGCTCCCATTCTCTTACCATCGGACAGGTACTGGGCATACAGCTTCTCATACTGCTGACAGCAGCAGTTCTGGAATCGGCATTTGCCATGTTCTGTGCAGAAAAATTGAAAAGCAGTACAGGCACTATGGCTGTAATGGTTGGAATCCTTTTGCTATCCATGGCAGTGAATATTCCGGATCAATTTCGTATGGCAAGCCAGTTGTGGCTCTGTATTCCGTCCAATGCCCTGGCAATTTGGAACCTTCTGGACTGCCGCCTGATACCCCTGTTTGGAAAATATTTTACCCAGATGCAGCTTCTGCCGGTTATCTATGGGATACTTGCAGTTCTGCTGGCTGCGGGAGGATACAGGGGGTATAAAAGGTATCAGGCAGCAAAGTAAAAAGAGTACAGAGGCGGTATCAGTGTTCCGGTATTGGAGTGTTTATAGGGATTTCATATGCACACCCGGTCAAAGGACGCTCTGATGATATACAGAAGTTTTTTTCTGTAAGGGATATAGATGTTTCTGTTTTGCATTATCTGTTTGATAAGCTTCTTTGCAGGCTGAAGATGGCTTTCATTACAGATAATCATAGGAAACCAAAGCTTCCATAGGAATACGGGCAGCAGAATGGCGTTCCGGATCTGCCGGAGCGTCATTTCCATATCCGATGGCTAATATATTAACAGGTTCCAGATTATCCGGTAATGAAAACTCCCGTTTGATCACATCCGGTTTGAAAAAGCATACCCAGACGGTACCTAAGCCCAACTCTGTGGCCTGCAGCATCATGTGGTCTGTTAAAACAGCAGCGTCAATATCTGTTGTCTTTTTGTTATCAAACGGTCGTTTCCATGCCTTTGAATGGTCTGCACAAACAATAATTGCTAATGGGGCATTATATATGTTTCCGGCTTTTGCAATACTTTTCAATCGTTCTTTGTCCTGTACCACCAATAATTTAACGGGCTGTAAGTTTGCTGCAGTTGGCGCAGCATGAGCGCAGGCAAGTATTTGATCCAGCTTTTCTTTTTCTACGGGTTTATCCTTGTATGCTCTGACGGAATATCTCTTTTTTGCAATATCTAATATACTCATGTTCTTGAATCTCCTTTATTCTTGTGAATCAGGCCGGCCTGTACTATAATTATAGTCGTAATAATCTATAAGACAAGAACGCACTATTTTGTAATATACTACCTGAAAAGAAAGTAAGAGAATATGATGGAAAAAAATTGCAGAGGTTTTAATTGTCCCGTTGAAGCAACCATTCAACTGATTGGCGGAAAATATAAAGCTGTTATTTTATGGCATTTAATGAATAACACATTACGGTACAGCGAAATTCATAAGCTTATTCCAAAAGCAACAGATAAAATGCTGGCGCAGCAGCTTCGTGAGCTGGAAAAAGATGGATTGATCAATCGCAAGGTCTATCCGGTGGTACCGCCAAAAACTGAATATTCTTTAACTGAATTTGGAAAAACCTTAACGCCAATTCTTGATGAACTGTGTAAATGGGGAGAAAACTATTTACTTCAAAACTGATTGTAAGCCGTGGTAAGCAGCTCTCACGCCGGGAGCTGTTTACCGCGGCGTTTTTATTGATACTTTAATTTAGGACTTTTTGTAATCTTATAAATAGATTCTTTTTACTGTACTATAAATGAGAAAATTTGAAAAAGTACACAAAATCATCACGAATTTGTCTTTATAAGATGCACATGTAGAGCTTAATATTTTCTTTATGTCTGTGTATTACGGATTCTATTGCGCGAAATTTGATATTTGCTCATTTATAGCTATAAATAAAAAATGGAAAGGGGAATAAATTTCTCGTTGGTTTGTCTTTGTGAGAATTACATGCTGAAGATAATATTATTTTGTACCTGTATATTGCATATTTTACTGTGTAAAATTTGGCATTTGTTTATTTATAACTTCTGAGAACATTGGCAGGGTAATCGGTGAGATGGAGAGAAAAAAGTATCTGAAGTGAAAAAATAAATCTGCATGCACAAATATGAGATGATTTTTTATTTGTTTCGTATGGGAAGTTCCTTTTAATTTAACAGAAAATAAGACTTTCAAAATAAATATTGACAAAAATAGAAAACAGGTGTATTTTTAAATCGTAAGTAGCAAGTAGTAAGTGGATAGTGATTGATTTTATAATCTTGTAGTATAAAAGTGTGTATAAAAACTCTGAAAGAAGAGATTAAAAAGATTATTATTTTTAAAATGCTGAAATCAATTTTGAAAGTAGAAAATATCTGTAATAAATTTAAAAAATATGATCTTTGAAAACGACAGAAATTGGAATCATCGGTGAAAGAGATCAAAACAGAGTAAAAGAAGATTTAAATGAATTTGAAAGCTGTAGAGGATGATAGTGTCAAATAAGATATGAAAAAACGAGCCAAAAAGAAAAGGCTCAAAAGAACCTTGAAAACTGCAA
>OLPX01002424.1_pt1 | contig 11031 bp, 10 predicted proteins | sample 1672491 | NCBI WGS metagenome assembly OLPX01 (sample SAMEA3136692, study PRJEB25190) | human gut metagenome | biome: human gut; feature: human-associated habitat; material: faeces | place: Austria | collected 2013 | reverse complement strand
GTCTCCAGGCCTCCAAAGGTAACCGTAACGCAAGGGTGAAGCCTGAGGGCTGCATATTTCGGCCCATTGATAGGATGCAGGAATCTGGATGGCTTTCCAAAGTCCTCGTCCACGCCCTTGTCAACCAACTCGCTGTACCGGTCAAATGTAGCGCGCAGAACGGCAGGATCGCATTTTATCATTGCCGCCAGTTCTTCGATGCTGTCCGCCGCCTTATCCCTGCTGGTTCCTTCCACTGCCTGCTTGAACCCATACTGTACGCCGCTGTAAGGCTCGTCGCCGCTGGTAATGTACCATCCGCAATTGCTTCCGGAGGCCGCCAGCGCATCGGATACATGATACTGGTAGCTCCACTCATTCACCACACGCTCTCCGCGTTCATTGACAATCAGCCCGGACTCGTCATTGATGCCGATGCCGCAGGTCAGGCTGGTATAAACCACCTGGATTCCCGGATGCACGAAGTTGCGGGCGCCGATCTTCTCTGCCGCTATCAGCCCCTCTCCTACATTGCTCTTTGGAGTGGTTGAGAAATAATGGGCTACCGGGTAACGCGCGCACATCTCTTTATTGCGGGAATATCCTCCGGTGGCAAGGATCACGCCTTTCTTGGCGTATACCGTAAGTTTTGAACCGTCAAGCTTCTCGCACACTGCCCCGTTTACAGTACCGTTTTCATCGGTAAGCAATTCTTTAAGCGCCGTATTATATAGAATCTCACCGCCCAGTTTGTCTACATAATGATGGGTAAGGGGAGGGGTAATCTCTCCGCCCTGGCCGTTGGTCTGTCTGCCGCCGCAAGTCCGCCTGCGCCGAATACGGCAATATCAAATGACATCATCTCCTATGAATGGCAGATATGGAATGTCATGAATATTCTCGGCCTGGGCAGCAACGAAGTAATCTATGCCAACGATTACTACAGCATGGCTCTGCTTGCCAAATCTGATATTGGCTTTGGCATTGTCCCCGCCTGCATGAAGGAGATGTCCATGGATGGACTGCGCTATATTCCCATGGCCGGACGTACATTGAATACCAGGTGTTCCGTAATCTATATGGAGAACAGCATGACGCTCATATTTTCCGGAGATTTTTCATATAATATTTAAAGTCGTTCCTGGAGCCTGTATATATGAATATCAAAAACAAAAGCGCTCTCATTATTTTTATCCTTATTCCTCTTGCGGCAGGATCCTTGTCTGCTGTCTTAAGCGGCAATTCGGCGGCATATTCTACATTGAATAAGCCGCCTCTTAGTCCTCCGCCCTTTATATTTCCCATCGTCTGGACCATATTATATATATTAATGGGGATATCTTCTTATATAATCTATGAATCCGAAGATCCTGAAAAGAATAAGGCGCTTCGACTATATTTTATCCAGTTGTTCTTCAACTTCTTCTGGAGCATATTCTTTTTCGGCTTTTCCATGTACCTCTTTGCATTTTTATGGCTTCTCGTGCTTATCATCCTCATAGCCCTGATGATATATCAGTTTCACAAGATAAGTCCTGTTGCCGCATATCTACAGATTCCCTACCTTATATGGTGCCTGTTCGCCGCGTATCTGAACTTCATGATATACCAGCTGAATTAAATCAGGCAGGCCCGGGGAATCCGCGCTAAAACGCGGATTCCTCTTGCCTGCCTGTTCTTGGAGTATGAACTATGGAATTAATAGCAGTATGTCTTTTCTATGGCCTGTAAGCCCCATCTACGCTGATCGTCGTAGCCGTGATGCCGCTAGCCAGGTCGGATGCAAGGAACAGATATACATTCGCGATCTCTTCCGGCTTAAGCATTCTCTTCATTGGCAGTGTCTTCAAGTAGTCCTCCAGGATCTCCGGTGGAAGCCCCTTCGTCATATCTGTATCTACAACGCCAGGCGCTACACCAACCACACGGATGTTCTTACGGATAATCTCTCTTCCAAGACCATGAGTCAGGCCGATTACGCCCGCCTTGCTGGTAGGATATCCGATTCCTGATAAGGAACCATAGATTCCGGTTACAGATGCCGTATTGATGATAACGCCCTGCTTTGCATCTTTCATGCACTGATAAGCAGACCATGCGCCATTGAATACGCCGTTAACATTGATGTCCATTATATTTTTGAAATCCTCTTCTGATACCCTGGAGAATACAGAATTCATTGTAATGCCTGCGTTGTTGATCATGACATCCAGTCTTCCGTATTTCTGTGCAACCGTTCCAACTGCTGCCATAACAGCATCTCTGGATGTAAGGTCTGGAGCGAATCCCAATACTTCTTCCTCCGGATAGAGTTCCTTTAACTGAGCCAGCGCTGTGTCTACCTCTTCCTGGGTCTCGCCAAATATGGAGACTTTTGCTCCATTCTCAATAAAGATTTTTGCTGCTGCGAATCCGATTCCACGGGTTCCGCCTGTGATAATTGTAATTTTGTCCTGTACAAGTTTCATGAACTTTTCCTTCCTTTCTTTTCCTTTGGCTTATCATATCTGCCAAAGTATCGATTGATATAACTTTAACATTTCATAGGACGCGACATCGGAAAATCACACGGCATCTTACAACTTGTAGAGTTCTTTTTTAATTGCAAAATATAAGCAGTCCATGGACAAAAAGTTTACAATCACTATCACTTTTTGTTTCCTTATAGATCCAGCATGCTTCTCATCTTCCGAAAAGAGATCCGGTACAGTACGTACAGGAAGATGGCAGATGCCCCAATCATAATGCTCTCGATTCCGATCAGCCTGACTTCTTCCATTTCCAGGCGCATATCGTTAAAAAAGAGCATCAGGATCGTAAATACCAGGGATATCCCGCATCCTCCGATGCCGGGATATAAGAAGATCTTGCGAAGCTGTACTTTTACCACCCGCGTCTCATAATCCCGGCTGGCCCCTAGCTTCTTCATATCCTCGAACAGCTGCCTGTTATCGACAGCAATGGTAATGCTTCTTACATAAGTCATGACCCCGATTGCCGCCAGGGCAATTATCGCAATATAGGCGCTAAGCAGCACGAATACCGCGATCATCTGCATAACCTCCCCTTTTGTAAGAACTTTGAAGACAGGCGCATATTTCCAGTCCTGAAGGAGTTCCGGATTATCTGCCGTCATCCCTACCCTGCCTGAATATGCGTAGGGTTCCCCTGCTTTTTCCGCAAGTTCTTCTTCACGGGCATCATAAAGGAAATAATGGTCCGAGATATCTGTGGCATGCGCGATGTATTCTTCTTCCAGTTCTTTGGCGAATGGATAAGTATCCATCACATCCTTCACGTTAAAGAAAACCATATCCTCTTTGTTATCCTCTGTAAGGGCAGCGGTATACGATGCATAATCCGCATCAGACAGGATAAATGCAAATGGATCGCTTACGCGTGTCAGATTATCGAACCTTACCGTTCCTTTATAAGCCGGCTTCATCTCTTCCCCGGCAGCCGGGCTTGCCACCTTCAGCAGGCATTCCGGCTTAGCCCATATCTCTTCCTGATATCTCTGCTGAACAATGGCTTTATACTCTCCTGGCTTCAAAGACACCTGTTTTCCCGCGATTCTGGAAAATACAGAGGCAGAAAGGAATGTGGCATACTTTTCCCGCTTCACATCATAGTATTCCCCGTCATCGCTTAATTCGGTGCCGGCATAGGTGATCAGAAGTTCTGCTGCCTGTGCTTCCTTATAATCTGTGATTTCTACCCCATGCCTGTCTGCCAGATCATAGATCTCTTCTTTCGTAATCTGCTGTTCTGCTGCCGGATAATGCAGGGAATAATCGACCGGAGCATTTTCACCGTTTCGGAATGCAGAATCATAGTACGACATTCCCCAGAAGGCAGAGATCAGAAGTACGAAGATCAGCATCGCGATCACGCACATATTCTTTGTCGTCTGTCTTGCCGTGAATCGCATTAGATTGGTGGAAATAATATTTTTATAATATTTTTCCGGATAGCGTCCCTTCTTTGCCCGGCCTACCGCGCCAAGGAGGAATAGATACAGGCCTGCGGCGCTGATCAGATAGGCTCCATTCCAAAGCGGGGAGGCCTGATGATGGAACACTCTGGCCCATATCGGCGGCACGGCCATCGCAAGCGCCAGGCCTATTATTACGCAGGCCAGGCCTAGTTTTCCTGTCCATGGCCTGATATCTTTTACGATCTCGCTCTTTCGCTGGGTTTTCAGAATCTCCATAATATCTGCCCGCCTGATAAAACGGTATCCGGCGGCAAATATGCAGCAAGCAAGCAGACAGGCAAAAAGAACGCCCGCCGCGATTCCCATCATACTGATACTGTACCTAAGATTCCGGGCATCAAGGAGCAAGGCCTGGAATCCCTTCCAGATAAGGAAGGATATTGGGAAGGCGCCGATAACGCCCAGCAGTGTATAGCCCAGGATCACAGCGGCGAGTTCTCTTGCCAGGCAGCCGGCCAGCTGCTTCTTCCGCTCTCCCAGCGCCAGAAGCACTCCGAATTCCCTGCTTTTGTATTTAAAAAACAAACTCGATCCGTATATCGTGAATATGGTACAGCCGGCTACCGTCACGCCGAACATCAGCCAGCATAGTTTTCTCGTATCGCCTCCCTCCGGCAGCATCTTTTGGATAGTGGGCGAAAAATACATCATAGCGTAAGAAGACACCAGAAGGATGGACAGGAAGATGCAGATGCCAAGAATCCTGTACTGGTCCTTATTCTCCTTCCGCAATTTCTCTAGAATCTTATTCATCGTCATCCGAATCCCCTCCCAGTTCCCTTATGGTGTTCAGCAGTTCATCCATGAACGCTCTTCTGGTACCAGTTCTTTTCAGTTCTCCATGAACCTTGCCGTCCTTAAGCACGATCACACGGTCACAGAAGGATGCCGCATAACTGTCATGGGTCACCATGAATATGGTGGCGTCCATCTCTGATCTGGCCTGGAGAAATGCATCAATCACTGCCTTGCAGGACTTGCTGTCCAGATTGCCGGCAGGCTCATCGGCCAGAATCACGTAGGGCTGGTTCATCAGGGCTCTTGCGACTGCCGTCCTCTGCTTCTCCCCGCCGGAGATATCCGCCGGGTACTTCTCCATAATCTTCTCGATGCCGAACAGGCGGCAGATATGCCTGGCCTTTGCCTCCATCTGAGGAATCGGCCGCTTCGCAATGATCTGGGGCAGGCAGATATTCTCGAATACGCTCAAGCCGTCCAGCAGCATAAAGTCCTGGAACACAAACCCCATACTCTGATTACGGACCTTGGCAAGCCCTTCCTCCTTAAGCCCCGACAGATCCTTTCCTGCCAGCAGGATGCTCCCGTCTTCGTAAGGAATAAAGCAGGAAATGCAGTTTAAAAGCGTAGTCTTCCCGCTGCCGGAAGGCCCCATGACAGCCACGAACTCTCCTTTTTCCACTTCCAGCGATATATCCTTAAGGACCGGATATACCTGGCTTCCGGTCTGATAACTTTTTGTTAAATGCTCTACTTTTAACATAATGATTGCTCCCTTCTTCTTTCTGTCTTCTATTCTAGAAGAAGAGAGCAAGGATATCTTCATTCAAGATGTCAAGTTTGACATGGTTTCTGTAAAGTTTGCAAAACCCGGATATTTCTGTATAATAACGTTTAGAAGCCTTATGCCTGACGGCAGAGGCATGATAAGGAGACGGTGGAAATATGATCACGATCGGAATATGCGATGACGACCCAAAGATGCAAAAGGCATTGAGAGTCCCGCTTGAAAGGAAGCTTCAGCTACTGGGGGAAGAATACCGCATCCAGGAATATACTTCCGGCGAGGCATTGCTTGCAGGATCCCAGACGGATGGACTGGATATCCTCTTTCTGGATATTGAGATGGATGGACTAAATGGCATGGAGACTGCGCGCTCCTTAAGGCGGATGGAGTCCGACACCATCCTGATCTTCGTGACCGCTTACCCTGACTTTGTATTCCAGGGCTATGACGTCCATGCATTCCACTATATCCTGAAGCCCTACGAAGACCGGAAAATCCTGGAGGTGTTGGAACAGGCTTTAAAACTGCTTGGCAATCTGGGCGAGCAGTACTATACGGTTGAGCAGAAATCCGGCATCTTGAGAGTCCCATTAAAACAGATCCTGGCCTTTTGCAGCGACCGTAGGAAGGTCTCCATCTTAACAGCAGATGGGAAGCTGGACTTTTATGGTAAGCTTGGAGAGGTAGAAAAGCAGCTGCCGGACTATTTCATCCGGATTCATAACCGATATCTGGCAAACCTCAACCACATTACAGCCCTGGAACCTGACGGATGCGTGTGCGGGGATCATTTCCTGCCTGTCAGCAGGACTTACAGACAGCAGCTGGAGATCGCCTTTGCCCGGGCGCTGCTCCAATAAGGGAGGATAAAAATGGGAAATCAAGAGTCAGTGTCCACAATAATGGAAGTCTTTTCCAAATGCCTGTACGCCTTTGGGCTTCCTTTTTTCTGCAGACTGCTTTACTCCGTAGTTCCAAGGAAGGACGGAAAGTTCTGGACCGCCGTCATAGGCGTATCCTGCTACTTTCTCTTTGGAATGACCATCTTTACCAACGATATGTTCAATGTGACCTTGGATCTTCTGTGGTTTACCGCGCTGATGCTGGTAGCGTTCAAAGGAAGAGTCGTACCCAAGATTGCGTCGGTGGCAATCTTTTACCCGCTGATCATCTCATTAAATTTTCTCATCCAGGATCTGTTGGGAGTAGTATATTTTTCTTTAGATGCCACACTTTTTGCAAGCATATTCTGTCATCTGTCAGATGCATTCCTGCACATCCTCTTCTGGTATGTGCTGTATAGGCTTTTCCGCCAGAGACTTTTTGATATCAGCAGGCTCTTCGACCAGAACACCTGGATCTTGCTGGGCACGGTCTGTCTGGCTTCGCTGGTCAGCATCACTACCGTCATCTACTATGCGCCGGCACAAAGCTACAAGATCTGGCTATGCGCCCTGGCCTGCATCATTACCAACATAGGCAGCCTCTGCCTGGCCGGATATTTTTCCAACAGCATCCGCCTTGAGGCAGAGCGGAATAACCTGAAGCTGCAGCAGGAATATTATGAAGAACTGGAACGCAACCAGACGGAGATCCGTAAGTTACGCCATGACATGAATCATCACTTAAGTGTGATAAAGGATCTTTTTTATTCCGAAAACAGAATGGAAGCCGAAGAATATTTTAAAGAAGTAGAGTCCCAGATTGCCGTGCAAAACCGGGTATTCTGCAAGAACAGCATCGTCAATGCCGTTCTCAACGCTAAATACAGCCAGGCAGCCGGGCAAGGCATTGACTGCTTCTTCCATGTAGATCTCCATAATATACAGAGCATCGACTCTGTCAGCCTCTGCTCCTTGTTCTCCAATACTCTGGACAATGCCATAGAGGCTTCCCTGAAGATCAGAGAGCCTGTCGCAAGAAAGATCTCCGTAAAGGCCCGTTCCACGGATTCCGGCTACTTCAGTTATGAGATCTCGAACCAAAAGGCAAACCCCATCGTGGAGAAAAACGGCCATATCCTGTCGGACAAAAAAGATGCCAAGTCCCATGGACTCGGCATCCGAAATATACGTGAAATCATAGATCGATATAATGGCACGCTGGATATCTCCTACACGGAGGATACCTTCACGGTAACCATGCTGATCCGGCTCTAGGGGAAGACTATTCTTCTTCATCTGCCATTTCTTTCTTCCAGCCTGTACCTATATCTACCCAGCCCTTGCATGCGGTCACTTGGTACAGATCTCTGCTGCAGATGCCGATGGCGCTGTTTCCTGTGCCGCCGGATGTATATACATATTCATCCATATATCTTTGCAGGGAAATGTCCATATAGACCTTTGCCCGCTTATTGGGAAGAGCGATAGGGCTAACGGAGCCAGGCCTGCAGCCCGTATAGTCCAACAGGTCCTCCTCATCCAGCACGATGCGCTTAACTTTGAAGCATTTCTCGTACTTTGCATTGTCGATTCTGGCATCCCCTGACAATATGATTATATTAGCCCCGATAGGCGCAGCAAAGGCCAGCGTCTTTGCAATCTTTTCCGCCGGGATATGGAGCAGCTCCACGGAATCTTCCGTGCTCTCGAAATCCCGCTCGCAGTCCCTGATCTCATATTGGAATGCCTGCTTCTTTAATAGTTTTTCTACCCTGTCTGCCGCCATATCCCGTTCTCCTCTACTTTTCAAACATAAATGTTCCGCTTTTGCCGCCGCTCTTTTCACAGAGATGGATCTCTTCGATCACCATCCGCTTATCAATGGCCTTGCACATGTCATATATGGTCAGAAGCGCCGTCGACACGCCAGTCAGCGCCTCCATCTCCACCCCTGTCTTTCCTTCCGTCTTAACCTGGCAGAAGGCTTTGATCTCAAGTTTTTCAGGGTTCATCTCGAACCTGACTTCCGAATTGGCAAGATTCAGCAGATGGCACATAGGAATCAGTTCCGCCGTCCTCTTCGTTCCCATAATCCCTGCCACTTGGGCTACCGTCAGCACGTCGCCCTTCTTCACCTTCCTGCCGGCGATGGCTTCAAACACTTCCCGGCTTACCCGGATCTTTCCCTCCGCCAGGGCTCTCCTTTGCGTGATTTCTTTACCGGAGACATCTACCATTACCGCATTGCCATCCTCATCAAAATGACTGAATTCCATTTTTTCTCCTCCTGCCTTCTGTCCTAGTCCAGATATGTATTCTTATACTCTTCACGGATATCTTCCGGAACCAGTTTTCCTCCGGTCGCCCACGCGATATGGACAGACTGCTCCATCTTGTCCTCCAGGCCATGTTCCTTGATATACTTCCGAGTCTCATCATAACGCATAAGTTTCAGCGGTCCCTCAAATGCCGCGCAGGAACTTGGCTCGATGAAGATGTTCTCCGTATCCCATAAAGCTCTCATATACTCATAGAGCCATTGATCCTTCAGCGTAAATTCGCCGCTTAGCAGAGGCTCCATAACCTTTCCTACGAATCCCGACGGACGCCCCACCGCCAGGCCGTCTGCATGGGTGAGCCCGGTAAGCCCTACATCCTGCACGCAGATCTGATTGTGGAGCCCGGTCGCCATTCCAAGGATCATGCAAGGAGCCTGGGTGGGCTCTACAAAGAACACATGCACATGATCCCCCCATATCTCCTTCAGGCCAAACGTCACGCCGCCCGGAGCCCCGCCTACGCCGCAGGGAATATAGACAAAGAGCGGATGCTCTTCATCCACCTGGATGCCCAGTTCTTCTATCTGTCCGATCAGGCGCTTTGCGGCTACTGCATATCCCATGAATAGATTCTTGGAATTCTCATCATCCACAAAGTAGCTCTTCGGATTGGCGTCTGATTCTTTTCTGCCATTCTTTACTGCCTCGCTGTAATCCGACTCATATTCCACCACTTTTACTCCATGGCTACGCAGCATATCCTTCTTCCATTGCTTTGCATCCGCAGACATATGCACGATGACTTCATACCCCACCGCCGCGCTGGCAATGCCAATGCCCAGGTTGCCGGTAGAGCCTACTTGTATGGTATACTGGCTGAAGAATTCCCTGGATTCATCCGTTGCCAGTTTGGAATAGTCATCTTCAAGCGTGATAAGCCCTGCTTCCAAAGCCAGGTCTTCCGTATGCTTCAGCACTTCGTATATCCCTCCCCTTGCCTTCACAGAGCCAGCCACTGCCAGGTGGCTGTCCTGCTTTAGTAGGAGACGTCCCTGAATCGGATCTCCATACGTCTGGTTCAGAAATTCCTGCATCTTCGGTATCGGTGTCAGGGCGGATTCAATCAGCCCATTTCGCTCCGCCGTCTCTGGGAAGCACTTCATTATAAAGGGAGCAAAGCGTAAAAGTCTCGCCTCTGCGTCATCAATATCCTCCATCGAAATGCCAAGGCTATCCTTTGCCTCATTCCATGGCCTCCATTTCGGATTCACCCATCCTACTTCTTCTGCCTCCGCGATCTGCTTTACCACCGGTATCTCCATATACTTTCTGTCCATTCCCTTACCTCCTTTTAAAAAAGGGACCGGAAATTCCGGTCCCTTGTCGTTCAAATCTCCTATTCCCATTATATTTTACAGGAATATATATTTCAATATAAATAATACTGCCAGTACATACATCAGTATGCTGATCTTCTTCTCCTTCGTCTTTCCTGTCAAAAGATTCAAGGCTACATAAGAGATGACTCCCATGGAGATACCTTCTGAAATGCTGTAGAAGAATGGCATTGCCAGAATACAGATATAGCACGGAAGCGCTTCTGCGATATCGCCAAAGTCGATGTTGACAACGTTAGTCAGCATATAGAATCCAACGACTACCAGAGCCGGCGCTGTCGCGAAAGAAGGAATCGCAAGGAAGATTGGCGACAGGAACAGGGCAAGCCCAAACAGGATCGCCGTAGTCACTGCCGTAAGGCCTGTTCTTCCGCCTTCTGATACGCCGGATGCACTCTCTACGAATGTCGTGGTAGTAGAAGTACCAAGCAGTGCGCCTGCCGTCGTTCCAACCGCATCTGCAAGAAGCGCGCCTTTGATGCGTGGCAGCTTGCCGTTTTCATCCAGCATATTTGCCTTGGATGATACGCCGATCAACGTTCCGATGGTATCAAACATATCAACAAACAGGAATGCAAAGATTACAACAACAAAGTTCAATGAGAAGATTCCCGTAAAATCAAGCTTGCAGAATATCGGCGCAAGGCTTGGCACTGACAGTCCGCTGCTGAAATCAGGAAGCAGCCCGTAGAATCCAAGTTCCGGATTTGGAACGTATAAGCCGGCAATCTGGCAGATGATTCCAAGCAGCCATGTAATCAGGATGCCCCACAGGATATTGCCTTTGATGTTCTTGATTACAAGGATTCCGGTAATGATAATGCCGATAATCGCAAGAAGTACCGTGATTCCTACATCATTAAAGGATGCTGCCACTCCATTTGCCTCATTGTACTTGTCCACAGAGAACAGTTGGAGAAGCGTGGAGCCTCCGATAACGATCTTTGCGTTCTGCAGGCCGATAAATGCG
>OLPX01002415.1_pt1 | contig 11068 bp, 11 predicted proteins | sample 1672491 | NCBI WGS metagenome assembly OLPX01 (sample SAMEA3136692, study PRJEB25190) | human gut metagenome | biome: human gut; feature: human-associated habitat; material: faeces | place: Austria | collected 2013 | reverse complement strand
TCTCCGTCACTGCGTTTTTCATTTCTGTTTGGTCTGTTAAAAAGCGTATCACAGCAATTTGCGAATGTCAAGGGTATGACTTTATAAATTCTAAAGATCCCTTCATAAAGTTTAAATGATTCTTTTACAAACTATTAATGCTGATATCACAATTTTGTCACATTTTTTGTTTAAATTATAATCATACAAAGCAGAGATGCTTTTTCAGATAAATTTTCTTTTTCATACCTTTCTCCGCCGGAGCTCACAGCCCCGGCTTTTTTATGATATTAGGAAATTTCAGAGGGATTTCCTAATATCATAAAAACCCTCCGGGAGACGGGCTGGCATTTTATTGACTTGTACGGTATAATATAGTGCAAGTGCGAAAGGAGTTTTTTTGGAAAATGATACCTTAACAACAAAAGAGTTGATGGATAGACTGGGGTTAAAGCATAGGCCGACTTTTCGAAAGAACTATCTTTTACCATCAATGGAACTTGGATTAGTTGAAATGACAATTCCGGACAAGCCAAACAGTAGCAGGCAGAAATATAGAAAGAAGGCAGCAAGATGACAGAGATTCAAAAGCATAGAGCGGACGAGATGACGCCCGTAGAGAGAAAAAAAGCAATCGAGGAGGGGAAATCCTACGACCGCGTGCCCTGCGTCCCTTTCATGGGAGAACTGAAGGGAGTGCTTAGCGGCATCAGCGTGTGGGATCTGTCCCATGACCCGGAGAAGATGGCGGAGGCGGAGATCATTCCTTTCAACCGCTATGGATATGATCGGATGGATATCGGGCCTAATTCCAGAGGGATCACAGAGGCTCTGGGCGGCAAGGTGATCTATCCCGAGAAGGGAGTTCCCTATATGGATGCGCCGCTCATCCAGGATTATGGAAGGCTCGACTCTATGGAACCAGTAGATGCCCGGACGAATGCCAGAATCCGGGACTTTGCCCGGACGGCGCAGATTCTTGCAGATAAGGCGCTTCCCATCGTCCCTGTGGAAATGAGCATCGGCGGCCCGCTTACGATTGCATCCAACCTGCGGGGCGTGGAGCGGTTGCTGCGGGACTTAAGGAAGTGCCCGGACGACGCGCTGAGGCTGATTAGGCTGGTTGCGGACAGCGAGAGAAGCTGTATCGATCTGGCGGCGCAGTACGGCATGGGGATTGCCATGGCTGACCCGGTGGCGAACCCCGCCCTTATCGGTCCGAAGATGTATGAGCGGTTCGTGTATCCATTTACGAAGGAACTGACGGATTACGCGTATGAAAAGACCGGGAAGAAGGTATCGCTGCACATGTGCGGGCAGACGGAGCGTATTTGGGACTATTTTAAAAAATATGAACTGAATGAGGTAAGTCTTGATAATATCGTTGATCTTGAAAAGGCGGCGCAGGAATTAGGCCCGTATATCCCAATCGCAGGAAATGTAGACCCGGTGGAGATCATCCTGAACGGAACCAGGGAAGAGATTACGCAGGCGGTCACATCCTGCATCAGCGCTGGCCTTAAATCCCGGAAGGGGTATGTTCTGGCATCAGGCTGTGATATTCCAGAGACCACCAGGCCGGAGCAGATTGACAGTTTCATGGAGGCGGCGAGAGCATATTTTTGCAGGAAGGAAGCGCGATGATTTCAAAGTTGAAAGACAGTCCCTTATTCCGTGGCATGACGGGGGAGGATATCGAATGCTGCTTGAAGTGCAGCCATGCGCAGTCAGTCAGGTATGACAAGGATGAGATGATCTTCTGCCAGGGCGATGCTCCGGAAAAACTCTCGGTGCTTATAGATGGATCGGTGGCAGTATGTAACGATTCCGCAGATGGGAGGCGGAGCATTGTGGCATCCATTGACAAGCCGGGGGAATTATTCGGAGAGGTCTTTGTATTCCTGGGCCAAAAGGAGTATGAGCACTATGCCCAGGCGGCGGTTCCCTCAAGAATCCTTCATATCCCCAGGGAGTATTTCTACTCTACCTGTGGGAAAGCCTGCGTCTATCATGCGAAATTAATTGCCAATATGCTGGCGATCTTCGCGCAGAAGGCATACTATCTGAATCAGAAGATACAGATTATCTCCTGCGCGACGCTTCGGCAGAAGATTGCGAAGATTCTGCTGGAGTATGGCAAGGCAGGCGAAAGTCCGGCCATTACCATGAACCGGGAAGAGATGGCGGACTTCCTGAATGTAGCCCGTCCATCGCTGTCCAGGGAGTTGATGAGGATGCAGGAGGAAGGACTTGTCAAGGTGACAAAGAGAGGCATCTTTGTCCCAGATTCGTTGGCATTGCAGAAAATTTTATGATTTTGCGATCCGTAACATATGTTACGGATTTTTTTTGACATTATTGGTAGCATTAGGACATCAAAGCAAACCAGCTATTCAAAAATCAAGGAGGAAATTACTATGGAGAATAAAATGTTCTGTTACCAATGTCAGGAAACCGCAGGATGTGCGGGCTGCACGCAGATGGGTGTCTGTGGCAAGAAGCCGGAGGTTGCAGCCATGCAGGATCTGCTGGTTTACGTGACGAAGGGGCTGTCGGCAATTACGACGCAATTAAGAGCCGAAGGCAAGGAAGTGCCTGCGGATGTAAACCATCTGATTACTTTGAATCTGTTCATTACCATCACCAATGCCAACTTTGACGAGGAGGCAATTGTGGAACGTATCGATAGGACCCTGGCAAAGAAACGGGATCTGTTGGCGCTTACAGGCAGTAAAGACTCGCTGCCAGAGGCAGCCCGATGGGACTGCAAGGGACGTGAAGGCTATATGGGCAAGGCAGTCCAGGTAGGGGTATTGTCTACGAAGGATGAAGATATCCGCAGCCTGCGGGAACTGATTACCTATGGATTAAAGGGGCTATCCGCCTACAGCAAGCATGCCAATGCACTGCTTGAAGAAGATGAGGAGGTGGACGCATTTCTCCAAAGCGCCCTGGCTAAGACGCAAGACGACAGGCTGGGCGTAGAGGAACTAGTGGCGCTTGCGCTGGAAACCGGGAAATACGGAGTCAGCGGCATGGCGCTTCTGGATAAGGCCAACACATCGGCCTATGGAAACCCAGAGATGACCAAGGTAAATATCGGCGTCGGTACCAGACCCGCAATCCTGGTATCCGGCCATGACCTTAGAGACCTGGAGATGCTGCTTGAGCAGACGAAAGGGACTGGGATTGATGTCTATACCCATTCTGAGATGCTGCCGGCCCACTATTATCCGGCCTTTAAGAAATATTCCCACTTTGTAGGCAACTATGGAAATGCATGGTGGAAGCAGAAGGAAGAATTTGAAAGCTTCAACGGACCCATCCTGATGACCACCAACTGTATCGTCCCGCCGAAAGGACCGCCTGTATACCACCGGTGCGGCAGGTTATCCCGGCTGCACGCACATTCCGGGAAAGATTGGAGAGGAAAAGGACTTTTCTCAGATCATCGCCCATGCCCGGACGTGCCAGCCTCCGGTAGAACTGGAACGCGGAGAGATTATCGGCGGATTTGCCCACAATCAGGTGATGGCGCTGGCGGATACGGTAGTGGAAGCAGTCAAATCAGGAGCGATCAAAAAGTTTGTCGTGATGGCAGGATGCGACGGACGGGCCAAGTCCCGCAACTATTACACGGATTTTGCGAAAGCGCTGCCAAACGATACGGTAATCCTCACGGCCGGATGTGCAAAGTATAAGTATAATAAACTGGATCTGGGCGATATCGGGGGGATTCCACGAGTGCTGGATGCAGGGCAGTGCAACGATTCCTATTCCCTGGCGGTGATTGCCCTGAAGCTAAAAGAGGTCTTCGGCCTGGATGATATCAACGATCTGCCGATTATTTACAATATTGCCTGGTACGAGCAGAAGGCGGTCATCGTCCTGCTGGCCCTGCTTTACCTGGGTGTCAAGAACATCCATCTTGGGCCTACGCTTCCCGCGTTTTTATCTGAGAATGTGGCAAAGGTACTGGTAGAGAACTTTAACATCGCAGGGATAGGAACTGTGGAAGAAGATATGCAGCTTTTCTTTGGAGAGGAACGGTAGAAAAAGCCTGGATAGAACAGATCTGTAATTATAGAAACAATCAATAAGCACGATTGTTTATTGAAGTTAGCAATTTGTATGCGGCAGCATGCCAATGGTAGAATATTCTTGAGTAGTTTAATAAATTTATAGGGAGAGGACGAAAGATATGAAAAAGAAAATCATTAGCATGCTGCTGGTTTCCGCCATGGCCATGACATTGATCGTCGGCTGCGGGAATAATGGGGCAGATGAAAAGAAGTCCAAAGGGGATGAAAAGACGCTGGAGGTGTGGGTCGCTCCGCTGGACGACGACACGGTGAACAACTGGAAGCCGCTTCTTAAGGATTGGGAGAAGGAGAACGACTGTACGGTTAACGTAAAGGTAGTGCCCTGGGACAGTTATGAGGAGACATACACGACAGCTCTTAACTCAGGCGAAGGTCCGGACGTGGGATATATGTACAATGAGATGTTCCCTTCATATATAGATTCCGGAGCGGTTGTTGACATGTCAGAGTATGTTACCGATGAGGACAAAGAAGAGTATAAATATCTGGAAAACGGATATATGATGGATGGACAGTATGGATGGCCGCTCGTGACGGGAGTGCCTTTCGTGCTGTACTATAATGAAGGCATTTTGGCAGACCTGGGAGAGACGGCGCCTGAGACTTGGGAGGATTTTGTAAGAATCTGCAAAGCGGCAACCAAGGATACGGATGGCGACGGCAAGATTGACCAGTACGGCTATGCAGCTGGAATGAGCACCAGCGATGTGGGAGCCATGCAGGTACTGAATGCATACTATTACAGTGCGCTTTGGCAGAACGGCGGACAAGTCTATAAGGATGACCTGAAGTCCGTAGCTTTTGCTGATGAAGCCGGAACTGAGGCATTGACATGGATCAAGGAACTGACCCAGTATATGAATCCTGATTTCATGTCCCAGTCATGGTCAGAGGCATTTGCCAATGTGTTCGGAGAAGGCAAGGCGGCATTCGGCGTATACCGCTCATCCCAGACGGATGAAACCATGTTTGCCGAGACATATCCTGACCTGAAATGGGACTATGTGACTTCCCTTAAGAATGTGGACTATGGAACATTCGGAGCAACCGACTGCCTGACGCTGATGTCGGCGGCAGACGATAAAGACCTTGCAATGGATTTCATCAAATACGTGACAGGCGCCGAATTTATGAAGCAGTACCATGCAAAATGCCCCGGCGCGGCACTTACCGTCAGCGAGCCATATGTAGGCGACGAGAAGATGGAGCGTATCTATACAGAGGACATTGATAAATGGCATGGCCTTCAGGTAGGTCCCTGCGGAGTGGACATCTTAACGCAGCTTTCCGCTGACTTCCAGGGCGTGATGACGGAAGAGATGACGGTGGAAGAGGCGCTGAAGGAGGCTGAAGATTACGCAAACGGCCTGCTGGATGATTACTGGGCAGATAAAGAATAATTAATGAGATACAAAAAATGTCCGCTTCTATTGCGGACATTTTTTTGAGAGGAACGGTATGGAAAAGAGAAAAACAGGAATCAAAAACGTAGCGCCATATGCTTATATTACGCCTATTACCTTGATCCTTGTGACGTTTGTAATCGGCTCCGTCATCATATCCGTGGTGCTTGGGTTTACCAAATATAATATTATGACGGAACCAGTTTTTTCGGGGCTGGATAATTATAGAAGGCTGCTTACAGACAGCAAGTTTATTAAGGCGCTGAAAAATACGCTGGAACTGATCGTCATCATTGTTCCGCTGCAGACTGTGTCGGGCATCTTGGTATCTTCCTTTCTGGTGGCCAACCGTAAAAAGGTGCTGGGAAAGATTGCCAATTGCATCGTGTTTATTCCGGTGCTCTGCGCGGATGCGGTGGCTGGAGTCGTATGGAGGGAATTCCTCAACGGAAAACTTCCGGTGGTGGAAAATTTCTTTGGATTATTCGGGATAGAGCCATCCATGCTCCTGGGCGATGCCAGAAAGGCGCTGATCGTCGTGGGGCTTGTGGCAGTCTGGAAGTATATGGGGTATTACGTGGTCATCTATTCTTCCGGCCTGCTGTCCATATCCGATACCTATTATGAGGCGGCAAAGGTAGATGGGGCGGGCAGGATCCGCTGCTTTTTCAGCATCACGCTTCCGATGCTGAAGCCGACCATAATACTGGCCGTCTTCTTATCCCTCACCAATTCTCTGCGCTGCTTTGATCTGATCTTCAACCTGACAGGAGGAGGGCCTAATAATGCCACGACAACGCTGGTGCTGTATGCATACTCCTCCTGCTTTGGAAGCAGCAAGGCAGGCTATGCCATGGCAATATCCAACATGCTCTTTCTCGTGGTGCTCTTGATCGCATTGATGCAGAGAACGTTGATGAGAAGAGATGTCTCGGAACTATAGGGAGGGAATATGAAAGCAGTAGCAAAAGGTTTAAGAAATGGAATAGATTCCATATTGCTGATTGGAATTATCGTGGTGAATGTGGTGCCTTTCGTGTACATGTTCATGATGTCATTCAAGTCAACGATCAATGCCCGCGATTTTGATTTTTCGCTGGATAAGCTTTCTTTCGTCCAGTACCAGAAGATATTCGCGATGGACAACTTTGAACGGTATATCTTCAACAGCGTCTTTGTGGCAGTGGCCGGAGTGATATTGACGGTGACGGTGTGCTCCTTGGCGGGCTATGCATTTGCGAAAATGAATTTTAAGGGGAATGACCGGCTGTTCCTCTTCCTGATACTGACCATGATCGTGCCGTCGGAGGTGATAATCGTGCCCCTGTTCCTGATTACAAAGAGCCTGGGGTGGCTGAATACATTTCGTGCCCTGATTCTGCCTCTTCCCACGGCATTCGGCGTGTTTATCATGCGACAGGCAATACTGGATGTGCCGCAGGACTTGATCAATGCGGCGAAGATTGACGGCTGTGGAAATATCAGGACATTTTTAAAGGTGGTGCTGCCGATGGTAAAATCATCCGTGCTGGCATTGTCTATATTTACCTTTGTGGGCGCATGGAACAACTTTATCTGGCCCCTGGTGGCGTGTACAAAGCAAGAGATGAAGACCCTGCCTCTGGCGCTGAGTCTTATGAAGACCCAGTTCAATACGGACGTAGGGCTTACGATGGCCTGCGCTGTGGTGAATTTCCTGCCGCCCTTTATTTTCTATGTATTCATGCAGGGCAAGTTTAAAGAAGGCATCGCGCTTAGCGGTATAAAGGGATAATGGCAGTTTTAAAGTTCCGTGGCTTCTTCCGGCAGCGATATGCTATAATAGAAGCATGTCAAAGATTATATATGTAAACAATATTCCGGTCACAATCGAATACAGAAAAGTAAAGAATATCAATCTCTATATCAAGCCGCCGGATGCGCAGGTGCTGATCACCGCGCCGCCACACGCGTCTGAAAGGAGAATCAGGGATTTTGCAAAGGGAAAGGCTCAGTGGATTGAAAAGAGCCGGAAGCGCATGCTTGATTCCCTTGAGGGCAGGGCGGAGGAAACTTCCAGATCGATCACCGATGCGCAGTTAGGAAGGCTTGTGGATAAGGTAGAAGAATATGCCCGGATATGGGAGCCAGTGATGGGCGTGAACGCTACCAACTGGACCTTCCGGTACATGAAGACCCGGTGGGGCAGCTGCACGGTGAATACCGGACGCATACGGATTAATACGAGGCTGGCCTTCTATCCGGATGAATGCCTGGAATACATCGTGGTGCATGAATTGTGCCACTTAATAGAGCCAAGCCATAACAAAAGATTCCATGCGTACATGACAAAGTTTTTGCCAGACTGGAAGATCAGAAAAAAGAAACTTTGCCAGTAAGAAGGTGGGTGCAGGGCGGTCCTAGAACAGAAGGGACAGTCCCACGCTGTGGTCATCGTGGCCATGGGACAGTACAATATGCGTGATCTTTTTCAAATCCACTCCCAGAGAGTGCGCGTTTCGAATCATAATATCGGAGTATCCGGCATCGAATAGGAGCTTCTTATCATCAATTTCATAACGAATTCCCCCCTTTTCATCCGGTATCTGCGCATAAACGCTTTATCTGTATAAAGTATATCGGATTCCAGTGGGAAAGCATAGATACATGAAGAAATGCAAAAAAGGTCTTGAAGTAAAACTTCAGGACCTTTTGTTTAAATAATCTAGAGATTGGATTAGGAATAACAAAATCTTGGGGGTGCTTCTAAAGCATATTTTGTATTCCAAGAACAATATATCACGGAGAAACTTCTTTGAAAATAGTTTTATGTTACATAAATTAGTAAAAAAATTGTGCTTGAAGCACAAGGATGATATAATAATACTGACTTAAGAAATAAATAGACAGACAGGCGGGTGTATATATGTGGCAGTAGAATTGAAGGAACTTTATGAAAAGATCAGTCCGGAATATGAAGTGAAACTGCATACGACAGGATGTTTTGAAAAAATGATTGGATGGGTCCACATGGTTGAGGATCCGGAATTTGCGGATCTGCTGCATGGAGACGAACTTATCTTTAACTCAGGCCTGAACTATACTTCGGACGAGTGGCTTTACAGGTTCGTGGAGGCGCTGAATAAGGTCCATGCAGGAGGCCTGATCGTATCTCTTTGGGGGGAGAGGGCCTTTTCGCAGGAGATCATTGATTACTGCAATAAGATAAAGTTTCCACTCTTCTCCGCATCGTGGAAGACGCCTTACATTGACATTATGCGGATGTTCTCGGTGATTCTCCTAAAAAACGAGCAGAAGGAGACGAACCTGATTGCTGCATTGAAGAACGCCATTTATTACCCGGAGAATGAAGAACTGTATCTCAGCCATTTTGAGAGAAATGGATTCTTCCGGGATATGTCCTATACGATCGTCATACTCAGCTGCCATGCCTACGATACGGACAATGGGAATGAAAGGCTGCTGAGGATAGAGAAGTCTCTCCATTATATCCTGAAAAATGTGATCGTATATGAAGAGAAAGGCTGCCTGATCATCCTCGCCGCAGGCTACTCACTTTCAAAGATCCGCTCCGATTTCCAGCGGCTGTGCCAGAGAGATTCTAACATATACGTGGGAATTGGCACGACAGCGGATCAGATCCGGGATATCCACAAGTCTTACCATAACGCCAATACGGCCTACCAGCTGACCAAGACAGCTATTCCTAAGAATCTGCTGGATTACGACGAACTGGGCATCTATAAGATATTGGCGGATGTAAAAGAGGTATCCATCTATCCGGCGTTTGTAAAGGAGACCCTGGGGGCTTTGATAGGCTATGACAAACAGAATCACAAGGAGTATATGAAGATTCTGGATGAATATTTCCGCAATGATTGCAGCGTCATTGAGACCTCAAAAGCGCTGTACTGCCATAAGAACACGCTGACCTACAAACTTCATAAAATCCGGGACATCCTGGGATATGACATTCATAGCAACGAGAACCGTACAAGGATTATGGTAGCGCTCTATATCATGCGGCTGGGAGAAATTGGAATCTAACACGCATTTAAAACTGTCTGACTTTTAAATTTGTGGTATAATGTTGGGAACAGCAAGATAAGATACATAGGAGGCGGATGCAATGAATGAGAATCGGATAAAACGAAATCAATTATTAGGCGGGCGTATCGTTCAGGGACTGAAGTCCCGCAATATGGATGGCTATTACGCAGAGACAAAAGAAGACGCGCTTAAGAAAGCGTTGGAGTGGATATCGGAAGGAAGCACGGTCGCCTGGGGCGGCTCTATGTCGATTGCAGAGATCGGGCTTAAGAAGGCAATCTGCGAAGGCAATTATAAGGAATATAACCGCGATGACGCCAAGAATCCGGAAGAAAAGCGTAAGATCGAGCTGGCAAGCTATGACTGCGACTTTTTCCTTACAAGCGCCAATGCTATAACGGAAGATGGAGTGATGGTCAACATAGACGGCTTTGGCAACCGGGTATCGGCCATAGCCGCCGGTCCCCGCAATGTCATCATGATCGTAGGGATGAACAAGGTGGTAAGGGATGTAGAGAACGCTGTATCAAGGGCCAGGAATGAGGCTGCGCCGATCAACGCGCAGAGATTTGATATTGATACGCCTTGCCACAAGACAGGAGCCTGCTTTGACTGCAAGTCTCCTGACACCATCTGCTGTCAGATGCTGGTGACAAGATTCTCTAAAGTTCCTGAAAGAATAAAAGTTATTCTGGTAAATGAAGAATTAGGCTTTTAAGATGTTGACTAAATCCCGGGCATTTGTTATAATACAAATGCTCGATAAGGCGCCATAGCCAAGCGGTAAGGCAAAGGTCTGCAACACCTCTATCACCAGTTCGATTCTGGTTGGCGCCTTTTTAATAAGACGAAAATTAATATCTAACAAACTTAAAAAAGAGCCGGCAACGAGATGCATGATTAAATGACATCGCGTTGCCAGTTTTTTTTCTAAAAATAGTACGTCCTTTCATCCTGGCGCTCTATTTAAAGTTCAATTCTTCTGCCTTTCTCGGCGGAAAGATATGCGGCATACATAATCTTTGTTGTCTCCAGCGCGATATCGATTCCTGATTCAGGCTCTCTGTTATAGGCCACATCCTCAGCAAACGCCTGTAATTCCGCTGTGTAGCCTCTTAATGTCTCCTCCGCCACAAACACATTGTTCCAGCCGGTTTTACACTTCAGATTCTCGGAGATATAGACGTCATCCAGTCCCTCATCGTCCATAAAGAAACTTCTCATGTTATTTGGAGGCGTCATGAGGCACTCGAGAACTCCGTCATTCGTGATGAGATTAATATGATTCTGAATTCCCCCCATATAGTGTTCGGAACTTAGTATAACTGCTTTTGTGCCGTCGGAGAAGGTAAGCGTGATATGTCCGAAATCTTCCACATCATTAAATTTACTCAGGATATGCTTCTTATCTTCTTCCGGGAAATCGGCTACAATTCTTCCAGTATCCGCGACGACGCTTACTGGCTTGATCTTATAGCCGCGTATCTCGGACTCCACCTGTTTCAGATACAGCACGCCAGCAATCGGGTGAGA
>OLPX01002414.1_pt1 | contig 11068 bp, 6 predicted proteins | sample 1672491 | NCBI WGS metagenome assembly OLPX01 (sample SAMEA3136692, study PRJEB25190) | human gut metagenome | biome: human gut; feature: human-associated habitat; material: faeces | place: Austria | collected 2013 | reverse complement strand
CGGCGCTGTCCGGATCGATGCTTGTTATGCCGAGGCGGCCGGTGTGGGCGAGGCGGCCGGTGCGGGCAAGGCGGTCGGTGCGGGCGAGGCAGCCGGGGCAGCTAATGTGTCCGACGGCGTAACGACAGTCTATCTCTGCGGGGATTCCACTGTCACAGACCAGTCCGCGGAAATCCCCTATCTTCCGGGTGCCTGCTACGCCTCCTGGGGCCAGGCGCTTCCGGCGTTCCTAGAAGGCAGAACAGCCGTGGAAAACCAGGCGCACTGCGGGCTGACGACCGAAACCTTCCGCCAGGAAGGCCATATGGACATCGTAAAGCGATTTCTCCGTCCGGGTGACTTCTGCCTGTTCCAGTTCGGCCATAATGACCAGAAGCTTCCCCATCTGCTGGCCCACAGGGAATACCCCGTCAATCTGCGAAGATACGTGGAAGAAGTCCGGGCCCTGGGCGGAATTCCGGTGCTGGCAACCTCTCTGGGACGCAACATCTGGAATGCGGACGGCACCTACCACGAGCTTCTGGCCGAACACGTTCAGGCGGTAAAGGACGTGGCGGCCGCCACGAATACCCCGGTCATTGACTTACATGAATTTTCGGTACAATTTTATAAAAAAACCGGGATGGAACGCTCCTGCGGATACTTCCATCCCGGGGATTACACCCACACCAACGAGTATGGGGCATATCTCTTTGCTTCCTTTATCGCAGCAGAGCTTAACCGGCTGTTTCCTGAGACTTTCCACGTCACCCCGGGACGGACGGACTTTACACCGCCCGCCAGTCTCTGGGAGGAGCTTGAAAACCGGAATAACAGGGCCGGCGGTCAGGAACAGAGGGAACAGTTTGACGCCATGGAAAAATCCACAGCCGCGCTGCTGAAAGCATTGGAGGAGGCAGAAAAGCCTTACACGGATACGCTCTGACTCTTCCTCCGGCTTTTGCCGGCTTTGCCTTATACCATTGCCAACTGGTCCCTCAGAAAACTCAAAACAGATGTTTGTAAATCGGACAGTGCTTCTTTCTCGATCGGATAATGGGATCCATTCTGAAGCACTGTTTTTGTCACCGGTACCTTCTCAATCTGATTAAGAAAATCGTCACTTAAGAACTGCGGCGTCCAACCGTCCTTTTCCGGCTGAGTCAGAAGAATCGGACAAACTGAGAAGTCTTTCGGCTCCACCTCCGGTTTATACGTTATATAACTGTTCAGAAATTCCATTGTTACCCGGTTCCCTGCCGAAGTTCTGTCCGCCATCATAATATCCAGGCATTTTCTGTCATTGACAAGGGCCTTCATCTTTGACGGGATACTCATTTTGATTCTGAATCCGGAGAAACCGGCCGCACAGGCCAGCTTTGCAAGCATTGCTCCCGCATGCCCCCAAAAGGGGTTACTGGCTGTAGTGATCTGAACCGGCTTTTTGCGCTGGTCAAGGAATGTCATTCCAATAATGCCTCTTACCCTGCCGTTTTTCGCTGCTATATGGTAAGTTTCCATGCCTCCTGCTGATAACCCGTACAGAAAGACAGGGCGGTCATCCTTTTTCAGTTCTTCCTCGACCAGATCGCTTCCGCACTGCACCCAGTCTGCATAGGTGATCCGCATTTTGGGGTTGACCTCTGTCACCCCGTAAGTTGGCATATCCACGGATATCGTCTCAAACCCCTCTTTTGCCAGCGGACCCCCGATGATCAGAGAAATCTGCCTCCCGTTTGTTCCGACTCCATGAAAACAGATCATTTTCGCCTCCGCATCCGGATTACGAAACGTATCCAGATGGACCTTATTTCCTTTCCAGTTCCACAGCTCCTCAGCCGGCTGATACTCCCCTCGAAAATGATATTCCGGCGGTAAAAATTTCTCAATCTCTTTCCAGGCTTTTTGATTGTTATAGGTCATTCCAATTTCCTCCGTTTCCATCTTATCTGACAGAAATTCTATTCTAAACGGAGGATTTTGGCATTAACAAATGTTAAAACAGCCTCAGCCGTTATCCCTGAGATTACGGCGCAGTCTGCTTAAGGATTCCTTTTTTATTCCAAGATAAGACGCGATCACATTTTGGGGAACCCGCTCTAAAAGATCTCTGTAATCTTCCCGAAACTGAAGATACCGTTCCATCGCCTGCATATTCTGCAGGCTGTATTCGCGGCGCATCTTGTATATAACGGTCTGTTCCAGCATTCCTGCGTAACTCACCAGGGCCGCCTTGTCAGAGTAAATGATTTCCTTCATTTTTTTTGCTTCAAAGCGAAGGCTTTTTAAGTTCTCCAACGCCTCAAAAACCTCCAGACTCTCCGGCAAAAAAAGGCTTTCCCCTACCGCAAATTCCTCTTCCCGAATAAACATTTTTGTTATATCGTTGCCCTCGCTGTCGATATAATAGCTTCTTGCAATCCCTTCTGTAATCAAATAGAGGTACTTCTGCTCCACGCCAATCTCCTGTATGGCTGCACCGGCCGGAAAATGCACTTCCCGGGCAAGCTTTACCATCTGATCAATCGTCTCGGGGTTGGGAGAGCACCCGCTTGTCTTAAAAACCTTTTCTATTGTGTATCTCTTTTCGGCTTCTGTCATTGTCACAGCTCCAGTCTTTTCTAATAAACAGGAAACCAGCCAGTCCGGACAGTGGGGACCAGCATGGAATTTTTGGGGTATTAAACTTAATAGAATTATAACAGATATCCTGTCAATATGGGAACTGCTATTTCCCAAACATTTTAGGATGCAGCCAAATGCCCTCGCCAATTTGTTATAATAATGTATCACACAAATTTAAGTGCAGGAGGTAATTCAATGAAAAAAACTAAATTGATAAGGGGAAATGCAAAGCGGGTGATTGCAGTAGCATCAGCTTTCATGATGACATGCAGCACAGTGGCCGGGAATCCTGTTAACCATGCGGCAGCTGCATATGCAAAGGAGGCCGATACTGCAAAAGAGGAAGAAAATTCATCCTGGAAGGAGAATGCTGCATCTGATACAGAGAAAAGTGACACTGAAGGAACTATGTCTGCTGAAGATGCGGATGAAAGCAGAGCCGATGACGAATCCGGGAAGGGCGACGATGGGATTGCTTCCGAGGAATCAAAGGAAAACGATGACGGGATTAATTCTGACGAATCCAAGGAGACCGATGATGAGATTACCTCTGACGAATCCAAGGAGGCCGACGATGGGATTGTTTCTGACGAATCCAAGGAGGCCGACGATGGGATTGTTTCTGACGAATCCGAGGAAACCAATAATGGCGAAGAAGCTGATGAGAGTCAGGCAGCAGACGGATCGGAAGCCACTGACGAGTCAGAGGAGAACGGAGAGACAGGAGCCGCAGAGGAATCTGAGGGCACAGATGAGAGCACTACCTACAATGAGCCGGAAACTCCCAAGGGCCTGGAAGAAGCAAACAGACTGGCAGCCGTAATGGCAGTGGATCCTGATTCCTGGTATGTAGAACTCGACAGCTGCATCTGCAGGGACGATCGCTATTATGTGGTGGATGAGACTACTCAAGAAGAAACCATGCTGAAAAAACAATACATAGAGGTGGAAAAGGACGGCGAATCTTTCATTATCTATGTAGACGGTAATGGTGTGATGGTCAAGAGTAAATGGCTGGAGACAGAAGACGGACACTTCCGTTTTGTCAATAACAAAGGAAAAGTGATCAGGAACAAAGAGGGAAAGGAAGCAGGTAAGTTTTACGGCAACTTTGATGATATGGGGTATTGGACTCCCGTGCCCAATACATTTTTTGAATCCCAACTGGATGACGGTACCAGTGTGATAAAGTATTCGGGTGAAGATGGAGGGGTATCAGGAAAGAAGAAGGATGACATCCAGAAGTACTACTGTTTCCAGACAACGGAGGACGGAATACTCTGCAGCCTGATACCAGCTGAAGGCATATCCGGCGCAGAAGCCGTAACCGACACCTGGGTTGTGGATCTGTGGATCGATGCAGACGGCTATTTGACTGTTGACAAGGAAAACCAGCTGATTGGAGATAACTACTACAACTTTGACGGAGAAGGCCATTCTTCCCGGTCTGCCAATACCTTCATACGGACGGAAGATGGGACAATCTTATGTTATCTCGACGAGGACGGAGAGAAAGTAAGGGAGCAGTTTGAGTCAGACAGCGAACATACGTATTATTTCGACGAGAATGGTGATCTGGCAGTACGTCAGTGGATAGAAGAAAACGGAAGCTTCCGCTATGTGGACGGCAAAGGCCGCATGATTGTGAATGCCACAAAGCTAGTCGCCGGATTTTACGGCCATTTTGACGGAGAAGGTTACTGGACTGCGATCGAAGATGAATTTTTTGAGGATAAACTGGACGATGGGACTCCTGTAACAAAGTATTCGGGCAAAGAAGGAGAAGTAGCCGGAATTGGCAAAAAGCCAGACCGCAGGTACTACTGCTTTGTAACAGGTACGGACAACAGGATCAGCTGCCGTCTGCTCTCCGCAGATGAAACGTCCATGAGCGAGACGGTAAAGAATGTCTGGATCGACGATATGTGGGTAAACGAGGACAGCATTCTCACCATCGACGTGAGGGAGCAGCAGATCGACGGCAAATATTACAATTTTGATGCAGCAGGCCATGGCAGTCTGATTACCAGCGCCTTCATCCATGATGGGGATGGGAACAATCTGTACTATGTGGATGACGCCGGGGAGAAAGTGACCGGTAAGGCAGAATATCCGATTGAGGACAACTATTACCGTTTTTCTGAAGACGGCAGGGTCACTCTGATCACCAATTCTTTTATCCATGATACGAATGGCAATAACCTGTATTATGTGGATGAGAACGGTGATAAGCTGACGGGCTTAAGAGAATACCAGATTGGAGATGTATACTATAACGTCAGCACAGACGGCCTCCTGGAACTGATCGTCAACGCCTTTATCCATGACGCGGATCAGAATATCCTGTGCTACGTCGGCGCAGACGGGATGAAAGTGACCGGAGTGAGGGAACAGCTTGTTGACGGCAGATACTATAGCCTTGACAAAGATGGCAAAGTCACCCTGATCACCAGTGCCTTTATCCATAATGCAGCCGGTGAGAATCTGTATTATGTCGATGAGGCCGGAGATAAGGTAACTGGGAAAGACGAGTATTTGATCGAAGGGAACTACTACAGCTTTGACGCGGAAGGCCTCTGCCGCATGATCACCAATTCCTTTATCCATGACACTGCCGGTAACCTTTTATATTATGTCGATGATACAGGTTCTGTCATAACCGGTAAACAGGACTATCCGATAGAAACCAAATACTATAACATTGCTGATGACGGGAAAGTCACTCTGATCAAAAACGCCATGATACATGATCAGAATGGAAAGATCCTGTGTTATGTCAATGAGTCTGGGGAAAAAGCAGCCAACCGCTTCGTAACGGTTGACGGCCGAACCATTTATTTTGGAGCAGACGGAGCACAGGTATTCCGCCAGTGGATCGAATCAGACGGGAAATTCCGCTATGTGGACGGGAAAGGCTATATGATCGTGAACGCGGTTAAGGCGGCAGGCGGATTCTATGGCCGCTATGACGGAGAAGGCTATTGGACCGCAATCTCCAATACATTTTTCGAAGATAAACTGGATAATGGGGAACCTGTTACGAAATATGCAGGCAAAGAGGGAGCCATCGCAGGAATCGGTGAAAAACCCAATACCCGCCATTATTGTTTTGAAACCGGCCAGGATAACACCATACACTGCCGTCTGCTTTCCGCAGACGGAGGTTCCGTTACGGATGATCCGGTAGCAAATGTATGGATCGGCGATCTGTGGGTCAATGAAGACGGCAATTTAAGTATGAATGTAAGCGCACAGCAGATCGATGGCAGATATTACAGCTTTGATGAAAACGGCCACGGCACCCTTATTACCAATGCTGTTATCCAGAGCCCGGATGGGGAGGGCTTGTGTTACGTCAACGAGTCCGGTGAGAAAGCAGTCAACCGTTTTGTGACGTTCGAAGGCCATACCCTTTATTTCGGAAGTGACGGCGCACAGGTATTCCGTCAGTGGATCGAGATCAACGGAAAATTCCGCTATGTGAACAACAAGGGCTATATGCTCGTGAATACGAAAAAGGCAGTCGCCGGATTTTACGGCAGTTTTGACGGAGAAGGCTATTGGACCGCGATAGAAAATACATTCTTCGAAGGGGATGTAAACGGTGAACTTGTGACGAAATATTCCGGTAATGAAGGAAAGATTGCAGGCATCGGAGATAAAGAAAACCGACAGGAGTACTGCTTCCTGAAAGAAACGGATGGGAAACTGAAATGCTGCTTAAGCGCGGCTGACGGGGATTACCTGACAGAGGAGGCCGTAAAGAACACCTGGATCAACGACATGTGGGTGAACGAAAGCGGATATCTGGTAATAAATGCAGACGCTCCGGTTCATGGCGTGTATTATCATTTTGATGCCAATGGCCACGGCACGCTGATCACCTATAAGGTTTCCTATATACTGGACGGCGGGATCAACAGCGGGAATAACCCATTGCACTACACCGGGGCCATGGACACAGTGATCCTCAAGATGCCTTCCAGACCGGGCTACTCGTTTGACGGCTGGTATACGGACAGCAGCTACACTGACAGGATCACAGAGATCACATCCAAGAGCCATGGGAATCTGACTCTGTATGCAAAATGGAGAAGGATCTACGAAGACAACAGCAGCGACAATAATGAAGAGTCTGCCACCAGTACCACTACGAACAATAACAATAATCCAACTGTCGTCACACCGCCAGTCACAGTCACGGTTGGGGAAGACAAAAAGGTAACCCTGCAGACCGGCGGGACTACGGTAGCCGCATCGGCTACGCAGACTGCAGAAGGCAGCGTAAGCGGCAATACCATTGTTTCCACCACGGAAACTGCTTCTGTTACCGTGGCAGAAGGTCAGGTGGCTGATGTGGCTACGGTCGCAGTCAGCGCAGATGGCTCTGCAAGAGCACTGCTGGCGTCTCCGGCACTGGGGGCAACGGTTCAGCAGCAGACCGTCACCGTACAGGGCGTGCCTGTAACTCAGAATGTAGTAGTCTATGCAGACGGCACACAGGTGACCCAGAAATCCGGCGCAGAAGAGCTGGAAGGCTTTGCAGAGGCTGTTACTTCGACTGAGAAGGCCATCCAGAGCGGAACACAGACCCTTGCAGCCGCGTACAATGATAAGGTCAGCATTGATCTGCAGCAGTATAAACAGGTCGGTGCAGCCGTCACCTATGCGGTGACTTCCGGAATAAACGGCGCAGTTCCTCAGGTACAGATGGAGCAGACCAGCTTTGCGCCGGGCCAGGAAGTGGCGGCACTGATCACAGATGCCAATGGTAATGTAACAGCAGTCACCATCATCGTAGGCGCCAATGGAATCATCCAGTATCAGATTCCAGGCGTAAACTGCATCGTCCGATTTATGTGTAAGATTTGATAAACCGATCGTTTGAATATCATGACTATGGGGCGCCGCAGATGCGGCGCCCCATAAATTTGCATGAAATGTATGACTCTAGCTTCCCGATTCACAGATAATATCTGAAAACCGTTCCTTCACAAGTGTCTTTAAATCCGCCAGTGTCTCCACCGCGTTAATGTCATTCCTCAGCTTTGCCGAGTGCGGCAGTCCCGCCGTATACCATGCCATGTGTTTGCGCATCTCCCGGATTCCCAAATACTCTCCTTTGTATTCCACCGACATCTCTGCGTGGCGCAGAACCATGTTCTGAAGCTCTTCCATGGAAGGCGGAGGAAGCAGCTCTCCCGTCTCCAGATAATGAATCGTTCTCGAGAAGATCCACGGATTGCCCTTTGCTCCTCTGGCAATCATAATTCCGTCACATCCCGTCTCGTCCAACAGCGCCTTCGCATCCTCGGGTGCAAAGACGTCCCCGTTGCCGATGACCGGTATCTTCACGGCTTCTTTTACTCTGCGGATAATATCCCAGTCCGCAGTTCCGGAGTAATACTGCTCTCTCGTCCTGCCGTGAACTGCAACCGCGGCCACGCCGCAGCTCTCAGCCATTTTGGCAAATTCCACCGCGTTTACGTCGCTGTCAGTAAAACCCTTGCGAAACTTTACAGTCACAGGCTTTTTCACCGCCTTCACCATGGCGCCAAGAACCGCTTCCGCCAGCCTGGGATTCTTCATCATCGCTGAACCCTCGCCGTTATTCACAATCTTCGGCACCGGACAGCCCATGTTGACATCGATGATATCAAAGGGCCCCGGCTCAATGAGCTTCGCAATATCTGCCATAATTTCCGGATCGGAGCCGAACAGCTGAACCGAAACCGGACGTTCTCTCTCTTCCACCTCAAGGAGCGCCTTCGTATTCCTGTTCTTATAAAGAATCGCCTTCGCGCTCACCATCTCTGTCACCACCATGCCGCAGCCCTGCTCCTTGCAGAGAATGCGAAATGGCAGGTCGGTTACCCCTGCCATCGGCGCCAGAATCAGATTATTCTCCAGTGTTACATTCCCTATCTTAAGCTTCACGATTCCTCTTCCTCATCAATCTCTTCTCCCAGATAAAAAACCCGGTAATACATCTCCAGGGCTTCCAGAAGCTCTCTCTTTTCCATCTGATACTGCTTGATCTTCAGCACACTTCCTATCTCATCAAACAGATAATCCGACTCCTCCGCCGTCACCTTAAATTCCAGAGTGCCGTCCTCTTCAAATTCCAGAGTCAGGATTCCGCCCACATCTTCTGTATACAATACACACATAATTTGAAGCTCCTGCCGTATGTTCTCAGGCAGGTTGGAAAACTGTTCATTAAAATAATATTTCTGTTCATAGGAATTGGCTCCGCACAGTACAATGCGGTCCTGTTTTTCTTCTATCATCAAACTACCGTTCCTTCTATACATAATTTATCGTAACGGTAGTATATCACAGGACAGAATAATTGACAATAGCGCCTAAAAATCCGTCGTACACCGTTTCACCAGCCTGCACGGCACCTGGCTCTTCTGCGCCGCCTGTTTCTCTTCTCCCCGCAGGACCGCCATCATCTGATCCGTGGTGATGGCGCAGAGTTCCTCCACCTTATTATCAATGGAAGAGAGCTCGGGATCGCAGCAGATGGAAAGCGCGGAATTATTAAAGCCCGTAATGCAGAGTTCCCCGGGAATCTTTAACAGCTTGGCATTGGCATATTTGATCGCCCCCACGGCCAGACCGTCGTCTGTGGCCAGCACACTGTCAAACTTCAAATCCCGCCTCTCTAAAAGAATGTCTCTCACCGAGTGGATCCGGTTCTTCACATACAGTTTTAAATCCCCCAGCACCGGAAGGCCATGGTCCTTTAAGGCCGCCTCATATCCTGCCAGCTTCTGGTTCGCACTGTAGGAATGGGAATCACACAGAAACAAAATCCGTTTTCTCCCAGCCTCAATCATCTGTGAAGTCACATCATAGGTGGCACCGTAATCATCGCTGAACGCACAATATACATTTTCTCCCTTAATATAACCGTTGATCATAAACACAGGAACCGTCTTCGCCGCATTCCGCACGTAATCGGCCTTCCTGTCGTCTCCTCCCTCGCCCGCATACGTCGATCCCACCAGAATCAGCGCGTCGATCCGCTTATTTAACAGAAGACTCACATACTTTTCCTTATTCGCCTGTTCAAAGCCGCTGCAGCAAAGAATACAGTCGTATCCGTACTCATGCAGACGGCCTTCCAGATGAAACGCAGCCGACGCCATATAGGAATCCGATACATCCGGGCAGATAATCCCGATGGTCTTCATAGAGTCCAGTCCCAGGCCCCGCGCAAATACGTTCGGCGTATAACCGTTCTCCTCCATGATGGCGCGGACCCTCTGTTTTGTCTTCTCACTGACACGCGGACTGTCGTTCACCACCCGCGATACGGTGGCAATGGACACCCCTGCAAGTTCTGCTATATCGTATATATTCATTCTGCTCCCTCTCTCACCTGCGATTCCTGTTTCGCAAACAGCGTAAGCGCTTACACTTTTACTTACATTATATCTGATCGTCTGGCTAAAAGCAACTGCTTTCCATTGTTTTTTTCTGGTATTCACACGACCGTCCGTTACTATTTTTCATATATTTTACAGCGTTGTACAAAAAAAATTTATTCTTTTTTCTTTCCCTATTGACGAAGCGGCAAAAATGGTGTATGGTTTATGTAAGTACTTACATTCCGTAGTTGCAGAAAGGAAAAACGATTATGCAGGACTTTATTAAAATTCACTCCGGAGATAACGTGGCAGTCGCCTTAAAGCCTCTGGCCTCCGGAACGACCGTGACAACAGGCGATCAGACAATCACTCTCATCTCCGATATCCCTCAGGGGCACAAGTTCGCCTTAACCGACATCGCAGAGGGAGCTTCCGTTATAAAATACGGCTGCGCCATCGGACTGGCGAAGGAGCCGATTTTAAAAGGGAGCTGGATCCACACCCATAATCTAAAGACCGGACTGGGCGATTTGCTCACCTACTCCTACAAGAAACAGGATACGACCGTCGCTCCGGCAGAGGAACGGTTCTTTCAGGGTTACCGCCGGCCGAACGGAAAAGTCGGTGTCCGCAACGAGATCTGGATCATTCCAACCGTAGGCTGTGTCAATAATGTGGCTCAGGCCATCGAGCGCCAGGCTAAGAGCCTGATCAGCGGAACGGTTGAGGATGTAGCAGCGTTTCCGCACCCCTACGGCTGTTCCCAGATGGGTGACGATCAGGAACATACCAGAACCATTCTGGCTGATCTCATCAATCATCCCAATGCCGGCGGCGTCCTCGTTCTCGGCCTGGGATGTGAAAACAGCAACATCACGGAATTGAAACGATATATCGGAGAATACGATGAGCGCCGCGTCAAGTTCCTTGTTGCACAGGAATCTGACGATGAGATTGCCGATTCCCTGGAACTGATCCGCGAGCTGAATGACTATGCCGGCAGCTTTGAACGGGAACCGGTCAGCTGCAGCGAACTCATTATCGGTATGAAATGCGGCGGCTCCGACGGCCTCTCCGGCATCAAG
>OLPX01002403.1_pt1 | contig 11135 bp, 9 predicted proteins | sample 1672491 | NCBI WGS metagenome assembly OLPX01 (sample SAMEA3136692, study PRJEB25190) | human gut metagenome | biome: human gut; feature: human-associated habitat; material: faeces | place: Austria | collected 2013 | reverse complement strand
TATACCCTGTTCTTTCACCGATTTCTGTCCATACATCATAATCATAACCAGATAACTCACCCTTTTTATCAGTCTGAATCCACCCAGGTGTTGTCGCTTCACATCCTACTTTGATCACTTTTTCATCTTTACTTGACTGTTCCTCGGTTTCTTTCGAAGAATCCTTTTGATTACATCCTGCAAGCATCGTTATACACATTCCGAAACACAACAGGATACTGATTGCCTTCTTATTCATTTGCTATTCTCCTTTGCTGTTGTAGTTACTCTTATGGTCTAATAGTCCCATAAATGTACATGGAATGCCAATCGTTAATTCACATATTTGATAAAACATATTGAATATCCAAATAAGTATATGTGATATAATCAGCCAAAAAAGAAACACCTTGCACAGTTCGCCTCAATCGAACCACACAAGGCATTTACTCACTCTATCTGCTAATATGATTAACCGTCACATCAAGCTACCCTCAATCATTCCAAAACGTTTCTGCAGACACTTTACGAACTTATAAATGGTAAACCCACTTCCACAACTACTACGATCGGCAATGCGCCCTCCCCGAACTGGTTGATCAGAATGCAGGAATATCCCGCCTCTTTTCCAACAACTCTATTGTTTCATGATCCGGTTATTGTCCAGCTTTATCATATGCCTGGATATAGACAAAGTTTTCATTGTTCCTATCCATCTCATAATCTGGATAGAGAATGGCATCAATGAATTCCCTGCCCCCAGTTTCCACCGCCGTCAGTTTCATCTCAAGTGCCGCTTCTACGTCTTCCACCGTCAGGTCATCCAGGAATACCTGCTCGCCGCTTCTTAGCATATTGGATGGTATCAGCAGCGTATCTCCCAAATCCTCGCCATGCTCTTTCTGCTCCTTTAGCTGCGTCACCAAGTCCTGTCCGGTAATCAGTCCGGAGACGGTAATCGTCTCTCCGAAGAAATGATTCCGAATGGCATATACATGAATCGTAAGTCCCGGAAACGCTTCCATCAGCTGCCGGGCGAAATCCCTGACCGTCGGAAATGCCAGTTTTCCTGTGGCAATCGTGATCGTCCGCTTCAGGCTTTCTTTTATTTCCGGATATGCCTCCTTCGCAAGGACTTCTTCCAATTCTTCCTGGAATTCATTGATGAACATACGCATCATGCCCACCCCGTTTTCCAATTGGATATATCCGTCGTACCGCTCTTCTTCGGGGAACTCTCTCTGTGCTGTGATATACCACTCATCGCTGGCATGGATGAAATGAAGGCCGTATTCCTCATAATATCTCTGCTGCCGGCTCTCGATCATGTCTATGACCGCGCCCGCCTCCTCTTTGTCGTACAGTTCCAGAGGGAAAAGCCCGTCCCTATACTTGGTGATTCCCGCCGGAACTACGGATACGCTCCTCATAAAGGGAAGATACCGGGACAGATCGTCAATCGTCCGCTCTAACTCCGGCCCGTCATTTACGTTCTTGCACGCTACCACCTGTCCATTCATCTCGATATGATTCTCATATAAGACATCCAGAAACTGAAGCTTCTCCCCGGCAAAACGGTTGTGCAGCATCTTACAGCGAAGTTCTGGATTGGTGGACTGGATGGATATGTTGATCGGCGCCAGATGCATCTTGACAATGCGCTGGATATCCTTCATCTTCATATTCGTAAGCGTGATATAATTCCCCTGGAGGAATGAAAGCCTGGAATCATCGTCCTTAAAATACAAGGTCTCTCGCATGCCTGGCGGCATCTGGTCAATAAAGCAGAAGATGCACTTGTTGCTGCAGGTGCGGTATTCGCTCATCAGACCATTGTCGAATTCCAATCCAAGATCCTCATCATAGTCCTTGTCAATCTCCAGCAGCCATTCCTCGCCGTCCGCCTTTCGGATCAGCACCTCGATGTATTCATTTTTTATCAGATATCTATAGTCAAATACGTCCTGTATCGAAGTATCGTTAATCGCAAGAAGCACATCCCCAGGCTCGATCTCCATCTCTTCTGCAATGGAATCGGGGTATACTACTTTAATTATATGCTCTGATTTGTTACCTTTCTTATCCACATTCTACCTCTTCTCACAAGTTTCTTGCCAGTTCTTTCTCTATATCTCATAATCTCACATGTCCCTGATTTCTTCAAGGGTTATAGTCTTTTCCTATGTCAACCGATAATTTTTTTATATTTTCCTATCTTAAAATTCTTTGATATTATATGTTTCAACACAGACGAAAGGAATAACTGATATGAAGACAACCGAACTTTTCCAGAATAAATCTGTCCTCTCCTTTGAAGTATTTCCCCCAAAGCGGACGAATCCTGTTGATACGATCTACAAGACTATAGACAGCCTGAAAGACTTAAATCCTGATTTTATCAGCGTCACCTACGGCGCTGGCGGCAGCGAGAACTGCAAGGCGACCTTGGAGATTGCCTCCCGGATCAAAAATGAATACGGCATAGAAAGCGTGGCTCATCTGCCCTGCATCAGCCTGACAAAATCCGATGTACGCCGCCAGCTGTCCGATTTCAAGGAGGCAGGCATCGAGAACATCCTGGCTCTCCGGGGCGATGTGCCTTCATGCGGCTATGTGCCTGGAGACTTCCGTCATGCCAGCGATCTGATCGCCTTTATCAAAGAGCATGGAGACTTCAATGTCCTGGGTGCCTGCTATCCGGAAGGCCACCAGGAATCTGCGGATATCTTCGACGATATCAAGAATCTGAAGACGAAAGTCGATGCAGGCGCAAGCCATCTGATCACTCAGCTGTTCTTTGACAACCATTATTTTTACCGCTTCCGTGAGCGGGCTTCCCTGGCAGGCATCCAGGTTCCCATCGAAGCAGGGATCATGCCGGTGACCAATAAAAAGCAGATTGAGCGGATGGTCTCTCTGTGCGGCGTCACCCTTCCCCACAAGTTCTCAGCCATGATGGAACGCTACGAGCACAATCCGGATGCCATGCGCGACGCAGGCATCGCTTACGCGATAGACCAGATCGTGGATCTGATCACTCATGGGGTTGACGGCATCCACCTCTATACCATGAATAACCCGTACATAGCCGCCAGAATCTATGAAGCCATCCACCAGTTGCTGGCTGCATAGCGGCTGTCTTATGACAGAAGAGTGAAGCCATTTTGGGCAATCAGCTTCTTTAGTTCCGCAATATAGCCCCGGGCCATGGAACTTAAGTGGACCTTATTGCCGCAGATAAAGCCAACCCGCATCCACTCGTTCGTTTCCAGTTTCACGGAAACGATATTGTCGCCGTTCAGGTTGCTGTTAAGCACCCCTGAACAGATGGTATATCCATTGAGGCCGATCAGCAGATTGAACAAGGTAGCCCTGTCGCTGACATGAATCGTCTTCTTGTGGGGCGCTGTACTGAGAATCTCTTCGGAAAAATAGAAGGAATTATAGGTGCCCTGCTCAAATGCCAGGAAGGGGTAATCATCCAGATCCTCCAGAGTGACGGATTCCTCCCCTGCAAGAGGATGGGAAGAACTGATGAATACATGAGGACTGGCTTCGAAGAGCGGATGGAATATCAGATGGTTCTCTTTCAAGAGTTTCTGCATGACTCGTTCATTAAAGCCGCTGAAATAGATGATCCCGATCTCGCTTCTGAAGTTCGCCACGTCCTCTATGATCTCATAGGTCCTGGTCTCCCGCAGCGTAAACTCATACTCGTTGGCATCAATGCCGGATATCAGGTTGACGAAAGCATTGACCGCAAAGGCGTAGTGCTGGGTGGATACCGAGCACAGCTGCTTGGAGGGCTTCTTATTCAGATACCGCTGTTCCAGCAGCTGGGTCTGCTCCAGGATCTGCCGGGCATAGGACAGGAATTCCGTACCGTCGGCAGACAGCGTGATGCCCCGGGTTGTCCGGTGAAAGATCTCAATCCCCAGTTCCGTCTCCAATTCCTTCACTGCCGCCGAAAGGCTGGGCTGGGATATGAAGAGCTGCCGCGCCGCTTCCGTGATCGAGCCGCACTCTACGATTTTTATCACATATCTTAACTGCTGTATTGTCATAGTTCTGCGGCTCCCCTATTCCTGATGGCTTTTGATCCACCGAAGGTCGCACTCTCCCTGCTGGATGATCTGTACAAGAGAACTGTTCTGCTTGAAAATGCTATATCGATATTGGGTATGAAAATGCCCGTCCACAAGCTTCATCAGCCTCTCCAGCTCCTCTTCATGGCGCAGCGTCCATTTGGGCGATACTTTCCAGTTGGTCTGCACCAGCTGGCATTCCTTGACATGGCGAAGCCAGGAATAGAATAATGATTCTCCCATTTCTATCTTCATGAAATCGTTCCTCCTTGGTGCCGCGGGCCTCCTGCACGCCCGCGGATATCGTATGGTACAATTATACTTGTTTTGAGACGGAATTGCCAGTTATAAATACGCAAGGCTTAAGCCTTCTTCTACTCTCCCACGATGCAGACCCGGATCAGATTCGTCTTTCCCGGAATTCCAAGCGGCACTCCGCCTGTAAATACGATCTTATCCCCATCTTCTACGAGCCCGTGGCGTTTTGCCGCCTCCATTGCCCGCAGGCACAGAATCTCCGAACTGTATTCCTCCTTGGTATAGAGGGGATAGATTCCCCAGGACATATTGAGCTGGCGGCATACCTTCCGGGAACTGGAGCACCCCCCGATCATGCAGCCCGGACGGTACTTGGAGATCATGCGGGCCGTAAATCCGGTTTCGCTGGCTGCCAGAATGATATTGGCTTTCAGATCCATCGCGGTCATGCAGGTGGCATGGGAGATCGCATTGGTAATATCCGGGTCTTCCGCCCGGTCCCGCTTCTTAAATATCTCATTGTAATTGATATTCTGCTCCATATAAGATGCCACCCTTACCATGGTCTGAAGCGCCCTGACCGGATACTTTCCTGCTGCCGTCTCCCCGGACAGCATGATGGCGCTGGTCCCCTGATATATTGCATTCGCGATATCGGAGGTCTCCGCCCGGGTGGGTCTCGGATGCTCCATCATAGAATCCAGCATCTGGGTTGCCGTTATCACCTGCTTTCCAGCACAGTATACCTTTCTGATGATCGTCTGCTGGATGACCGGAACACGCTCCAGCGGGATCTCCACGCCCATATCGCCTCGGGCGATCATGATGCCGTCCGCCGCCTCTATAATCTCATCAATGTGGTCCACCCCTTGCTGGTTCTCGATCTTCGCAATAATATTGATGTCTCTGCCGCCATTCTCATCCAGAAGCAGGCGCATCTCGCGGATGTCTTCAGCAGTGCGGGTAAATGAGGCGGCTACAAAGTCAAAGTCCTCCTGAATTCCAAACAGCAGATCCGCCCGGTCCTTTTTGCTGAGAAACTCCATGTTCAACTCAGTCCCCGGTATATTGACTCCCTTCTGATCAGACAGCTTTCCGCCATTCCTTACCAGGCACGCGATGTCCTCCCCTGAGATTTCCTTCACTTCCATCTCGATCAGCCCGTCATCGATCAATATGGTATCTCCCGGGCTCACATCCTTATAAAGTTCCTTGTAAGTAATTGAGACATAGTCCCTGGTTCCTTCCACATTCCGGGATACCAGCGTAAATATCTGTCCTTCTTCAAGAACCGCCTCTCCCTCTTTAAAACAGCCAATCCGAATCTCCGGTCCCTTGGTATCCAGCATCGCCGCAATGGGCCTGTCATACTTGGTTCTCAATTCCTTTAGCCGGTCCAGCCGCGCCTTCTGCTCCTCATGCGTGCCATGCGAAAAATTAAACCTGGCAACATCCATCCCTTCCTGAATCAGCTGCTCCAGCACGTTCCCCTCATCCGTGGCCGGTCCCAGCGTGCAGACAATCTTCGTCTTTCTCATAAAATACCTTCCTTTCCCATTAAATTATGTTGACAAATGTATCAATATTTTCTGTTTTCCCGATTACCACGATGATATCTCCCTGCTTGAGGCGGTAATCCGGCATAACCTCGATCTCTGTATGGTCTCCGCTTACGATGGCGATAATATTGAGGCGGTATTTGCGGCGCATCTGCGTCTCTTCCACCGTACGCCCCAGCAGACTCTCCGGCGCCTGCAGCTGGCGGATCTCAACGCTGTCGCACAAAGAGACAAAATCAATAAAACTGTTTGACAGCAGTCTTTTTCCAAGCCGCAGCGCCATATCCCTCTCCGGATAGACCACCTCTGCCCCGATCTTTTCCAATACCGCTCCCTGTTCTGGGCTGAACGCCTTCGCGATCACTCTTGGCACTCCCATCTCAATCACGCTCATGGTGATCAATATGCTGACATCCGCTTTCTCGCCGATGCAGATAATAACCACGTCGCAGTTCTGTATGCCGATCTCTTTTAAGGTTTCCGCGCTTAGGTTCTCGGTCACGAAAGCACATTCCGTGTATTGGCGCATTTCCTTAATCTTACTCTCATCCCGGTCTACCACGATAACCTCTTTTCCGGACTGCGCCAGCATGATTGCCAAGGCCTCTCCAAATCGCCCAAGTCCAATGACTCCATATGCAGTTTCTTCTTTTTTTCTCATATTCATTCACCTCATTAATTATCCCACTGATATTGTTTCTTCTGAATACCTGGCATTCGGCTCCGCCCGGTTCACCCACATAGACAGCAGGGTGAACGCCCCGACTCTTCCCGTAAACATGACCAGGATGAGCACAGTCTTCCCTGCCACGCTTAGATCCGGCGTAATTCCGGTAGAAAGCCCCACCGTTCCAAACGCGGAGATCACTTCAAAGAAGAGCTGCATGAAACTGAAATCCGGTTCCAGAATACACATCAAAAATACCGCAATGCCTACGACCGTGCCAGAGAGAATCGTGATCATAAACGCCTTTGAAACATTCTGTCTGGAGATACTCCGGTGGAAGGCGTGGACCGTCTTCTTCGCGCACATGCCCCGTATCTCCTGGAATATCACGAAGAAGGTACTGGTCTTGATGCCGCCTCCGGTAGAGCCGGGCGACGCGCCGATGAACATCAGCACGCACAGGGTGAATAAGCCCGCATTGGTAAACTGTCCGATCGGGTACGTGGAGAATCCCGCCGTCCTTGCGGAAACACTCTGGAAGAAGGCGCCCAGCCATGTAATATCTTCCGTTGCCTTCAATAAGACCGTTCCCACAGCCAGCAAGGCCAGACTGGTCACGATCACCACTTTCGAGTGCAGGGCCAGCCTGCGAAACCGTCTCCGCTTTAATACGTCCAGAATCACCAGAAAGCCCAAGCCTCCAAAAATGATCAACGTACAAGTCGTCAGATTCAGCAGAACGTCATCCTGATAGGGGATCAGGTTCTGCAGCCCTCCCAGGATATCGAATCCTGAGTTGTTAAACGCGGCGATGGAATGGAAGAGACTGATCCCCGCCGCATGCAGCGGCGCGTAATCCTGGCTGAATACCAGGAAGCTAAGAAGCGCCCCTCCTGCCTCAAAGCACAGGGTCATCATGAGTACTGCCTTCACCAGCCTTACGATTCCTTTGTATGTATCCACGTTCAGCGCTTCCTTGACCAGCACCCTGCTCTTAATGCCAACCCGCTTGCCTGCCGCCAGCACCAGGCCTACGCCGATTGATGTGACGCCCAGGCCTCCGACCTGGATCAGGATCGCCACCACCGCCTGCCCGAATACGGTAAAATGATCCGCAATATCCGTCGCGATCAGTCCAGTCACGCAGACAGCGCTGGTGGAAGTAAAGAGCGCATCGATCACAGATACTTCTGCTCCGTCTTTTATGGAAACTGGAAGTAGAAGCAGGAATGCTCCCAGCAGGATTACAAGCGCGAATCCCGATGCAATGAGCCGCCCCGGCGGCTGATTTCTAAAAAATAATTTTATATTCTTCATTTCCTTTTCATCCCTGTCTTCCGCTTTTGAACCTGTTCTTCCCACCATACCCACAGAGGCGCGGCGATGCAGATTGACGAATAGCATCCCGATACCAGCCCCGCAAGAAGCGGGAGGGAGAACTTCGTGATAGACTCCATCTGGTAGACGATCGAGGCAGCCAGAATAATAAATGCACATAGGATTACGGTAAATGCCGTGTTGATCGACCGTCCCAGAGTTTCCGTCGTGCTAAGATCCACCAGTTCCGCCAGAGTTCCTTTCCTTTTCATCGTATTCCTGTGCTCGCGGATCCGATCATACAATACGATGGTATCATTGATGGAATACCCGATAATCGTCAGCGTCACTGCCACAAACGCATCATTCAGCGGTATCCGGAATATCCCAAATACGAACAGCACGATGCAGATATCATGCATAAGCGCCAGAACCGCCGTAACCCCGGCTGCCAGTCCTCCAAGTGCAGAAAAGCGCAGGCGGATATATACAATAATAAAAAGAAAAGAAAGTATGATCGCTATGACGGAATTCTTCAGTGCCTTTGCTCCGATATAGGGTTCCACCGCATACGTCTCGGAAGTCTGAAACCGGTTATCATTTCCTTTATTCAGCGTATTGAGAATCTGCTTCTGCTGATCCGGAGACAGCCCGTTCTTTCCCGCCAGCGTCAGTACCAGTTTCTTCTCCCCTGTAGAGGGATCTTCCGATGTCTGGACGCTGACGCTTCTGTCTGCGATATCCTCCACTTTCTGTTGTATCTGTCCGGTATCCGCCTTCCCGGAGTAGGTATATTTTAAAATGACGCCTCCAGTAAACTGGGTATCCAGCTTCACGCCATTTGCCGCGCTCCATATGGTTCCAGAGACAATAACAGCAATACTTGCCAAAAAGAAATACCGCTTTGCCTCAGTAAAATGCAGCACCTTCTTGTCACGCTTTTTGCGGAACCACTTCTCCCGGTTAAAAAAGCCGTACCGGATTACCGAGTTCAGCATGCTTCTGGACATCCACACGCCTGCCAGCAGATTGATGATCACGCCGGTCAGCAGCGTATATCCGAAGCTTAGCATCGTGCCAGAGCCAAATATCATCAAAATGCCCGCCACAGCCGCCGTCGTGATATTTCCGTCCAGAACAGAAGAAAATGCCCTTTGGTACCCGTTCTTAACCGCCCGTTTCACGGAACTTCCTTTCTTCAATTCCTCGCTGATCCGCTCACTGATAATGATGTTGGCGTCTACAGCCATGCCTCCCGACAGGATCAGCCCTGCGATGCCCGGAAGGGTGATCGTATACTGCGGCACCGAGATGGCCAGGATCTGCAACGCGATCTGAAAGGCCAGCGTCAGGCAGCTGATGATGCCCGGAAGCCGGTACCACGCAACCATAAAGAGGCAGATCAGAACCATCGTGATCCCTGCCGCTGCCGCCATCGCATTCAATGCCCGGCCTCCAAGTGTAGGACTGATGGTATTGTAATTCGTCGTCTCCATAGAGAACGGCAGCGCCCCGGAATTAATCTTATCCGCGAGATCCTGGCTCTCCTCCTTGGAGGCCATCCCTGTGATCTCAGCCTTCCCGCCTGTGATCTTCCCATTCACCAGCGGATTGGAAATCATCTCCTCATCCATGTAGATTCCCATATTCTGTCCTGCCAGTTCCTCCGTGGCATTGGCAAATTTTTCCGCACCCTTGCCGGTAAACTCCAGTTCCACGATGTTTCTCTTCTGCTCATCCAGCGCCGCCCGGCTTCTGGCTACATCCGAGCCTTTTACATACACGGTGCCGTCAGGCCCACGGAACGTTAACTCTGCCATCTGGCCTAATTCCTGGATGGCGGTTTCCGGGTCAAAGTCCTTTTCATCGGATTTCCATGGGAATCTGACGATGATGTTGCCTGCCTTTTCATCCACCGTCACCTCCCGGTCCAGAATATTCTGGGCATCCAGCCGGGTCTCGATGACTTCCCTTGCCATTTCCAGTTCCGCCTTTGTCGGCTTTTCCTTCGTTCCTGCCGGCTCAAATACGGCCTCCACGCCGCCCCGGATATCTATGCCAAAGCGCATGTCGCGCATTCCCTTGATGCCGCCCCCACAGCCGAAGACTGCGAGGTACACAAAAAGAAAGATTACCCCAAGAGCAATCCAAATATTTAATTTTTTATTCTTCATTTCTTCCCTGCTTTCTTTCTATAAATATAAGAGTTAGAAAGCAAAGTCCCGTTTCTTCCCGTCTTTTTCTAATCGGATACACAGTTCGCACAAGAATCGTGCCAAAGGAAATAAATAGAATTGCAGATATGACAAAAATGCCCTCTTCTGCCAGATGCATATAGAGAGTAGGATAAATGCGTAAAACCAGACTGGCAGCCTCTGAATATTCTTCAAGCCCTGGAATATCTGCGAACAGACCGCTTCTGTCTCTTTTTCCGTGCTTATACAGCCTCCGTCTAAGACATGCATGCCATTGCCGTCCGTATAATCTGCCTGGGTTAACGTGCCCTGCCTTTCCTGTCCTGAAGAACTGCCTAAGTCATCACCTGCGTCGTAGAATTGAAGACCGGAAGATAGAAAAATGCCCAAACTTGCAATTAAGATGACTGTAAGAATTACTTTCAGCTTATGCCCCATCTTTCTTCCTCCCTTCCTTCGAATTACCTAAAACATAGCACCAAAACCATTGTATGTCAATATTACTGTTTTGCTTTTCCTATAACCGCAAAAAGGATGGAACATCCAAATGTTCCATCCCTTCTCTTAATTCATACTATTTAAGAAATCTGCCAATGGCTTCCGCCGCCCGCTCTGCATTGGAAAGGAGCGCCGGATGATTCCCTGTAGGAAATACCTGAATCTGCGCGCCGGTTTCTTTCGCAATTGCATCATACTCTTCCAGAAAATCCTTCCTGCACATCTCGTCCTCCTCGCTGCCCATAAGAAGAAGCGGTACCTTTAATCCATTCAACGGCTTAATGAATAACGGCAGTTTCTTTTCAGCGCACTGGATCATGGCTTCTGTGTCCATGTCAACCACGCGCTCCCAGTCGTCTCCCTGGCACCACTCATAGAATCCGACTCCCATCTCGTCCTGCTTGGCGCTTGCCCGTTCCAGGACAAGATTCCTTGCGAAATCATCCGCCAGCGTCCGGCCGTCAAAACTGTCCGCTACAATCTTCCCGGCCAGCTCCGGGCGCTCTAATGCAGCATTGATGGCAACCCAGGCGCCGCCGCTGGTGCCCACAAGATCCACCTTTCCAAGGTTCAGATG
>OLPX01002399.1_pt1 | contig 11146 bp, 21 predicted proteins | sample 1672491 | NCBI WGS metagenome assembly OLPX01 (sample SAMEA3136692, study PRJEB25190) | human gut metagenome | biome: human gut; feature: human-associated habitat; material: faeces | place: Austria | collected 2013 | reverse complement strand
TGCCCAATGCATCGCGCAATTGTATGCATGGACCACTGTTATAACGATTGCCCGTTTTATGACCCTTTTGTCACGCATTGCAAATTTCGAGACGGAGAAAGAAATATAAAATAAAAAATCACCCTCTGGATTATGGCCCGGCAGCCACCAGAGGGGGAACCCTTACTTGTTTCCAAGCAATTTTATTATATCACATACAAAGCGAGTAAGCAAGCAAAAAATGGCATAGGACCGGGCCTAACACCCTTGGTAAAGGTATTAATAATAGGCAAAGAAAGGCAGAAAAGGATAGTCAAAATGGGATACCGAAAGAAAATATACAAAACTGGTCCGGTAATCGAGATAGGGAAGACCTATTATATCCCGCACAAAGGAGTGAGAGAAATGAAAGCGAAAGCAACAGCAGAGGCGGTGAAAAAGAATAACGATAAGCTTGCCCTACGAGAACTTACTAGGCAAATCACAACTTATTTTGCAAAGGGGGATCTTTTTCTTGCACTGACATACCGCCGGGGAGAACGGCCAGACCCGGAAACCGCCAAAAAGCAGATGAAAAAGTTTTGGAGGGGCATGCGAAAGGCATATGCGGAAGAAGGGAGAGAACTCTACTACATATCAACTACAGCATATGGATCGCGCGGGGGAATCCACCATCATGCGATTGTCAATTACATAGACATCCGCAAAATACAAGCTCTTTGGCCTTACGGGATGGTGATTCCGAAGCTTACGTATATGGACGGCGTTTTTTCTGCTCTAGCTGCGTATATACTTCAACAAAGCAAGCAGCCGCCCGAGGAAAAAATGGAAGGAATCAAGGGGCGAAGATGGTCCCACAGTCGAAATATAAAGCGGGTAGAGCCAAAAATAGAAGAAGTGGACGCAAAAGAGTGGGCCAAAAAGCCACGTGCGCTGAAAGGATACCGTATCATAACGGAATCCGTAGAAGACGGAATAAACCCAGTTACGGGGATACCATACCAGTTTTACAGGATGATAAAAGTCGAAAAATCCAGAAAGGAGAGATAGCGGCTATGGAAGGGAAAGAGATATTTATCCCCCAATACAAATGCCGGATTTGTGGAAAGGTGTTTAGTGGGAAGCCAGTGGAAACGGAACGCCTTGCATCGGTATGCATATTGGATGCGATATGCGGGCGGCGAAACGATTTTTTAGGATTTGAGGGACGATACTGCGGCCACGAATGCAAAAACGGAAGCTTTGGAATTGCTGATTTCATGGGATTCCAAAAAGAAAAAAGAGGGTGAAGAAAATAGCCAAACGAAAGAATAATGCAATCCCTCAACAATGGCAAAACCGCATCAACCGTGCCCAGGGAGGATATTTTGAAGACCGCATTAAAAACGGGTGCGCCAAATACCAGAGCCAGGGCAGAGCGGAAATACATAAGACGCCAGAGCCATTCCACGTCGTCCAGCGGCTTGACGGATTAAGATTTATCGGCAACTTTGTGGGACGTGCGCAACCGGATTTCTGTGGCACCCTCACCGGAGGAAGGTCCATACACTTTGAGGCCAAACACACAGATACGCTCAAAATGCAAAAAAACGCTGTAAAACCTCATCAAGCTAAAGCGCTTGCAGTGCATCACAAACTAGGAGCGGTTGCGGGGGTTTGCGTAGGGATAAAGCTGAGATGCTTTTTCGTCCCGTGGCCAGTTTGGGACCAAATGGAAAAAATATGGGGACGCAAATATGTTACAGTGGACGATCTCGCCCAATATGAGGTTGTATTTGATATGCTCAACAACGCTGTATGTTTTTTGGATTACGCAAGACCAAAAAGCGGTGATGACCATACCACAGCGGCAAGCATTAATCCGCCGAAAAAGGAGAGAAAAACATGAAGCATCTAGGAGACATCAAGGAATTATCAGGCAGTGAGATTGAGCCAGTGGACGTGATAACGTTTGGATCACCTTGTCAGGATTTAAGCATCGCGGGGAAAAGAGCGGGATTAGCCGGAGAGCGCAGCGGCCTATTTGCAGAGGCCGCAAGGATTATAAAAGAAATGAGGTGCAGCACGGGTGGAGAATACCCAACTTTCGCTGTCTGGGAAAACGTACCAGGAGCATTTAGCTCAAACAAAGGAGAAGACTTCCGGACGGTGCTCGAAACGCTTGTCGGAATCTGTGACGATACCGTATCTATCCCTAGAGCTCCGAAAAGGTGGCTTACTGCTGGAACCATCATGGGAGACGGTTGTTCCATCGCTTGGAGGGTCATGGATGCCCAATACTGGGGAGTGCCCCAGCGCCGCCGTAGAATCGCGCTTGTCGTGGATTTTAGAGGACAGCGTGCCGCAGAAATACTATTTAACCCCAAAAGCGTGCGAGGGGGTCCTACGCCGCGCCCAGCAAAGAAGAAAGCCGTTGCCGCCGATGCTGGAAGAGGCGTTGACCAGGCAATCGCAAAAGATGCAGCCGGATTTTCAGCGGGGCAAGGAGCAAAAGCCAGAGGAATAGGATACGCAAAAGAGATCACTCCATCGTTAAAAGCAGCAGACAGCGGGACAAACCAAGTTCCATGCGTCGTATATGATATGAGGGGAAACGGAAGTGGAGATTTAGCCCCAACGATAGTAGGAGGCCACAATAACAGAGCGACAGATTACACAGTCGTTTGCATACAAGGCAATATCGTTGACCGGGAAGGACATCAAAACGGATCAGGGGTAACAGAGGGCGTATCCTATACCTTAAATTCCACGGATCGGCACGTCATATGTATGGGCACAAGCCAAAAAAACGCGGCGATCTTGGAAGATCAAGCAGCGACGATCACTTGCGGACACGATAGACCGATATGCGTAGATTGCTTCCACGGGCAGGAGTCAGAGATCAGTAACACAATTACAGCACATGCCAGCGGAGGAATATCGCTCAACGCAATCAATCCCGTGAGGCAACGCTATATCATCCGGAGGTTAACCCCGTTGGAGTGCGAACGTTTGCAAGGCTTTCCAGACGGATGGACGGACATCCAAGGAGCAACAGACACAGCAAGGTATCGAGCGATTGGAAACTCAATCGCTCTGCCGCAATGGGACTACGTGCTACAAAACATCAGCGAGCACCTTAAAGCACACGCTACTCTAGGGAGCTTATTTGATGGGATCGGAGGATTCCCGCTGGTGTGGGAGAGAATCCAAGGGGCCGGAACCGCTAGGTGGGCGAGCGAAATAGAAAAATTTTGCATCAAAGTTACAAAATATCACTTTCCGGAAGCAGAAGGAGGCACCACATGAAAAACAATAGCGAAATCACACAAGCGGAACGCACTTTGAAAAAGACTGTGCAGCAAGCGGAATTTATCGCGGGGCAAATCGCCGAAAACGCTGCCGATGAATGCTTTGTGGCATGCCCGGAGTGTGGGCAACTTATTCCTACGCCATACAGCGGTTTTATCTCTCGAGAGGCGGCAGATCGGTATGCACTGGATCATTGTGATTGCCAGCAAGCCAAAACAAGGATCACAACGGCATGCAGCAGCGAAATCATGCCAGCGGATCAGATGACCTACATAATGTTGCAAAGAGCCCCGCAAGACCGGTGGGAACCTCTGCAAAAACCACAGTCGCCACATTTTGGGGCGTGTCGTTATTGCGGACAAGCTCAAAGCGTATATGGGTGCGCAAACGACGAAGAATACGCCACTCGCCGTTGTAAATGCTCTGGCGCCGTCGCCTATCAAGACAAAATCAAAGCTGACGCCCGCCGGGAAATCGCGCTGGCCGAGGCCCGCGAGAATATTGATGATCTTTTCGGGGCAGGCGCAGAAGAGCGGGGGGGATGAAGCAATCTGCGAAGATGTGATCCAAATTTTAAACGACGCAGCCGGAATGGTATACGACGGAAAAATAAAAGCACATCAAATGGCGCTTACACATCGTATCAAATCCAAGATTGCCCGCAATAGCAAAGGGAATTTGGAAATAGAAAGAAAGGATGCAAAATCGTCAAAAGCGGAGGTAAGGCAATGAACATTGCTTACAACATAGATTGCATGGATTACATGCGGACGTTACCAGACAGTGCCTTTGACTTAGCGGTAGTTGATCCGCCATACGGGATCGGAAAAGCGTTTCACGCTACAAGCAGAATAAAAAAATATGGACAAATGGAATCGGTAAATGACCAAAAACCAAACAAAGAATATTTTGCACAGCTTTTTAGAGTATCTAAAAACCAAATCATATTTGGATATAACCACTTATCGGATATGCTGCCACCAACGAAAGAGTTTTTGTTTTGGTATAAACATCAGCCGGTAGATACATATTCCGACGGGGAACTAGCTTGGACAAGTTTTAAAAAGACCGCAAAGTGTTTTGACTTCCCGTTTTTTGGTGGTGTAGGAGCCGATAAGAATGGGCGAATCCACCCTACGCAAAAACCAATAGCCTTGTATACTTGGATCTACAATAAGTATGCAAAACCAGGGGACAAGATACTCGATACACATCTAGGCAGTGGAAGTAGCCGCATAGCCGCCTATGATGCAGGGTTAGATTTTGTTGGATGCGAAATCGACCCGGAATATTTTGCGGCCCAAGAAGAACGTTACCAAAACCATATATCGCAGACAAATCTATTTTGCAAATGAAAGGAGACAGAATCATGACACGGGAAGAAGCGATTAAGCACTTTGAAGCATGGGCGCAATGCAACTATACACCAACCAGAGACGCGGCTTTGCTGGCTCTCTCTGCTCTCACTCCACCCACACAGGAGCAAGTGGAACGGGTATGGAAATCTACGTGGGCAAAGATTGGTGCTGATAAGCGAGGAAGAGGTGGTATTTTCCTCTGTCAAAAATGCAAGGAATGCTATCCATTTAGGTGTGACTTTTGCCCCGCCTGTGGTTGTGCCATGACCCCGGAGGCCCTGGAAATCATCAAGAAGAAATTGGAGGCGCTACATGGAAAAGAAAATCCTTGACGTGACCTGCGGCGCGCGCTCTATTTGGTTTGATAAACACCACCCAGCCGCGCTGTACTGCGACAAGCGACAGGAGGAATATCACAACCTCTGGAAGAACGCCGGGAACTGCACCTTGTCTATTGACCCCGATGTGGTATGCGACTTCACAGCCCTTCCGTTTCCGGACAACACTTTTTCTTTGGTGGTCTTTGATCCACCTCATTTGATAGGGGCAAAGGAAACGGCGTGGCTGGTAAAAAAGTATGGTAAATTGGATAAAAACTGGCCACAGATGTTACATGACGGTTTTTGGGAATGCATACGAGTATTGAAACCTGACGGTGTACTAATTTTTAAGTGGAGCGAATACGACATACCCGCCTCGAAAGTGTGGGCTGCAATCGGGCAGAAACCTCTGTTCGGGCACCACAGCGGGAAGAAAATGGGCACGTTTTGGGCGTGCTTTATGAAGTTGGAGGAGACCTGAAGATGGAAAAGGCGATTGATAAACAAACGATGCTTAACCTCATCATTGATGCCAAACGCACAGACCCGGAAACAGGGAGTTTTGCGGACTGGTTGGCAGAATATCTGGTGGAGTACTTGTCCACCCTCTCCCAATCTAGCAACAACCCACTAACGCTAGATGAACTGCGGGAGATGGACGGGAAACCAGTATATATACCAGAGACTAACTGTTGGGCACTTGTTGCCAAAAATCCGTTTGTCCCATTATTTACATGGCCAGATGGAGAACAATGCTCCGCATACGATTGGTACGAACAGGTTGGGCAGGTTTACCGCCGCCCGCCGGAGGGAAAGGAGAACACATGATGGACATTTCTGGTGCTGAAATAAAGCATATCACCATGTTTGACCGGCAGTATTCGCCGGAAAAGCAGGCGGAGGGGCTTGCAATCTCACAGGCCATTGTATATGGCCACTGTGATAAGTGTGGTTTCCTTTCGCAGTGCTCCACGCAGGGCGAGGAATTTCAATTCCCTGTGTTTGCGTGGTGTATGCGGCGCAAGGCGGAAATCCTTGCGGATATGCGAAAGGAGGAAACTGATGGACATCGAGACGCTGATTGAGCAGTTACGGTCATATACATACTGGCTTGGGCAAGATGGCCCGGAAAGCCATGATATACACCCTCTAATTTGCGACGATGCCGCCACCGCCCTCTCCACGCTCCAGTCCGAAAATGAGAGGCTGAAAAGCAAACTCCACGATGAGATCGAAAAAGAAATGAAGCGTAGAAAAACGCAAGCAGACATTATTCAAACAGAGCGCGGACAAAAATACGAAATGATGGAAAAAATGAATCAAATAATAAAGACCATGCATGGCGACTGTAATTATTGCCTAAATCAGCACAGTGGTTTGGATGGCCCTTGTAAGGGATGTGCATTTTCTGTTAAGCAAGAATTTATTGACGGAGATTACTGGGAATGGCGTGGCCTGGTGGAGGGATGATGAGTATGAAACGGTTTACTGACTTGAATCGTAAACAGGATAATATGAAATTGATGGATGCACCTATGTCTCGTGGGAATGCGGCGTGTTGGCTCCGCTTATGTGCCATTGAGGACATCCTGGGTGATGACTACGACCTTGACCGTCTACGCGAGCTGACCCAGGCGGACAAAGAGGGGCGGTGCGCAGTGCTGCCTGTAAAGCTTGGCGATTCCGTGCGTTTTGCAAAAAATCCGAGAGCGAAGTACGAAACCGTTGATGCAATCACCATATACCCGGATGGAAGAATGAGTTTTGGGTTTCACGAATACGGCGTTAAAACTGAGTGGGTAGACCGTTGGAGTGAGGACGATGCGTGTAAATACGTTCCGGTAGAATCCACCGAGGCCGCACAACGGAGGGAACAGGATGGTTGATTGGGCACTCATAAAAAGACTTGGGATATGTTTCCCTGGATGGTTTATCAATAATCAGGGCGAATTTATCGCCCACCAAAAGGCGAATGTGTATTTCAATATCAGCACTTGCGAGAACGAGATGGATATAAAGTGCAAGATATTAGAATGGTTTTCCCGCCCAGCCTGTAAGTCCACGCCGTTCCGCCGTGCAGTAGACAATACGGCCCTTCATACATTCTTCCTGAATGGTATAAACGAATACCTTGACACTACGTTTAGCGTGGAGGATATGCGAGAGATTTACACTTATCTCGGGAACGCTTGCAACCATCAAAAGACAATCCGATTTATAGAGAGCGGCTATGATATGGCCGTATTGGAGGAGCAGAAATGAAAGAGTACATCGAGAGGGCGGCTGCTATGGAGGCCATCTTTGGACTTACCATTGTAGACCCGGCTGTGGCGCAATATGCAAATGCGGTATGCTACCATCTGCAAAACATCCCTGCCGCCGACGTTGCGGAGGTGAGGCACGGGTATTGGAAGTTCCCGGTTTTTACGGACAGTGATGTAAATGACCCACGTTGTAAATGTTCCGAGTGTGGAAACATTGAAACACCGCTTGCAATACATCGGTTTTGCCCTGTTTGCGGTGCTTTAATGAAGGAGGATGAACATGAGGCTGATTGATGCTGATGAACTGATGGTTAAAGAGTATTCCCAGCTCAGAGACGGGGATGTGCTTTGGAGAATACCACCATCCCATATTGACCTTGCCCCCACCATCGACGCCGTTCCTATGGTCAGGTGTCGGGAGTGCAAACACTTCAACATAAGAACGCATGAGTGCGAAAATGAATCACTTTCAACTGACCACGAGGGAGGAGCATCATATAGTTTGAATTTCTATGATGATGACTTTTGTTCTTATGGAGAAGGGAGGCCGACCATGATAAACACTCATCCAACTCACTGTAATATCTGTGGAGGGCGGGTTACATACGGGTCAAACGCAAGAGTATATGGGCGTGAGTACGGGAGCGGGTATTGCTATCTCTGCCAGTCCTGTGGAGCCTATGTGGGAACGCATAAGCCCCGCCCACAAGAGGCGCTTGGACTTCTCGCTGACGAACCAATGAGGACAGGGAAGAAGATGTGTCACGCCCTCTTTGACCCGCTCTGGAAGGGCAAGCCAAAAGCCCACAAGAAGCGTAATGACCTTTACTGCTGGCTGGCCCATGAAATGGATATACCCGTGGAGGACTGCCATTTTGGATACTTCGACATTGACCAACTCCGGCGGGCATACATCATCTTGAGAGACATACAGGACAAGCAGATGCGATATGACAACTGCGGAAGAATCTATTTTGAGGAGGCCGTCCATGAAATGGAGTAAAACGTGGATTTGAGGTGACGAGAAAATGAGATCAAGAGTACCTATATCCTCTCGACTTAGTAACAAGCAAATAGCAGCAGTCCAAAAAATCTCCCGCGAGTTGGCAGATGAGGCTTTACAGCGAGGACAAAAAAATCTCATGCGTAGATGGTTTAAACTTATGTGTATTGCATTACACAACACATATGGATTTAGTACAGGCCGTTTATCTGTCGTTATCCAAGAGATAGATAAGCTTTCCGCACAAGCAGAAAAGGACGAAATCTTTTGGGATCATGTCGATCGGGTTGTGATTGATGATCTCAAAATGGACTTCGATAGGGAGGAGAAAGTGTAAAGAAAGGAGAACTATGGAAGAACGAATTATGCAGTTATATCCATGTAAGTCATGTCCAAGACACAAAAAATGTGATAGGAATAATTTAAAGTCGTGTGCTGCTTGGAGGTCATGGTTTTTAATTTCTTGGAGGTGGATCACTAGGGATATTAAAAAATTAATGGGAGGGATAAAAATTGACAAGCCAGGAGAAAAAAGCATATTTAGAGCGCTACAAAGAAGCGAATCAAGAAATTGACCGCTTGTGCGAAGAATTGTCACGATGGCGGGCGTTGGCAACCAAAATAACGCCTGTTTTATCCCAGGAGTCCGCAGGAGGCCACGAAGGAGAAAATCAAATAGAATTAGCTGTCGAAAAAATTATCGCCTTAGAAGGGCAAATAAACGCTAAAATCGATGATCTGTTGAAAATCAAACAGCAGGTGGAAAAAGCAATACAAACGGTCCAGGACGGAACTCTGCGAGAGGTATTGATACAGAGGTACATACTGGGCAAAAAGTGGGAGCAAATTTCGGCGGATACGAATTATGGCTATCAGTGGGTATGTAAACTGCATGGCAGAGCATTACAGGCCATAAAACTAAAAGAGGCGATAGAAAGCGATACTCAAAGTATGATATAGTTAAACTAGCAAAAGTGAGTACAAGGACGGGTTCACGCTCTTTTCATGCGCACCTCCTTTCATATTTTTCTCCTTGGTCTATGCCGCGTCGGAGGTCAGACCGGCGCGGTAGACATGCGGCAAAGAGTGCAGTGCCGGTGCAACTCCGGTAGGCCGCGCTAGGCGTTTGACGATAATCGAGTGGCGTAGATTATCGGAGCCGCAATGCCGCCGCTATGCAGAGGGCGGGTTATAAATACTGCGCTATCCGGCCCAGTGCCGGACAGAGGGAAACCGTCTTTGACGGATGTTATATAAGCGCCTTACCAGTTGGTGGGGCGCTATTTTTATTTAAATTTTTAATTTGGGAGGTGACTATTTTGAAATCTTTAGAAAAATTTGAAACCTGCGACCTGGTAAAAGAGCTCAAAGGACGAGAAGGTGTAGAAACAAAAATAGCGGAACTGTATCAAGATATAGACATCAAGATAAACGGTCCCGCCATTGTTCTGATTGTGACAGATTAGCCTATCCGATAAAGGAGAAAACAATTCATTAAGTTTATTCTTCCGGGGAGTGTAAGAAAGCAACTTTCAAAAATTGGGATACCACATACATTTGGGGCTCAAATGGAGAACTGGGCGTATGGGAAACGATATAAGTCTAACGACGATATAATCTACTGCCAGGATGGAGAAGTTATTTCTGTGCGTAGAAAAGCGACTTGGATTTGGAGAAAAATGAAGGAGGTGACAACTCTTGAAGAAAACTCCTGATGATGCGACTATGGAACAAGGAGAGGCTATTGTAAAGACAAGAACAAGAGGGCGTGGAGGAAAAGAGAATTTTCCGAGTGTTATTGCCGGAGCGAAAGCTGAAGATATATCCCGCTGCATAGCGAACTGTATGATGTTTTACGATAGGCCGCTTGTTAAATCTGATGATGAGTGTCGACAGCGACTATACGACTTCTTCGACACTTGCCAAAAAACAGGACAGTTGCCGACTGTCGAAAAGATGATTATGTCCCTCGGAGCGGTCAAAAGCACAGTGTGGAATTGGGAAAATGGAATTGGATGCAGCTCCGAGCGCTCGAACCTCATTAAAAAAGCGAAGGAATTTATTGCATCTTTTGAGTCCGAAATGGTCACAGAGGGCAAAATTAATCCCGTTGTGTACATTTTTAGAGCAAAAAACTATTTTGGCATGAAAGACCAACAGGAGGTTGTTTTGACGCCTAATCAGCCTCTTGGCGACTTTCCGGACCAAAAGCAGCTTGAAGAGCGAATCGCTGGGTCTATTGTGGCGGATGAGTAAGCGATTTTGTTGTGTAACTTTGCCAAATGGGTCTCAAAATTTCCCGAGGAAACACTTTTATCAGTTGTGGAAGATGAACAAAATCGGCTATAAAGAGGAGAACGTATATGCCTAAGGATTTTACTTGCGACTATCTGGTAGATATTACTGGATTAGTGGACGATGGGAAAAATCTTTATTCCTGCTGTCATCCGTCCGGCGTTATGTGCGGGAAAGAAGATTGTCCGGCTGTTATCGACTTTAACAGGAAGTGCCAAAAAGATTCAGAGGCAAACGACTATGATAGAATCCTGCGCGGGAAGCTGTGTCCGCTGAAACAAGGGATAGGAATTGACCACTGGCGGCAATGCGACGGCCCCCGCTGCGCCTGGTGGGATGCGATGGCGGAGCGCTGCGCCGTCCTCTCCCTGGCACGCAACAAATGACAACACCCCGGCTTGCTCCTGGTGGAGTGGGCCGGGGTTGATTTATGCCTTGCTGGGCCTCCGTGGGCCGCTGTGAGGCATTTTGTGGTGCGGGAATAGAGAGACACTGACGGACAATAAAACACCGTGTAGGGCCTGTAAATGGCCTTTGCGGCGGTTTTGCTTTTTGAGGCTTGTTCCGCCCTGCTGGACATGGGCGCAAAAATGCCGCCTGGAGGGCATGAAAAAGCCCGCCCCATAGCGGGGCGGG
>OLPX01002395.1_pt1 | contig 11163 bp, 7 predicted proteins | sample 1672491 | NCBI WGS metagenome assembly OLPX01 (sample SAMEA3136692, study PRJEB25190) | human gut metagenome | biome: human gut; feature: human-associated habitat; material: faeces | place: Austria | collected 2013 | reverse complement strand
CCCGCTATATCTCCGGCGCAGAAGTAAAGGTGGATGCGGGATTCCTGAATATGTAACGCCTTATGTCCGCTTTGCCTTGTGATTTCGCTCTGTATTCTGTATAATAGGGAAAGAAATTGCGAAGAGGAGCAGGCGATAAAGATGAATTTGCTGACAATGGAACATATAACGAAGTCTTATACGGACCGGGTGCTTCTGGACGATGTAGGATTTAGCATCAATGAGAATGAAAAGATCGGCGTAATCGGAATTAACGGAATGGGAAAGTCCACGCTGCTTAAGGTGGCAGCCGGGATCGAGCCATGCGATTCGGGAAAGATCAGCATGGGCGGGCAAGTGAAGATCTGCTATCTGCCCCAGACGCCTGTCTTTCAGGAAGGAACCACGATACTGAAAGCTGCGGTGGAGGGCAATGTGGATGAATTGAACCGCTGGACCATAGAGGCGGATGCCAAGGCCATGCTGAACCGGCTGGGATTCACGGATTATGAGGAACGTATCGGGCACATGTCAGGCGGGCAGAAGAAGCGGGTGGCTCTGGTCAATGCGCTTCTTACGCCTGCGGACATCCTGGTATTGGACGAGCCGACCAACCACCTGGACAATGCGATGTCCGAGTGGCTGGAAGAGTATCTGATCAGTTTCCGGGGAGCCATCCTGATGGTGACTCATGACCGCTATTTCCTGGATCGGGTGGCTACCAGAATCGTTGAGGTGGATCAGGGTAAGATATACAGTTATCCGGGTAACTATTCTCAGTTCGTACGCCTGAAAGAGGAGCGCCAGAACATGGCGCTGGCAACAGAGCGCAAGCGAAAGAGCATCCTGAAGACGGAACTGGAGTGGCTAAGCCGTGGGGCCCGGGCAAGAAGCACGAAGCAGAAGGCTCACATAGACCGCATCAAGGCCATGCAGGAGATCCGGGATATCCAGGAGGAAAAGCGGGTTTCCATGGATTCCGTGGCATCCAGGATGGGCAATAAGACCATCGAGCTTGCGGGTATATCCAAATCTTATGATGACAGGAAATTGATAGAGGATTACAGCTATATCTTTCTGAAAAACGACCGCATCGGCATCATCGGGCCAAATGGGTGCGGAAAATCCACGCTCCTTCGGATTATCAATGGGATCGTAAAGCCGGACGCGGGCAGTTTGGATATAGGACAGACGATCCGCATGGGATATTTCTCCCAGGAAAATGAATACATGGATGATTCCATGCGGGTCATCGACTATGTAAAAGAAGTGGGAGAGTATATCACAACTTCCGACGGCAAGATCACTGCCTCTCAGATGCTGGAAAACTTCCTGTTTGACGGGGCGATTCAGTGGTCGAAGATCGAGAAACTCTCCGGCGGGGAAAAGCGCAGGCTGTATCTGCTGCGGATTCTGATGGGCGCGCCCAATGTACTGATCTTAGATGAGCCAACCAACGATCTGGACATTCAGACGCTGACCATACTGGAGGATTATCTGGACCGGTTTGACGGCATCATCATCGTCGTATCCCATGACCGCTATTTCCTGGACCGTACGGTGAACCGTATCTTTTCTTTTGAAGGGGACGGCGTGATCCGCCAGTTCGAAGGCGGCTACTCCGATTATCTGATCCGTAAGGAATTAGAAGCGCTTCCAGAGGAAATGGATGCACCCGGCGCAAGAAAGGAAAGCCGGGATGACAGGACGCCTAATGTGGAAGAAAGTCCGGCAGAGAATTCGAAGGACACGTGGAAGAAGCGTGATAAGAAATTAAGGTTCAGTTTTAAAGAGCAGCGGGAATTTGAGACCATAGACGATGAGATTGCTGCCCTGGAAGATAAGATAGAGGAACTTAATAGCCAGGTGGCGGCAAATGCGACCAATTCTGCCAGGCTGAATGAACTGCTGGGGGAGAAGGAAGAGATGGAGCAGAAACTGGAAGAAAAGATGGAGAGATGGGTATATCTGAATGACTTAAATGAACAGATCCAGAAGTCCCAATCCGGCATGTAAAATCCATTGACGGTTTTTTAATCCTATGATACGATAGATTTATAAAAAATGAAATAACTGGAAACTTATATAGGTTCATAATCGGTTGAACGTTTCTACCAACTACCGGAATAGTTGTCTATAAGCATCCGCATGAGAAGTCTGCGGATAACTTGCGGACTTTGGGAAAGGAGGGCATTGCCGATGAATGAACCTATTTTTATTTTACGAGGGGATATCTGCTATAGCAGGAATCTGACGGAACTGGCAGTCATAAAGCAAGGCTATGTGATCTGCAAGGAAGGGATGTCTCTGGGCGTATACCAGGAACTGCCAGAGGAATATCAGGATCTTCCTGTCAGGGACTGTGGGGATGATCTGATTCTTCCGGGGCTATGTGATCTGCATGTCCATGCGCCCCAGTATACCTTCCGGGGACTGGGAATGGATCTGGAACTTCTGGACTGGCTGAATGAGCATGCATTTCCGGAGGAAGGCAAGTACCGGAATCTGGAATACGCCAGAAAGGCATATGGAAGTTTTGTACAGAACTTGAAGGAAAGTGCGACGACAAGAGCCTGTATATTCGGAACTATCCATGTGCCCGCAACGGAACTTTTAATGGATATGCTGGAGGCGTCAGGCTTGCATACCATAGTAGGAAAAGTGAATATGGACCGCAATTGTCCGGCTTATCTGACGGAAAAGAGCGCGGATATATCCGCGGAAGATACCGTAGAATGGATTAAGGACTGTAAGAAGCGCTGCCAGATTACCCGGCCTATCCTGACGCCGCGGTTTATTCCCAGCTGCAGCGACGCTTTGATGGAGAATCTCAAGAAGGTGCAGATGCATTTTGGCCTTCCGGTACAGTCCCATCTGTCGGAGAATCAAAGCGAGGTGGCGTGGGTGCAGGAACTGTGTCCCCAGTCAGAATTCTATGGGGATGCCTATGACCGGTTCGGGCTGTTTGGGGCAGACTGCAGCACGGTGATGGCCCACTGCGTATACTCGGACGAAAGGGAGCGCAGGCGCATGAAGGAAAATGGCGTCTATGTGGCCCATTGCCCGGAGTCTAATATGAATCTGTCTTCCGGCATCGCGCCGGTACGGGCATTTCTTAATGAGGGAATTCCTGTCGGGCTTGGAAGCGATGTGGCAGGAGGAACGAGCGAAGATATCTTTGCCGCCATGGCACATGCCATCCAGGCGTCGAAGCTCAGGTGGAGGCTGGTGGATGATACGTTAAAGCCTCTGACGGCTATAGAAGCATTCTATCTTGGAACCAAGGGCGGCGGCTCCTTCTTTGGCAAGGTGGGAAGCCTGGAAGAAGGATATGAATTCGATGCGCTCATCGTTGATGACAGCGCCATCTCCAGCCGGGATATGGAGGTGAAAGAGCGGCTGGAGCGCCTGATTTATCTTAGCGGGGGCGCGAAGATCAAGGGAAAATATGTAGCAGGAAAAGAGATATTCTGGAGGTGATAGGATGGAGGAACGCAGAGAAGTTATTGGCGCCAGCGTAAAGAGGGTGGATGCCTTTGACAAGGTTACGGGCTATGCAAAGTATACGGACGACCTCTGCGACAAAGGCGCATATATCGCGAAGATATTGCATTCCACAGTCGCAAACGGCAAGGTCATATCCATAGATACGGAGGATGCCAGGAAGATACCGGGCGTGATCAAGGTGGTTACTTGCTTTGACGTGCCGAAGAATTATTTTCCTACCGCAGGCCACCCCTGGTCTACGCAGGAAAGCCATCAGGACGTGGCGGACCGCCTGATACTGACGGACCGTGTCCGGTTCTACGGTGACGATGTGGCGGCGGTTATTGCAGAAGACGAAGTGGCCGCCAGCCAGGCTCTTCGGGCCATTCAGGTACAGTATGAGGAGTATCCCTTCGTGCTGGATGTACAGGAGGCCATGGAAGAGGGCGCGCCCAGAATTCATGAGGAATATCCGGGGAATGTACTGAAGCATACCAGCATCCGAAACGGAAACTACGAGGAAGCCATTAAGGAGCCGGGCCTGATCAAAGTGGAGGGATGGTACGATACGCCTTCCGTGCAGCACTGCCATATCGAGAACTTTATCTGCTACGCCTATCATGCCAATCATAAGATGAATGTGGTTAGTTCCACCCAGATCCCGCATATTGTAAGGAGGGTCGTAGGCCAGGCGCTGGGAATCCCCTGGGGCAAGGTAAGAGTCATCAAGCCATACATAGGGGGAGGATTCGGCAATAAGCAGGATGTGCTCTATGAGCCGCTGTGCGCCTATCTAAGCCAGGTGACAGGCGGGCATCTGGTGAAACTGGATGTAAGCAGGGAAGAGACCTTTGCCTGCAACCGGGTAAGGCATGCCATCCGAAGCCATATTATATCCTATGTCAGGCCGGACGGGACATTCGCGGCCAGGAAGCTGGAGGCGTTCTCCAATCAGGGGGCCTACGCGTCCCATGGTCACAGCATAGTGGCAAAGGGAATGGGCGCGTTCCCGCAGTTGTATCCCTGCCCGAATGTGGAGGCAGATTCCTATACGGTATTTACCAACCGTCCGGTGGCAGGTGCCATGAGAGGATATGGGATTCCCCAGGCTATGTTTGCCGTGGAGAGTCATACGGACGACGTGGCAAAGGCGATTGGCATGTCCCCGCTGGAATTCAGGAGGAAGAACCTGATGCCGAAAGGATTCGTGGATGGATTCTCCAAGAATGAGAATTATGAAGATACCTTTGGCCAATGCATGGATAAGGCGATCGCGCATACGGATTATGTCAGGAAGGCAGAAGCGTATAGCAATCAGACGGGAAAGATCCGAAGAGGCATCGGAATCGCGGCATTCTGGTATAATACGGCGGTATGGCCAATCTCTTTAGAGTCCTCTTCCTGCCGGATGGTACTGAACCAAGATGGGTCCATCCAGGTACAGCTTGGAGAGACGGAGATTGGACAGGGGGCGGATACGGCGTTTGCCCAGATGGCAGCATCTACGCTGGGAATCCCGCTGGAAGATGTCCATGTGATATCCAATCAGGACACGGATCTTACGCCATTTGGAACGGGGGCCTACGCTTCCAGGCAGACGTATGTGGGCGGCTTTTCGATCCAGCAGACCGCGCTCCTTCTAAAGGAGAAGATCTTAGGCTATGCCCATGAGATGACAAGGATGCCCGCTGGAATTCTGAATATTGTGGACGGGATGATTGTTAGAAAGTCGGATGGAAGAGAATTGCTGTCCATGGAAGAACTGGCGCTGGAAGCGTTCTACAGCCTGAGCCACAGCCAGCATATAACGGCGGAGAGCACTTATCAGATCAAAAGCAATGCTTATTCCTTTGGATGCACGGTTGCGGAAGTGGAGGTGGACATCGAGGCCTGCAAGGTCAAACTGGTGGATGCAGTCAATGTCCATGACTGCGGCAGGCTGATCAACCCGGCGCTGGCCAAGGCTCAGGTTCACGGCGGGATGAGCATGGGAATCGGATATGGCCTGTCAGAATGCCTGAAGTTCGATCCCAAGACCGGAAAGACGTTGAACGGAACGCTGCTGGACTATAAGCTGTCCACTACCATGGACCATCCGGAACTTAAGGCGGACTTTGTAGAAAACTATGAGCCTACCAGCGCGTACGGAACGAAAGCGCTGGGAGAGCCTCCGGTCTGTTCCGTGGCTCCAGCTATCCGCAATGCAGTATTCAACGCGACAGGAGTCGGCGTAGACACGCTGCCTCTAAGTCCCCATGTCTTATTCGAGGAATTCCGGAAAGGAGGGCTTCTGGATGTATGATATAAAAGCATTATATGAGGCAGATAATATATCGCATGCAATTCAATTACTAAAGGAGCACCCGGAGGCTTTGATCATCGCAGGAGGAAGCGATGTCCTGATTCAGATCCGGGAAGGCAAGAGGGCTGGAGCAGAACTGGTCAGCATCTATGGATTGGATGAACTGCGGGGCGTGAAGATGGAAGAAGATGGAACCATCCGCATCGGTTCCCTGACCAGCTTCTCCCACATTACGAAGGATGATGTGATAAAGAAGTACATCCATGTATTAGGCGAGGCTGTCGATAAGGTGGGCGGTCCGCAGATACGGAATATCGGAACCATCGGCGGCAATACCTGCAATGGAGTGACCTCGGCAGATTCGGCCTCCACCTTATTTGCCTGGGATGCCATTATCGAACTAACGGGGCCGCAGGGCGTAAGAAAGGTGCCGATCCAGGAGTTCTATATCAAGGCCGGGAAGGTAGATCTAAGACCTGCGGAGATTCAGACAGCCATCCTGATACCGAAGGAATCTTACGACGGCTATGAGGGCCACTATATTAAGTATGCCATGCGCAATGCCATGGATATTGCCACGCTTGGATGTTCTGTGAATGTAAAACTAACCGCGGACAGACAAGAGATAGAAGATGCCAGGATTGCCTACGGCGTCGCCGGTCCCGTGCCTATGCGCGCGCCGTCGGCAGAGAAGGCGGTGGCAGGGTGCAAGGTGTCAGCCGAAAGCGTCGAGCGGTTCGCAAAAGAAGTTCTAAAGGACATCCGTCCAAGGGACAGCTGGCGCGCAAGCAAGGCATTCCGGGAGCATATTTCCTATGTGCTGGCGAAACGTGCCCTTACGGAAGCGATAGAGAGGTCAGGAGGTGCGGTGGTATGAGTGACAGGCAGTTCAAAAGAATTCATTGTACCATTAACGGGAGAGAAGTGGAAACCATGATAGATGTCCGCGCTTCGCTGACAGACCTTCTTCGCAATGATTTCCGGCTTACCAGCGTAAAGAAAGGATGCGAAGTGGGCGAATGCGGAGCCTGCAATGTGATCATAGACGGCGAGTGCTTTAATTCCTGCATCTATCTGGCTGCGTGGGCGGACGGAAAGAATATCCGCACGCTGGAAAGCCTGATGGGGCCGAATGGGGAACTATCTGACATCCAGCAGGCATTTATCGATGAGACGGCCGTGCAGTGCGGCTTCTGTACGCCGGGCTTTATCATGAGCGCGGTGGAGATCCTGGAGTCAGGAAAGGAATATTCAAGAGAAGAATTAAAAAAAATGCTTTCCGGGCATCTATGCCGGTGCACAGGTTATGAAAACATTATCAATGCAGTGGAAAAGACGATGAAAAAAAGGCTGGGCATTTAATCTGTCCGCGTCAGTCCCAAGAATAAGAGAGGGGCAAGAGCAAGGATATCCTGCTGCCGGATGCGTGTATCCTACAGAGTGGCCTTGATATCCAAGCCCTCTCCCTTCTTGCGGCTGTTCCCGATAGTTCCATGCCTGCAGAAGCAGTCCTCTTGCTTCCTTTTTGTCTTGGTTATTGATATCTGATTTCTTTGTCTAGAATACATCTATTTCTAACACCTCGAAATATCCTCTTTGGAATCCTGGATGAAACTGCCTGTTTCAGGCAAATAATAGAATGATAGAAAGATGATTGAAGACAACAATATATTGTGGTATGATGTTGGGTGGAATCAATAAATTGTATGTGAGGTAGACGTGTATATGAGAATCAGCAAGAGGAACGGAACAAATGAAGCGTATTGCCCGGAAAAGATCAAGCGGGCAGTCAGCCTGGCATTCCAAAGTGTAGGAAATCTGCTTTCTGATGAAGAGGCAGACAGGCTTCTTAAGAATGTAGAGCAAAAGATTGATGATAGAGTTACAGATGAGCCATCCGTATCCGTGGAAGAGATTCAGGATTTTGTGGAACAGGCGCTGATGGAAGCAAATCATTATAAAGAATTAAAAAGTTATATCTTATATAGAGAGGAGCGGGCCAGAAAGCGAAAGTCAAGAAAGAAGCTGGCTGACAAGATTCCGGCCTTTGACCGGCTGGCTTTAGTACTAGCGGATATCCAGAAGGAATTTACGCAGGAAGAGTATGACTTGGAGCATCTGTATGCCAAGTTCCAGGCTTTTGGAAAGCCGGAACTTAACGACCAGGAGAAACTTTCTATGCTGATCAAGGCGGCGGTAGAACTGACGACCCAGGAAGCGCCCCAGTGGGAGATGGTCGCGGCCAGGCTTCTGATGCTGGACTTTGAGCAAAAACTAGAAAAGAATATGAGACGCTGCCATATCGAATGCTTCTATGACAAACTGGCATATCTTACGGAACAGGGCTTATACGGAGACTATATCTTAAAAGCATATGATAGGGACGAGATAGAGCGTCTGGTTCTTTTTATCGAGCCGAAGCGGAATCATCTGTTTACTTATAGCGGGCTTGAACTGCTGCTTGGCAGATATGTAATCCGCACGGGAAAGGGAGTGCCGATGGAATCGCCTCAGGAAATGTTTCTGGGGATCGCCATGCATCTTGCCATGAAGGAGAAAAAGGACAGGGAATCGTGGGTCAAGCGTTTCTACGATATGCTAAGCCAGCTGAAGGTGACGATGGCCACGCCAACGTTGTCCAATGCAAGAAAGCCCTACCATCAGCTGTCTTCCTGCTTTATAGACACGGTGCCGGACAGCCTGGATGGAATCTACAGAAGCATTGACAATTTTGCCAAGGTCAGCAAATTCGGCGGCGGCATGGGCATGTATTTCGGAAAGGTGCGGGCCAGCGGCAGCGCGATCCGCGGGTTCGAAGGGGCAGCAGGGGGCGTTATCCGCTGGATCAGGCTGGCCAATGATACTGCGGTTGCGGTGGATCAGCTGGGCATGCGACAGGGCGCGGTTGCGGTCTATCTGGATGTATGGCACCGGGATCTGCCGGAATTTCTGGGCCTTAGGACGAATAACGGGGACGACAGGATGAAGGCTCACGACGTATTCCCGGCAGTCTGCTATCCGGACTACTTCTGGAAGGAAGCAAGGGATAACATCGAAGGAGACTGGTATCTGATGTGTCCTCATGAGATACTGACGGTGAAGGGCTATGCGCTGGAAGACTATTTTGGAGAAGAATGGGAAAAAAGGTATCAGGACTGTGTCCGGGATTCCCGGATACAGAAAAGGGTCATTCCCATCAAGGATATTATAAGGCTGATCATCAAAAGCGCGGTGGAGACGGGAACGCCTTTTACGTTCAACCGGGATACGGTAAACCGTGCCAATCCCAACAGCCACAAGGGAATCATCTACTGCAGCAACCTGTGTACGGAGATCGCGCAGAATATGAGCGCCATCGAGCAGGTGGAGCAGAAGATTGAAGAGATAGATGGGGAGACGGTGGTGGTGACGGTTACAAAGCCGGGCGAATTCGTGGTGTGCAACCTTGCCAGCCTCTCCCTTGGAAGATTGGATCTTGCGGATGAGGAGGAGATAGCCTATATAACGGAGAGCGCCGTAAGAGCATTGGATAATGTGATCGACCTGAATTTCTTCCCGGTTCCCTATGCCAGGATCAATAACCGGAAATACCGGCCCATCGGGCTGGGAGTCAGCGGCTATCACCACATGCTGGCCAAGCATGAGATTGCCTGGGAGAGCGAGGAGCACCTGGAATTTGCCGAGAAGGTGTTTGCCGATATCCACTATGCTGCCATAAAGGCCAGCAGCAGGATTGCCAGGGAAAAGGGAAGTTACGAATATTTTGAAGGAAGCGGATGGCAGAACGGCAGCTACTTTGCCGACCGGGGGCTTACGGATGGCCGGTGGGAGGAACTGCGGGCGGAAGTGGCGGAATATGGCCTTAGAAACGGCTATCTTCTTGCCGTGGCGCCTACCAGCAGCACCAGCATCATTGCCGGAACCACCGCAGGGCTGGATCCGATCATGAGCCGATACTTCCTGGAAGAGAAGAAGAATGGCCTGATGCCCCGGGTAGCGCCGGAATTATCCATGGATAACTTCTGGTATTATAAGAATGCCCATTATATCGACCAGTCCTGGTCCGTGCGGGCATGCGGAGTCAGGCAGCGGCATATTGACCAGGCCCAGAGCATGAATCTGTATATTACCAATGAGTATACCTTCCGGAAAGTGCTGGATCTCTATATACTGGCCTGGGAAGAGGGCGTTAAGACCATCTATTATATCCGCTCCAAGAGTCTGGAAGTGGAAGAATGCGAAGTATGCTCTTCATAAATATTCGAAGAAGACGGAGGAAACGATATGTCTGAATTAATGAAAAAGCCGCTGTTTAATCCATCCGGGGATACGCAGGTGAATAAGCGCAGGATGATAGGCGGCAATACGACGAATCTGAATGATTTTAACAATATGAAGTACGACTGGGTCAGCGACTGGTACCGGCAGGCCATGAATAACTTCTGGATACCGGAAGAGATCAACATGGGCGTGGATATCAAGGATTACCGAAAACTGCCGCAGGCAGAGCGGAGAGCCTATGACAAGATCCTGTCCTTCCTGATCTTCCTGGACAGCATCCAGACGGCGAACCTGCCAAATATCGGGGAATACATTACGGCAAATGAAGTGAACCTGTGCCTGTCCATCCAGACCTTCCAGGAGGCTGTGCACAGCCAGAGCTACAGCTATATGCTGGATACCATCTGCGAGCCTCAGGAGCGGAACGATGTCCTGTACCAGTGGAAGGAGGACCAGCACCTTCTTAAGAGGAATGAGTTTATTGGCAATCTGTACAATGAATTCCAGAAGAAGAAGGATGCAGGCGTGCTGGTTAAGACGCTGGTAGCCAACTATATTCTGGAAGGAATCTATTTCTACAGCGGATTCATGTTCTTCTATAATCTGGGAAGGAATAACCGGATGCCCGGCTCTGTCCAGGAGATCCGATATATCAACCGGGATGAGAATACCCATCTGTGGCTGTTCCGCAATATCCTGCTGGAACTTAAGAAAGAAGAGCCGCAATTATTTACGGAAAGCCGGATAGAAGAATACCGGGAGATGATAAAGGAAGGGTGCCAGCAGGAAATCAGCTGGGGGCATTACGTGATCGGTGACGATATCCAGGGATTGAACCGGGATATGGTTACGGATTATATCCAGTATCTTGGAAACCTGAGGTGTACCAATCTGGGTTTTGCGCCAATCTATGAAGGGCACGTAAAAGAGCCGGACAGCATGTCCTGGGTAAGCCAGTTTTCCAATGCCAATATGATCAAGACGGATTTTTTTGAGGCGAGAAGCACGGCTTACGCAAAAAGCAGCGCTTTGGTGGATGATTTATAGAAAGGGGCCTGGAACAGTGGAGTATCAGTGGACAAAGCAAGACGGCGCATACCATGAATCCGACGTGC
>OLPX01002390.1_pt1 | contig 11184 bp, 7 predicted proteins | sample 1672491 | NCBI WGS metagenome assembly OLPX01 (sample SAMEA3136692, study PRJEB25190) | human gut metagenome | biome: human gut; feature: human-associated habitat; material: faeces | place: Austria | collected 2013 | reverse complement strand
CGTCAGCCCCATATAATCCGCGAGGCCGACGAGGCTGAAGCTGTTGTCGTAGCAGTTTCTGCCGATATACGCGTGGATGCGGTCTAAAATCTGCTGGTTGCGGCTGCTCTGCCCCTTTTTGATGGCGCCGCAGATCTCAAGCAGGATGCGGTTCAGCGCGCACTGCAGCTGGCCGATCGTCTGGCAGTCGAACAACTGCCGCATGTACTCGCCCGGTGCGGTTTCATGCTCGAACCGGATCTCCGCCAGCACCTCGAGCCCCACGCCCATGATCTCGAAAAACAGGCACTTCGCCGCGCCGAGCGGCATGTGCTGCCGGTTGGCGGCGATGCCGGCAAACACCTTGTCCAGCAGCTCCGCCGTGCCCGGGCCGTCCCCCGCGCGGATTCTGGCCTTGATCTTCGCTCTGTCGAGCGCGGGATAGAAAGATTTCGGAAACGCGCCGTCCGGAATATCCCGGTACAGGCACACCGCGCCGGGACCCTCAAGCAGCCTGTACTCCTGCGCCATGAGGCTCTCGCGGTAGGAGAGGCCCGCGCCCGCCGCCGCGCGGTGAACGCCGCCGATGCCGATGCTAAGCGAAACATGAAATTCCGCCTCCGCCGCCTGCCGAACCTGCTCCATACGCCGGCAGATCAGCTCCGCGCCGTCCTCGAGGCCGCCGTGCAGGATCACCGCCGTTTGGTTCCAGTTTACATCCGCAATATGCAGGCGATACGTCTGAAACGCCTTGCCGAGCAGCTCAGTCAGGCAGTATTTCATCAGCGAGCGGCTCTCGAGGCTGCCGGCCCGTGCCGCATCCCCGTGCGAAAAGGCGATGCTGGCAACCCGAAAGCGCGCCGCCTCGGGGTCGGCGCCGAGCACCTCCGCATAGTCGGCGGAAGCCCCTGCCCGGCCGGCGCCGCCGTTGAGAAGCTCCAAGAGCAGGTTGTTTTTGACCGCGCGGTCGTGCTGCCTGAGAAGCTGCTCCTTCTCCTCGAGCAGCGTTTTCATGCAGGAATCTACCAGCTCGTACTCGTTTTTCACCGCCCCCGGCCGGGCACCCCCGCCGCTCAGGCGCTTATAAATGCGGCGGATCGGCGCGATGTTAGTGCGCGCGAAGAAAAACGAGAGCAGAACGCCGGCCGCCAGCTCGACCAGCAGGACGGCCGCAGAGCGGAACAGCAGCTCGTTTGCCGCGCGGTTGTACACCGCGGACGGTATCGCGGAGGCATATGTCCAGCCCGTGCGCCTCGAGACAAACGGCGCGGTGCGCTCGCTTTCGCCGTCGGGCAGGGCCTGCCAGCCGTAATCCGCCAGCACCGCCCCGCTGCCGTCTGTGATCTGAAACGCCATCTGCCCGGAGAAAAAGGAGTCCTTGAAAATGCGCAGGATATTTTCCAGATCAATCCGAATCGCAACCAGCGCCCGCCGCCCCGCCCCGGCGCTCATGACGGTGTGATACAAAACAAGCTCGTTCGGGGTGGACGTGAATGCCTGCCGGCAGGCGCGGTCGTGCTGCGCCTTCTGCTGCGCATACCAAGCATCAAAGCCGATCGCCTCTCCGTCGATGAACCGGGCGTAGAAATCCTCGGGGCGGTAATACGCGCCGTCCATGATGATCGCGTCGCCGTTTTCAAAATAGATGTACATGCCGGAGACCGCCTTGCTGTAGCTGCGCATCTGGTTTGCCGCGCGGAGCGTCTGCGAAAGCCTGCTGCCGGAGACGAGGTCCTCCGCGGCCACCGCCTTCATAATGTCCGTATCCATCAAAACATTGACGAGCTGCGCGTTCGCTTTGTCGAGCTCCGCGCCGATCATCTCGTCCAGCTGCTGCAGCATGACCTCGTCGTACATCGCCTTCTGCTCCCGAAGGTCGCCGAGATAAGCGCCGTAGTTGTAGGCGCTGAACAAAACGGAAAAGAGCAGCACCGAAAGATACGACAGGAAGATGAAGAAAAAGAAGCTGTACCTCTGTGTCAGCCCCCGCAAGCGTTTTAATTTCATACTGCACCGCGCCTCCCTCTGCACCACCGCCTCCGCCGCGGCCCTCTGCCGGACGAAAACCGCATTTTCTTTACCCCAATGATACAGCAGGATCATCAAAAAATCTACATCTATCTTTCAAATTTCATGTATATTCGCAAGTATCGCCAACAAATCCCAAAAAATGCACACCCGATTCCGGCAGCAAAAAGCACACAAAATTCGTCGTGCGCATCGTCTAAACTATTGTACATTGACAACCCTCTTTTCGGGCGCTTATACTTTGGGCACAAAATACAGACGAAACACAAAGGAGGACACCGCTGTGAAAACAAAAGCCGGAGGCGCCGCTGTTCCGCGCCGGTCAAGGCTCGGCAAAATGAAGCTATACTGGCAGATCTACGTTCTGATGGCCGGCGGGCTGCTGGCCTATCTGATCTTCCGCATCCTGCCGCTCTGGGGATTATCGCTCGCGTTTGTGGACTACAATATCGTCGGCGGCATCCTGAACAGCCCCTTCGCCGGGCTCCGCCACTTTACCGACCTGTTCACCAGCGAGCAGTTTTTCGTGATGCTGCGCAACACGCTCGGCATCAGCCTGCTCAACCTGTTTGTGGCCTTTCCCGCGCCGATCCTGCTGGCCCTGCTGCTCAACGAGGTGAAAAGCGAGCGCTTCAAGCGGCTCTCACAGTCGATCGTCTACATGCCGCACTTTCTCTCCTGGCCGGTCATCACGGGCATCACCTTTTTCCTTTTCAGCGTAGACATCGGCGTCGTCAATAAATTCATCACCGCAAACGGCGGGCAGGCGCAGAGCTTTCTCTCCACGCCGGGCACCTTTTGGATCGTCCTGCTGCTGCAAAACGTGTGGCGCGAATGCGGCTGGGGTTCCATCATCTATCTTGCCGCCATTTCGCAGATCGACACCAGCTTCTACGAGGCCGCGACGGTAGACGGCGCCACGCGCATGCAGAAAGTGCTGCGGATCACGCTGCCGTGCCTGATGCCCACCATCGTCGTCATGTTCATCATGCGGCTCGGCACGCTGCTGGACGTCTCCTTTGAGCAGGTTCTGATGATGACGAACGACTTTGTCACGAGCGTGTCGGAGGTGTTCGATACCTACACCTTCCGCATCGGCATCCAGCGCGGCAACTACAGCATCGGCACCGCCGTCGGCTTGTGCAAGAGCGTCGTCGGGCTGTGCCTCGTGCTCGCCAGCAACTGGCTCGTCAAAAAAGCCGACGGGGACGGAATCTACTGAGTAAAAGGAGGGCTCTCCCATGCAAAACACGCTTGAATCCGCCGCTGTAACCCAAAGCGCCCTGACGCCCGCCCGGCGAAAGCGCCGCTTTCCGAAAAAGCTCACGCTCTTTGACGCCGCCGTGCACCTCATTCTCGGGATCATCGTGCTGGTCTGTTTCCTGCCGTTCGTATACGTGCTGATCGTGTCGTTCACGGACCCGTCCGTCTATATCCCGCTGGAATTCCAGCTTTTTCCGAAAAAATTCTCGCTCGAGGTGTATAAATCCATCTTGGACACGGACACCTTCACGCGCAGCCTCGGCAACACGGTATACATCACCCTTGTGGGCACGGTGCTGAGCATCTTCACCACCTTTACCTTCGCCTACGGCCTTTCCAAAAAGGACATTCCCCTGCACAGGCTGTTTATCACTGTGGTGCTTTTCGGGCTTCTCTTCAATCCCGGCATGATTCCGGAATACATGAATATCCGCACGCTCGGCCTGCTCAACAGCTTTTGGTCCCTGATCTTTTCCGGCCTGATCTCCTCGTGGAACGTCATCATCGCCCGCAACTTCATTCAGGGCATCCCCGGCGAGCTGGAGGAGGCCGCCAAGATCGACGGCTGCTCGTACTTCGGCATCTTTTTCCGCATCATCCTGCCGCTCTCCACGGCATCCATCGCTACGCTCACGCTCTTTATCGCCGTGAGCAACTGGAACCAGTACACAAAGCCGCTGCTCTACCTGAACGACTACAAGATGCACACCCTGCAGGTCTACCTGAAATCCCTTCTGGTGGATTCGGACACGATGGGCATGAACGCGATGGAAAGCGACCGCGTTCTCCCCTCCGAAACCATCCGCATGGCCACGGTCATTCTGGCCATGCTGCCGATCATGTGCGTCTACCCGTTCGTGCAGCGCTACTTTGTCAAGGGCGTCATGGTGGGATCGGTCAAGGGCTGATCCCGCCTTCATCCTAAAACACACGCATCTGTTAAGGAGGTAAAAATCATGCAAGACAAGAAACGACGCGGCGCCGCTCTGGCGCTGGCCATGCTGCTCGCGCTGGGCGCGGCCGCCTGCGCCCCGGGAAACGGCGAAGAAAGCAGCGCGCCCGAAAGCGTAAAAGCGGAAGCCTCGGGCGGGGAAAAGCTCCCCCCGCTGGAGATCACCGCCGTGCTCACCATGTACGAGACGCCGCCCGACACGGAGGGCGAATACTGGCGGGACATGGAGGAAAGGTACAACATCGATTACCAGCCCGAATGGGTGCCCGTTACCTCGTATGTGGACCGCCTCAGCCTTCTCGTCTCCACGAACGATCTGCCGGACGTCATCCGCGTGGAGCAGGTCACTGCGCCGTGGACCGTCAAGGCGGCCGAGGCGGGCATGTTCAAGGATCTCACCGACTATTTGAAGCCGGAGGACTACCCGAACCTCTGCGCCCTGAACCCCGCAGCGTGGACAAACTCAAAGTACAAGGGCCGCAACTACCTGTTCCCGAACTCCCGCGGGCAGTACAACAACTGCTACTTCCTGCGCGGGGATCTTCTCGAAAAATACGGCCTTTCCCGGCCGGAGACAGTGGACGAGCTCACCGCATATTTTGAAGCCATTGCACAGGAGCCCGGCATGGTGCCGGTCCCCTCGAATCTCGATTCCCCGATCGAGCTCGTGCAGGCCGCGTTCGGCCCGGGCAATATCCTGCCCGTCTACACGGACGACGGTACGGGCATCGTGCCGTTCCAGCTCACGGAAAGCTACGCGCAGGCCGTGGAATACATGGCGAAGCTTTACAGCAAGGGGCTCGTCTCGCAGGAATTCGCGCTGCTCAACGGCGACCAGACCGAGGACCTGATGCTCTCCGGCAAGGGCGGCATTTACTCCAAAAACGCGTGGCACAGCTACCGCATCAACGAGGAGATCAAAAAGGTTGATTCAAACGGCAGCTTCGTGCCGATCTTCGGCCTCGAGGGCCCCGGCGGCACCAGCGTTTTCTACGACATGGGCTACTCGGGCGGCCTTTCCGTCAACAGCGGTCTGGACGAGGAAAAGTTCCTGCGCTGGATGGATTTCATGGAGCAGACATGCGACCCGGAGAATTACAACTACTTCTACTACGGCATCGAGGGCGTGCACTACAACATCGTGGACGAATTCCCCGCGCTGACGGAGGAGGGCAAGAAGGTCGTCAACAATTCCTTCTACATCCCCTTTACCCGCGCCACCGCGACCTACACCAAGGTCAACAGCCCGCTCGCGCCCGCCGCCTACAACCTCGCCATGCAGGACACCGTGCAGGAGGTCGATACGCTTGCCGCCAAAATCGACGGCGCGCCCTTTTTGATCTTCAACATCATTTCCTCCCCGACATGGTCGGACTACTGGGCGCTGACGCAGGATGAGTTCAACGCGTTCCGCGCGGACGTCGTCACTGGGAACAAGACGATCGACGCATTCAGAGCCTACCAGCAGAACCTGCTGGAATCGCCCGAGGACTCGGCCGCAACGGTCGAATACAAGACGAGCTACGACGAATTTGGCCTTGCAGACTGGAGCACCGGGGGCTGACCAGCCCCCTAAGCCGCACGCGCCCCCTTGCCGCCTCCGGGCGGCCGGCGCACGGTGCAAAACCAAAAAGCGGATGCACACGCAAACACGGTGCATCCGCTTTTTTCTCTTAATTTTCTTCCTTTTTATGCTGTTTTTCAATTTCGGCCGCACACACTGCGGACGATACGCTCAGGAAAACACCTTTTTTGCATTCTGCACGCGCAGGAAAAGGCTGAGGAGCAGCCCCAGCGCCGAGAGCCCTGCCAGCAGGAAATACATCGTGTGGATGCCAAGCGCTCCGACGATGAAGCCGCCGAGGTTCTGCATCAAAATCGTGCTGACCGCATTCGCCGCATTGATCACGCCGAGCGCCGTCGAGACCGAGTTCTCCCGCACGATGCCGCGCACCACCTTGAGCATGATCATCATAAACAGCGTGGAGCCCACCGCCTTCAGGAGAAGCATCGATAAAAACGCCAGCCATGCGCTGGACGAGAAACCGTACAGCAGAAATTGCAGCAGCATCACCGCAAAGCCCGCGGCCGTCAGCGCACGGCCCGAAAAACGGTCCATAAACCGGTTGGAAAACAAGATGACAGGCAGCTCGACGAGCGTGCTCAGCGAAAGCGCGGTACCGACAAAGCCCGTCGAAAGCCCAAGCTCCTGCAGCAGGATCGGGCTGTACGTGATGTTGAGGTTCGACATGCCGGAAAAGACCAGCGCAATCGCCGCGAAAAGCAGAAACATCGGCTTCGACAAAAACGAAAGCTGATCCGCCGCCGTGCTTTTCTCCGCCTCCTGCTCAAACCGGATGCCGTCCGTGCCCGCAAAGCCGGCCGCCGCCACAGCGATGGCCGCGCCAAAGAGGACGAAAATCATCCGGGGCGCAATAAATTCCATCACGAGGCCCGCAAGCTGCGCCGCCGCGGCGTATCCGATCGTGCCCCAAACGCGCACCGTGCCGTAGCGGAACCGGCCCGAGCCCGCCATGCGCTCGCAGACCGGCGAAATCGCGGAGACGAGGCCCATGATCAGGCCGTTCAAAACATACAGCACCCATGTGCTGCGCGAGGCGGCGAACACAGCGCCCAGCACCGCGACCACCGCAAGCAGCAGGCCGGCGATCAGCCGCGGCTTCTTGAGCCGGTCGTTGAGATAGCCGACCGCCGGGATCAGCACGATGCCGAACAGACTTGACGCCGAGACGATAAAGGACATCTCCCCCGTCGATTTCCCGAGGCCCATGAGATACACAGACTGCACCGAGATAAAGGCGCCCATGCCAAAATAAAACGAAAAGTACGTCAGCGCATAGCTGAAATAGCTCCCGCGAAGCCCGCCGAATATTTTTTCCACACAATTTTTCATACAACCCGCGCCCCTTCCGCCCCTGCTTCGATTTTACCAAATATCCCCTGAAAGCGCAAGAAGAAAAGCGGCGGATGGCGCCTTTTTCGCCGCCGGCAAGGGGCTGCGGTTGACTAAGCCGGGCGCTTCACTTATAATCGTGGCATAATTGTAGAGATACACCGCAGAAAACCACGCGTGAAAGGAGGCGGCCGCATGCCGCTCATACAATATCCGCAGGACAGGGCCGACGCGGCGCTCGCGCGGCTGATCGCCGCCCTGCAAAGCACCGCATGGCCCGCAGACGGCGCAGAGCAGCCGTTTCCCACCGCACCCGATACCCACGCGACCTCCTTTGTCCTGCTCGAGGGCGGCGAAGCCGTCTGCCACGTGGGCGTTCGGCGCTGCGCCGGAGAAGGTCTCCTTTTACACGCGGGGCGGCTGGACCGCAGCCGCGGGCGCCTGCCTTGTGGGCGGCACAAAGCGGGTGCCTTTCCGCAGCGACAGCCTGCACCTGACAACCATGCTGATGCTGATTTCGGAAAAGGCGAAGCGCCATGCGGCCGATTTTGAAAACACAGACATCGTGCTGGAGCTCGGGGAAAACCAGCTTTGGTAAAACGCCGCGCGCAGAAATACCGCCCTGCATGCGCGCGGCCGCCGATAATTCTTCCGGAAAACGAATATCATTCCTTTCGATGCAAATACTACCTGCGCACCCAGAAGGCTTTTGCCGGTGCTTTCCATAAAGCAGAGAGGAGCGTTCGTAACTCATGAAAGCAACAGGTATCGTGCGGCGGATGGATGATCTCGGGCGGGTCGTCATCCCGAAGGAAATCCGGCGCACCATGAAGATCGGCGAGGGCACGCCGCTCGAGATCTTCATCGATAAGGACGGCGGCATCATCTTCCGCAAGTATTCCCCGGTCGGCGAGATGAGCGAAAGCGCACAGCGCATGTCCGAGTGCGTCTCCGCCATGTGCGGCGCCGGCGTCGCCGTTTCCGACCGCGACCGCATCGTGGCGGCCGCCGGCATCCCGAAAAAGGAGCTTGTGGACAAGCCGGTCTCCAAGCAGCTCGAGGAGCTGATGCGCAAAAAAAAGCCGTTCATCTCCTCCGGCGAGGATACCGTGCTCGCCGCGGACGGCGGGCTCCGCACCGCGGACGCCGCGTTCCCGATTCTCAGTCAGGGCGACATCTGCGGCATGTTCATGCTGATTAAGGGCGAAAACAGCCGCCCCGGCGAGCCGGAGGACAGCCTGCGCCTTGCAAAGCTCGCCGCCTCGTTTCTCGGCAGGGAAACGGTGCAGTGAAGGAGATCCCGCGCACCCGTTTACGGGCTGTGCGGGATTTTTTCTTTTTTCGGCCGGCTTTTCTGTGCAACATGAATATACCGGCATATATTAAAATAGAATATCTGTACAAGTTGCGATTAGAGATTGCATTTTCCGGAAATTTGATATATAATCAAAAGTGCAATCTCATACGAAATTGTGCAATATACATATAAGGGGTGTTTCCATGAACACGTATCAGGCAAAGAACATCATCAACGTAGCAATGGCGGGCCATTCCGGCGCCGGCAAGACCTCCCTCGCAGAGGCAATGCTCTATCTTGCGGGCGCATCGGACCGCCGCGGTAAGGTGGGCGAGGGCAACACCGTCTGTGATTACGACCCCGAGGAGATCCGCCGCAGAACGTCGGTTTCCACGGCCGTCGCACCGTTTGAGTGGAAAAACAAAAAAATCAACCTGCTGGACACCCCCGGCCTCTTTGATTTTGAGGGCGGCCTGTATGAGGCGGCGCGCGCGGCGGAATCCGTCGTCATTGTGCTCGCGGGCAAGAGCGGCGTTTCCGTCGGCACGGAAAAGGCCTTTGCCGCCGCGGAGCAGCGCGGGCTCGCGAAGATCTTCTTCGTCAACGGCCTGTGCGACGAGGGCTCCGATTTCTACGGCGTTTTCGAGGACCTGAAGGCCAGCTTCGGCCCCTCCGTGTGCCCGATCGTCGTCCCTTATTTTGAGGACGGCAAGGCCGATAAATACATCAACATGCTCGAATACAAGGCGTACGACTATTCGGGCGGCAAGCCGGTTCAGGTGCCGATGCCCGACATGGGCGCGCGCCTCGAGGGCCTGCGCACAGCTATTTACGAGGCCGTCGCCGAAACGAGCGACGAGCTCTTTGAAAAATATTTCTCCGGCGAGGAATTCACGCCGGAGGAGGTCATCATCGGCGTTTCTCAGGGCGTCAAGCGCGGCACGATCTCGCCGGTATTCTGCGGCGACGCGATGCTGATGCGCGGCATGGAGCAGTTTATGGACGGCCTGTGCTGGCTCGCGCCGAGCGCCGCCGAAAAGGGCGGCGAGCTCGCCGTCGATGTGGACGGCAACCCGGTCGAGATCGCGGTCAACGAGGATGCGGCGCCGGCGGCCATCGTCTTTAAGACGGTCGCGGACCCGTTCATCGGCAAGCTCTCCTACGTGAAAGTGCTTTCCGGCAAAATCACGACGGAGACGCAGCTCGTCAACATGCGCACCGGCAACGTCGAGCGCATCGGCAAAACCGTGATGATGTGCGGCAAAAAGCAGGAGGACGTCAAGGCGATCGCGGCCGGCGACATCGGCGCGATCCCGAAGCTCTCCGCCGTAAATACGGGCGACACGCTCTGCGCGCCGGCGCGCAAGATCACGCTCGACCCCATCGAGTACCCGACGCCCGAGATGAGCATGGCCGTCGTCCCGAAAAACAAGGGCGACGAGGATAAAATCGCGCAGGGCATCATGCGCCTTGCGGAGGAGGATCCGACGATCCGCTTCGTCAACAACGTGGAGACGAAGGAAATGGTCATCAGCGGCATGGGCGAGCAGCACCTCGACGTGATCGTCTCGAAGCTCAAATCGAAATTCGGCGTGGACGTCACGCTGCGCAGCCCGCGCGTGCCGTACCGCGAGACAATCCGCAAGACGGTCTCCGTGCAGGGCCGCCACAAGAAACAGACCGGCGGCCACGGCCAGTTCGGCGACGTTTGGATCGAGTTCGCCCCGTGCGATGCGGACGGCCTCGAGTTTGCCGAGCGCGTCGTGGGCGGCGCGGTGCCGAAGGGCTTCTTCCCCGCCGTGGAAAAGGGCCTGCGCGACTGTATCGCGAAGGGTCCGCTCGCGGGCTACCCGGTCGTTGGCCTCAAGGCCACGCTGTACGACGGCTCCTACCACCCGGTTGATTCGAGCGAAATGTCGTTCAAGATGGCGGCGACGCTCGCCTACAAGGCCGGCATGCCGCAGGCGAACCCGGTTCTGCTCGAGCCCATCGGCGCACTTAAAGTGACCGTGCCGGATGCAAACATGGGCGACATCATGGGCGAGGTGAACAAGCGCCGCGGCCGCGTGCTCGGCATGTCTCCGGCAGACGCGGGCTACCAGACCGTCGAGGCCGAAGCGCCGATGGCCGAAATGCACGATTTCAGCACCTATGTGCGTCAGGTCACGCAGGGCAGAGGCAAATTCACGTTTGAATTCATCCGCTACGAGGAGGCGCCCGCCAACGTGGCGCAGAAGGTCATCGAGGCCGCAAAGGCCGCGGGCGAGGTCGAATAACAGCCGGATCGGCCCTGGCCTGCATACAGACAAATCAGCGCGAGCGGTTTCCCCGTTCGCGCTTTTGTCCTTGTCCGATACGCGCCGGGAATTCCGGACCGGCTGTACATCCGCGCCCTCCGGTAAAGAACGGAATAATTTTCATCTGCGGCCTTTATTTTCCTGCACCGAATTAAAAGAGCCGCCGGCGATGGTAATGCCAGCAGACAATTTACCCGACGCACAGGCGCCGGTCTAAAAGGCAGGCGGCGGAAATGCCGGAACAGAACGATCTTCCCCAACAAGCTGAATCCAAACCGCAGCAATTTGGGAAAGGAGACAAAAACACATGTATAACAACGAAAAATCCATCGACCGGGATGTTCTGGCCGGCTACAACGCCGGCATCGAGCGCGGCCGCCTGCACACCGGCATTGGCCTGATCGAGCTCGCGCGCACAAAGGAGCTGCTGCTCGAGTACCTGCCGAAGCCGCCC
>OLPX01002381.1_pt1 | contig 11217 bp, 8 predicted proteins | sample 1672491 | NCBI WGS metagenome assembly OLPX01 (sample SAMEA3136692, study PRJEB25190) | human gut metagenome | biome: human gut; feature: human-associated habitat; material: faeces | place: Austria | collected 2013 | reverse complement strand
CTTGATGCGGAAGGCATTGCCGATGCCGTAGAGCAGCGTCTCGCTCGCTGAGGCTGCATTCTGCTCGACCTTCCAGCGCCGCCCGCACCGCGCGGGCGGCGCTTTTCTTTACATTCAGCCGGATGCTTTCGGGCGTGCGACGAGCGATTTTACCTAAACTTGATCTTTTCGTTGCCCAATCCTGACATTTCATCACTATCATTGCTCCGAGTGCTTTGTCTTGAGCGATCGGGTGTGGAGGAAACCGGCATGAGCTATGATTTAGGGGCGTTCGTCGGGGCGCTCATGGGCGATCCGGTACTCGCCCTCATCGTTGTTCTGACGCTCGGCGCGACCGTGGTGAACGGTGCGACCGACGCTCCCAACGCGATCGCCACCGTGGTGGGGACGAAGGCCATGAGGCCGGGTCCTGCCATTGCGATGGCGGCGGTCTGCAACTTCGTGGGTCTCGCTGCCATCACCGCCGTGTCGTCGGCCGTGGCGCTGACCATCTTCAAGATGGTCGATTTCGGCGGCGATAACCACGCGGCGCTCATCGCGCTGGCCGCCGCCATGGTAGCCATCATCGTGTGGGGCGTGGCGGCATGGTGCTTCGGCATCCCCACGTCGCAGAGCCATTCGCTCATCGCCGGCATCACCGGAGCTGCCATCGCCCTGCAGGGCGGCCTGGCGGGCGTGAACGGCGACGAGTGGATGAAGGTCATTTACGGCCTGGTCATCTCCACGTTTTTGGGATTCGGCACCGGATGGCTGTTCACTCGGCTCATCAAGAAGCTGTGCTGGCATCTCAGCCGCGCGAAGGCGAACTCGTTCTTCAAGTGGGCGCAGATCATCTCGGGCGCGGGCGTGGCCGTGCTCCACGGCGCACAGGACGGCCAGAAGTTTTTGTCGCTGTGTATGCTGGGTATCATGATCGGCATGAGCGGCGCGGTGGACTCGAACGTGGAGTTCCCGTTCTGGCTGATCATCCTCGTGTCGGCGACGATGGCGCTGGGCACGGCCGTGGGCGGCAAGAAGATCATCAAGTCCGTGGGCATGAACATGGTGAAGATGGAGCAATACCAGGGCTTCGCGGCGTGCCTGTCGGCCTGCTTCTGCATCGGCCTGGCCACGTTCACCGGCATGCCCGTATCCACCACCCACACGAAGACCACCGCCATCATGGGTGTGGGTGCCGAGAAGAGCATCCGCACGGTGAAGTGGGGGCTGGCCGGCAGGATGGTGCTCACCTGGATCCTCACGTTCCCCGGCTGCGGCCTCCTGGCCTTCGCCTTCACGCACTTGTTCCTGATGCTGTTCTAGGAATGCATCAGGGCTGCGTTCTGGCTTTGCCGCACTGCGAGCAGTAGTTCCCTGCGCTGCTCGTACCGCATGAAGGGCAAGTCCATGCGGAATCACTGCAGCGCTCTTTGCCACAGTTTTGGCAGAAGTTCCCCGAGTTCTTTACTCCGCAAGAGCAAGTCCAGTTCTGCTGATTGAAGGATCCGGAATGATGAAAGCTGGTCGCTGCGTCGGTGAACAAACGTCCCGCATCCGTTCCGCCTGTCATGTTCGCTAGCCCTAAACCGATAAAGCCGTTAGCTGCTCCGTTTGCGTTTCCTGCCGCGATGCGCATGGCGTCGGATTGGGCGGCTACCAGATTGGCGGCTGCCATATTCGGATCGCGCATCACCGCAGCGCTCTGAAGTCGCTTGATAACGAGTTCGTCCTCTTCCGAAGCTCGAATAGAATTCATTCCAAAGGACACGACGGACATTCCGCGAAGGCTTCGCCATGTGTCAGTGAGCTCTTCGTTTAGAAGCGCTGCAAGTTCGCGAGTATGCGCGGGAACGTTGCTGTATCGCACGCCAGCAGCCGAGATGCGGGAAAATGCAGGTTGCAGGGCGGTCAATAGCTCGCTTTTCAACTGAGAATCCAGTTGATCCTTTGTGTAGGTGGTTTCAACGTTCCCGCAAACGTTGCGGTAGAACAACAGGGGGTTATCTATCCTGTACGAATATTCGCCATTGCAGCGTACGGCTATGTCGATATCAAGGCCAATATTGGCATCGACGACGCGGAAGGGAACGGGGTTAGGGGTTCCGTATTTGTTTCCGACGATCTCCTTGATGTTGAAGTAGTAAACGCGCTGGTCTTTCCCGGGACTGCCGCCGAATCCTATACGACGTTGCATCTCTTTGAACGTGCTCTTGACGTTTGCGCCCAACGGGCCGTAGAAGACGCTCGGCTCGCTTGACGTTTCATATAGGTATTCGCCGGGTTCGGCGCAAAGGTCAACGACAGCTCCTGATTCGACTATGATCATGCACTGGCCATCGTTTATGGCAACAATTGAACCGTTCGAGATAACGTTTTCGTCTCCCTTGGCGTTTGAGGAACGATCAGGGTTCCCTGTCTTCTTCTGTCCTTTTGACGCCAATGTGGAGGCATCAAGCGACTCGCAGTAGAAGAAATCTCTCCACGAATCGGCAAGAACTCCCCGAGTAGAACCTCCCATTGCCTTGATGAGTCCCATAGGATTCGCACCCTTCTGTCGATCTTGCGACCATGTATTTTCTAATTAGTATTTCCTGCCGCAGTGACTGCACTTTTTGACAAGGACGCCTTTGATGTTACCTCCGCAGTGTTCGCAAATGCCGAGTGCTTTGCGTTCCTCCTTTCCTCGCGTGTCATACCAGGGGGTGTCGTAAAAGGGACGCCACTCTGGTTTCCCGTAGTCGCGGAATATGTTCTTCAAGACAGATGTCGGTGCGTTGACGGTGGTCAAAGAAGGGCAGTGCCGAAAAGCGCTCATTTCCAGCTTGGTATTTGATCCCAGGATGGTTACGTCCGATAGGTTTTTGCATTCCTGAAAAGCAAAATTTCCAATTTTTGTGACAGATGCAGGGATGATGACCTCTTCGAGTGAGGAACAATGGCTGAAGCAATTCGTTCCTATGCAGGAGACTCCTTCTTCAATGACGACTTCTGCAAGGGAGTCGCAGCCCGAAAAGCAGCCGTCATCAAGATCGTTGCCGCCTATCGTGCCGATTCCGCTCGGTATGGTTACGCGTTCGAGGCCTGAATAGCCGAAAGATCCTTTCAGGTTCTCGAGTCCGTCGGGAAGCGTGATAGATTTGAGCGACTCGCATCCGAAAAAGGAGTAGGAGATGTCCTGAAGCCTTTCGGGCAAGTTGACGGCTCTGAGCGAAGAACAGCTATCGAAGGCGCCGGATAGCACTTGGAGTTCTTCAGGTAAGGTAATCGTAGTAATGGACGTCTTCCGAAATGCTCCACTTATGTTCGTAACGTTATCCGGTATGACAACGTCGGTGCCGGCTCCGTGGTATTCCTTCAGAGCCCCCGCCTCGATGATGAAGTCGGCAGACTGGATCTTCACCACGCCGTCGATTTTCACCTTGTCGGCGATTTCGGTTTTAACCACAATCTGATTTCCGCAATACGAGCAGAACGCCCTGTCTTGATCAGGCGGGATTTGGATTTGGGCACCGCAACTAGGGCAAACCGCGCTTACGAGATTCATTTTGGCTCCTCCTGTCGAGCAATCTGTTGGACTGCAAGAGGAAGCCCCTGTTACCCAGAGCAAGTAAGGAAGGCACCCACCACAGTCACCACAACTGCTCCGCATCGACAATATGAGCGCAAGCCCAACAATCGAAAGGAGGGGGCAGATGCCCTCCTCGTTTGCTGTTGAAAGCTTGCGATGTATGAAATTGTCGATGCATCTTCTTGCGAAGAGCAGTTGTGGTGACTGCATTGTAGCAAAACATGACGGCTTTCACATCGTTGAAGGGCAAGATGTGAAAGCCGTCATGTTTTGGTCAGGTGTAATTGCGTGAACATGCAGCGGCCTCCGAATCCGGAGGCCGCTTTCGTGCTTAGCCCTCTTCCACCACGGCGGCATCCGGTGGCCGCAAGGGAGGGAGGATGGAAGAAGGGGCGCTACTTAGCCCAATAGCTCTTGGTGTCTTCGTATGTGGCGGGCTTGCTCGGTTCCATCTTGCCGGTAATGGCGTGGATGGCTGCATACCGGCCCATCGTCATGTAGGAACCGCAGCACAGGCCTCCCTGGGCAAGGTTCCATTCCAAACCGCCGCACAGGTTTCCGGCACCGGAGCCGACCGAGTACAGCCCCTTGATGACATTGCCCTGAGCGTCGAGGACCTGGCAGTTGCCGTTCACCATGACGCCGGAGTTGATGGCGCTGCAGCGGATCCATTGGCGTATGCCCCAGTAGGGCGGTGTGTCGATGGGATGCAGGTTCTCCTTCAGCACGCCGAACTCGTTGTCGACGCCCGATGCGCACGCCTCGTTCCATTTCTCGACGCTCTTCTTCAAGGCGTCGGCGGGGATGCCCAACTGCTCCGCCAATTCATCCAACGTATCGGCACGATGCGTGTCGACGAGTGAAGGATAGACGTTCTCCGGGCTCTCCTTGAAGCCGGGAATATAGTTCTCAAGCGATTCGATTGAGGTTTTCGATCCGTATTTCACCATATAATCGCTATCGAAAATGCGAAAGAAGCGCCCGGGATCCTCGACATCTTTCCGGGTGTTGAGCGTCAAGTCCCATGATTCCATCGGAATCTCTTCGTTCATAAAACGCTCGCCCTTTTCATCGAGCGCCATAAGAGGAATGCGGGTCATGAGCATAGGCGCGGCATCCATGTCGTGCATGGTCTTCGCATGGTTGACCGGCGACATGGCGCCGCCTGCGGTCATGCCGAGCAGGATGCCGTCGCCCGTGCGGTTCATCTGCTTGCGGCCGAAGCGGACGACGTCCGGGGAGTAGCGCTCGACCATGCTTTCGTTGTTCTGGTAGTCGCCCGCTGCCAGGATGACGGCTTTGGTTGCGCTGAACTTGATGTAGTCGTTCTCCGATTTGCCGATAACGCCGGTGATCGCGCCGCTTTCGTCTTTGACCAGTTGGACGGCCGGCGTGCTGTAAAAGAATTCCGCACCTTGCTTTTCCGCTGCTGCGGCAAGAAGGGCCATGATGTCAGTGTGGTTCTTGGGTTTCGGGCCATACGTCTTAATGACGGCCGTGCAGAAGTTACCCTCGTCGTAGGTGGTCTTCGTTGCGGAGATCGGGCTCGGGATATAGTCAACTTCTGCCGAGCGTTGAAGCATCCACATGTGCGTCTCGCCGGAGTGATCGACGAACAGCTTCAGCAAGTCGGGATTCATGCGATAGCCGCCGGCTTTCCTCCAAGCTTGCATATACTGCAAGATGCCGGCTTCGTTGCTTTCTTCCAGAATGATGCCCGACGAGCCGTTGCCGTTGGCCTGCACCGTGCCCTCGCGCTGCAGGCATGCGACCGTCGCTCCTTCTTCCAGTGCTGAATATACTGCAGGAACGCCAGCCGTGCCGGCGCCGACAACGACGATGTCGTAGGTTTTCTCTTCTGAGAACGCGGTGATAGGGTCAAGCGAGACCGAAGACTGCGCGAAATCCTCGGCGGTGGTGCCTGCGGGCAAACCTGCGTCAGTTGAAACCGCTCCCGAGGTTGATCCCTTTGGGCTTGCTGCGCATCCGAACATGGTGCCCAGTGCGGCAGTGCCGCCAATCAAAGCCCCACCTTTTAAGAAATCACGACGATTCAGATTCATACATCCCCTCTTTCTCCTGTCCGCTTTTGCGAACGTTGGCAGCGACAGGGCGATTATCGATTCGGTCGTGCGCGTGCTCCATCCTATAAACGATGGGATTCTTTAAAAATGTCCGAAGAGCTGACCATAAAATAGGGGATATTTACAGAAATGGCTTCTTTTTGCCCGTTTGATTGTCAGTTAGGCCCTTGGGAATGAGGCGGTTGGAATGTGTGGCAGGGTATACTAACGGACAGGGGATTGCTGGAATAGAATAGCGATGCGTGAGGAAAAGCGTCCAAATAAGGATTCGGCTATTCGGAAACTCGCTTAAAAGGAGCTCTGGGCATGGGGAACGTCAAAAAAATCGTGGCACCGATCGTAGGCATGACGTTCTTTTGGGCATATTTTCGCTATCAGGCAGTTTTTGGGACTTTGTATCCTCTCGGTAGCGAGGTTTCGGTTTTCGGATACGGTATCCAGCTTTACACCGTGTTTCTCATCGAAGCGCTTGTTTTGAGCGTGATCGCCCTCTTTTTCTTCAAGAAAAGCGGCGGATGCTATTCGTTGGGAAAAAGGGTCGTATTGGCTTCGTCGATCATCGGAACCATGGGCGCAGTTTTGAACATGTGCGTTCAAGCGGGAGTTTTCGATGCGGTCGTTTTCTGGCTTTCAATTTTGTTAACCGTTATCGGGTTTTTGGGAAATTATCTTGCTTGGGCGCAGTACTTCTCGAGTTCGTTTGGGGCAAAGCATCTAGTCTTGCTGGCGATATCGTATTTCATGAGCATCGTTCTCCTTACGGCCCTTTCTCTTTCGTTTGCTTCGATGAAGCCTCTTCTTACGACAATGACTCCGCTAATCGTCGGGTTGTCCTGGTGTCTGGCTCAACCTCAGGGTCGGATTCCAAAGCAGAAAAGAAGCAAGCCCTCGGGCTCGAAAAAATGGATTAACCAGACTACGACATTGTACATAGGCCTCTATATTGCTTTCTTGCTTGCGGGGAGCGTAGTGCGCGGCATTATCGACACCGGTTATTCTTCGGAAAGCGTCCCCTACCTTCGTTGGGTGATTTCAATCGGAGTATCGGGTTTGATCCTTGCGGCATGTGTTTGGTACTGGTTCAAAACCAAGCACGGTATCGACGGCAACGGGGAAGCTGCGGGTTCGAAGCCTCTGTCGATGGCGAAAAGAATGAGCATCGGTCGACTGACCCTTGTTTGCTGGATGGTTTTGGCGTTGCTTTTCTTTTCGGGCATGTTTGCGTCGCTCATATTTGGCTCGTATGTGGAGGGAGGCCATATCGTAGTCGTCGCCCGATCATCGCTCGACTTCTTTTTATGGGTGCTGCTCTGCGATATCGCCACGAAGGGAAGGATCCCTCCCGTACCACTGTTTCTTGTCTGCGGTATTTTGACCGAAGTGGCGTCGTGGCTCGTCAGCTACGTAATGGTGCCCGGGGTTCTGGGCTCTTCCCCGGATGAAGGGCTGCTGTCGTTGGAAACGCTCGTGTTGATGGTTTTGTTTTCCTTGATGGCTTTTGTTGTTGTAGCGTTCGGAGTGTTGGCGTTGCGAAAGCAGCCGAATTCGAGCGATAAAGCTCTCGATAGCGCGGCGAATTCCGCCGCAAGAGTTCCAAGCGAACGCGTGAGCGAGTACAAATTGACGCAGCGCGAAGTCGAAGTAATCCAGCTTTTTTCGCAAGGCTACAGCTTGACGAAAGTTGCCGATGAATTGTTCATTTCCAAAAGCACCGCCCAGACGCATGCAAAGAGCATTTACCGGAAACTGGATATCCATAGCAAGAACGAATTGATCGGCAAGATGAAAGAGTGGACGAACGCGCAATAGGAAAACGTCCTGCGCGACAGGCAAGATCGTCGAATCGTTTTGGCAATCCGTCGCATGTCGCGGATGGGAAGCGGCTGCTTATGAGGCGTCAGGCGGAAATGTCCCAAACGAGGACATCCCCGTTTGGGACGAAGGACGTTCTGCGTGCGCTTAGTCCTCTTCCACCACGGCGGCGTCCGGGGCGTTCTTCTTGACGCTTTCGATGCCCTTCTTGCAGGACTCCTTCGACTTGTACACCTGCGACGTGGCGATGACTTCGCCGTTGTCGGCTTTCAGCACGAAATGGCATCCTGCGTCGGTGGTCTTAATCACGAACTTGCCCATATGCCTGCACCTTTCTCTCGACTGGTGAACCGATCATACACCGCCCGACGAGCGCGCCTGCTTCAAGCTTGCGTGCTTGAAGCAGGAGTTGAGGCTGCAGAGCGGCTGGCAAGCACGCGGGAGATATCGGGGCGAAGCCAGAATACCTGTTTCTTGGCCGAGAACTCCGTAAGCAGGAAGTTGAGCGAGACGAGGCGTGTGAGATCAGCTCTCGCCGTTGAAGCGGCGATGTCGAATCGCTTCTCGTACATGCCCACGTCCACGACGAGCAAGGGGTTGTCTACGAGATCGGCAAGCAGTTGCTTTTGGCGCAGGGTGAGCCTCCTGTCCTCGAAGATGAGGTGCTTGCAGCGCTCGCCGATCTCCTCGGTGCGCGCCACGATGCGTTCGAGCCTGTTCAGCCCTCTGTCGAGAAAGTGGATCATCTGTTGGCTGTACGGGGTGCTGTCTACGCCGAAACTGCTGACGACGAGCGCTTCTCCGTAGCGCATGGGGGCGTCGGGAGGCCCGACGAGCCGTCGCTCCCAGTCGAGGCGCATCTTGGATAGCGGCACGAAGCGAAGGGCCGGGACGCCGATCGCATAGTACGATCGCCAGCGAATGAGCAACTCCATGAGTCCGTTGAAGCGCTCGAATGCCGGCGTTACCCAAATCGTGTCGGCGTTTATCAGCGCGCCGAATAAAGGATGGGGACCCCACAGGCATGGATTCTCGCATCCTGCGACGATCGATTCGAGCAGCTGATCGGAAGGTGGTGACGGCACGGAGGTCTTCGGTGCGGGGGAAGGGCGAGGCTCGACGCGAAGCCCCTTCGTGTCGAGCGCGAGGCGCTCGTGCATGTAGGCGATGAGCTCGACGTTGAACGGTTCGGACGCGAGCTCCTCGATTTCTTCGATGAGCTCTCTCGCGTTGGCGAAGAGCCGTTCTTCGGGCGTTTCCGGCGCTCGCTTGTCGCAAACGATCTCCCGCAGCTCTTCATGCTCGACGTCGACGCCGTCGCGATACCCTGCCGCTTCCAGCTCTTCAAGCGCAAGTTGCTGGATGGCGGGTCGCGTGCTGAGCCGCGCGAGCGACTGCGTTAGCTGGGCGGAGGGATTGCTCCTGCTCACGATATCGTTCAGTCCGGCGATCATCTCGGGCGTCGCCGTCCAGAAGCATTGCCGGCCGATTGGCTGCGACTTGTTCAGCTCCCGCACGGTAGGCCTTCCCGCCATGCGTCGGACGAAAGACACGAGCTCCCACATAAGCGCCGGGTCTGCATCCCCGGGCATAGGCTCTTTCATGAAATCCGCGCGGTAGAGGTAGTTGTGCTGATGTTCCTGGACGAATTCCATGAGCTCTGCATCATGCAGAAGCGCGAGCGCGCTCTCGAGCGCTGCAGCGTCGGCGAACCCCTTCATCGGCATCTCCGTCCCTTCGGTCTTCGTTGCGCTCGCAGTATACTACGCCGCGCTCCTCTCGGCCGCGCGTCTGCTGTCGAAAATCGTCACTTGCGGAAAACTAGTATTTTGACCTGCGAAAACAAATGGTCAATACCGTGTTTTACCTGACGTTGCGCTGTGATTAGACTGGGATTGCGAAGGGACTTTCCGAGTGTTCGGGAAGCGCACGATGGAATCGAGAAGGAGGGTGTCATGGAATACGGAAAGTGCCGCGGCATCGAACGGGGAATGGGAAGGCGAGACTTCCTCAAGGCGGCCACGCTGCTCGGCGCCACGGCGGCAGGAGCAGGCATGTTGGCCGGTTGCGCGCCGAAAAGCGCATCGGAAGCACAGGCTCAGACCGCGCCTGCGGCAACCGGGGGCCTCGACCCGGCCGACGTCGACTGGAAGTACGAGACTGATGTCGTCATCGTCGGCTCGGGCAGCGGCGGCACGTGCGCGGCCATCGAGGCGGCAGAGGCCGGCGCCGACGTCGTCGTGTTCGAGAAGGACAAGGCGATGTACGGCGGCAACTCGGCACTATGCGGTGGATACATGCTGGCAGCGGGTTGGTCCACTCAGGAAGAGATCACCGGCTACGCGGGCGATACGGGCGAAGCGTTCGCGAACCAGATGCTGCGCTGGTCGCAAGGTCTGGGAAACCAGGATATGATCCGCGAGGCGTGCTTGCGCTCCGGCGAGGCCGTCGATTGGATGATGGACACCGGTCGCACGTACGAGGGCGCAAGCCCGCTGCCCCCGGTCTGGTCATGCGGCGACACGGAGGCCGATGTCGTGCCGCGCTCGGTGTACAACCACAATGCCTACGGTGCGACGGAAGGCCATATGGCAACGCTGAAAAAGCGCGCCGAAAGCCTGTCGAACATCGAAATCGAGATGGGCTGCGAGGTGGCGCACATCCTGAAGAACGCCGAAGGCTCCGTTATCGGCGTGCAGCTGGCCGACGGCTCCTTCGCCAAGGCGCGAAAAGGCGTGGTCATGGCGTGCGCTTCGGTGGACAACAACCTTGAGATGTCTAAGGATCTGGGCCTCATGCAGAACGTCTGGGGCCTAACGCTCGAAGGCGCAGGGCTGCTCGCTCCGGGCAACCCCGATATGGACTCGAATACCGGTGACGGGGTGCGGATGCTGCGCGAGATCGGTGCTGAGCTTTGCATGCAGCAGGCCGTGTGCATGAACGATTCTATCTACGTAGGCGGCATCAGCGACTGGGGTATGAGCGAGATCCTGGGCAAGGACGTCAATATCCACGACTCGTCGAACATAGACGCCATCCTCGTGGACAAGACCGGCAGACGGTTTTGCCAGGACGATGCCGAGTGGGGCTATGTCGTGCACGAGTGCGCGCAAGCTGCATGGAAGCAGGGTTTCACCCCCGACGATCCGACTACGGGTTATATCTTCTATGTGTACGATGCGACCGGGGCGCCTTTTTTCGAGATGAAAGGGCATACGCCCGACACGTGCGATACTACGTTCTCGGCCGATTCGGTTGATGGCCTCGCCGAGTTTATCGGCTGCGATCCGACCGCCCTCGCCTCCGAAGTGGAGAGGTGGAACTCTTTCTGCGAGGCCGGTTTGGATGCCGACTTCGGCCGCAGGGCCAACATGGCCCCCATCGCGACGCCGCCGTTCTACTGCGATGTCGTGCGCCCCGGCCCTATGGGCACCTTCGCCGGCGCGAAGTCCAACGTGGAAGCCGAGATCATCGGCCTCGACGGCAACCCCATTCCACGGCTGTACGGCGCCGGGTGCATCATCGGGGGTAACGTCTCGGGTTCCTTCTACTTCGGCTGCGGCTGGTCCATCACGAACACCGTCGTCTGGGGCCGCGAGGCCGGGCGGAACGTGGCCGCCCTCGAGCCGTGGGAGTAGGGGAGCGCCATGGCTGAGGAACCTGTGGTGATCGGGGATCCCGCGCCCCGGACGAGGAAGTGGCCCATCGTCGTGGGCGTTGTCGTGGTTGTCTTGATTGCAGCCGGTGCCGGCTTCTGGGTTTGGCACGAGCAGC
>OLPX01002379.1_pt1 | contig 11219 bp, 3 predicted proteins | sample 1672491 | NCBI WGS metagenome assembly OLPX01 (sample SAMEA3136692, study PRJEB25190) | human gut metagenome | biome: human gut; feature: human-associated habitat; material: faeces | place: Austria | collected 2013 | reverse complement strand
ACCATTGAGGATATTGCCTTTCAGACCAATATCCTTGCTCTGAATGCGGCCGTGGAAGCAGCGCGCGCAGGGGAACATGGAAAAGGCTTTTCCGTGGTGGCCAAAGAGGTGCGCAACCTGGCAAATAAATCGGCATCCGCGTCCAAAAGTACAGCCGCGCTGATAGAAAAGTCCCTCCGCACCGTTGAACATGGAAAAAGGACAGCTAATGAGACTGACCAGGTGCTCAGGGAAGTGGTAGAGGGGGTTGACAGTGTGGCGGAGGCTCTGAACCATATTACGGAAGCATCCGTAAAACAGTCCGATGCGATCCGCCATATCACAGACAGCCTTACCATGATATCCGGCGTAGTGCAGACGAATTCAGCCACAGCGGAAGAAAGCGCTGCAGCCAGTGAAGAACTGTCTTCCCAGGCCCAGATATTAAGCCGTTTGGTAGAGAATTTTATATTGAAAGATTTTGGTGAAAGTTATACGAAATGCTGAATGTGCATTGATGCAGGAGAGGGGGCCGAAGGGATTTCGGAAGGATGGCCGCAGGTTATGTGCCTGCGGCCATTATTTTGTCGGATTAAGTGGGCATATATTTCCTCAAGTCCCAGATTGGCCAGCCCTATATATTGATAGCCGCATTTTTATTTCCTCATATGTCGGTTTTTCATAGCACTACTTTTCAACAGATGGTTTTGTACTGTCGGGCACCATTTGGGCACCACAAGCCTTTCTTTCCAGCTGGTAAAAGGACACATATGCGGAATGTTAGAAACCTGTTTTTTGAGGGTACAGGTACGTTACTTGCACATCTTATATCAAGAAGGCGCATTTAATCAGCCCGACAAACCGGAAGTTGTCAAATTGCTTTGATTAAAAACATCTCCATTGGCTGCTCATATTTTGGAATATCTACAACAAAGCCACCACAATCTTTGTAGCCCAATTTTCTATAAAAATGTTGTGCTTCTTCATCAACCTGTGTAGAAGTCAATAGCATACCATATCCTTGAGATTTCATATCAGACTCCCAATATTCCATAAGTTTTTTTCCATAACCTTTTCCTTGAAACTGTTTTCCAATCATAAAACGACTCATAGACCAGCCAGGAAAAGTTTCATCATAATTATATAAGATAAAACCTATCATCGTTTCTTCAAGATATATTCCTAAAGTATATAGACCGTCCTCATAAGCAGCTTCTACCAATGACTGTTTATTATCTGCAACAAACCCCTCTTGGTTATCATCAATAGTTAATTCTATACAATCCCAATAGTTGTATTTATCAATTTCTCTAAATTCCATTTTAATCCTCCTTCATACTAAAAGTTAAATACTATTTATATACAACTGAAAATTCTTCACATACGACTTTCATGTCAGTAGTAAATTTCAATCCAACCTGATTCAAACACTCCGTAAAGAATTTTTCATGAGCTTCTCTCCAAAAATCTAAAGTTTTATTACCCTCACCCTCTTTGTAAGCATGTTCTACTGATACCTCATGAAATGGAACAATAGTTACTTTTTTGTTTGTACACCAAAGTGAAATAAAATTGTAACCATGAGAAAAGGGAGATACACATTTTTGTGCAATCTCCCTTGTTCTTTTTCTGTCATATCAAGGTTCATTCAATCATGGTAAAATAGTTGCTTTTTTATGAGATGAATAGTCCTTAAACGCTGTATTTATGCGGATAATCGAATTTTCTGTATCAAGATTATAGTGAACCTTATCGTTCCTCTCAAATGGAACCTTCAAACACGCGACAAATCCAGCCTTATTGAACATTTACCGTGCAATAATTGATCGGTGCCTGGCCAGGAATGGTGGCGTAAACGCCAGTGCTTCCAGTTCCGACCCCTTTCACTGTAAGCAGATAGGAGCCATTTCGCAGTTTGAGGCCGGCTGTAATCAAAACATTGCTGTTTCCAGTGGTAAATTGTGGTGTTCCGACAGTTCCTTTTGGAGTAAAGAGGAACGTATAAACATTCCCTCGCTTGATGGTGAATGGATAAGTGGTATCGCAGACCAAACTCCCGCTGGAAGGTGCGGTCCCCGACGAAGCTTTGGTGCCCGTTGCCTGGAAGCTGACAGAGGAACCGTCCGCCGTTGTTGTCGTGATAACTGCCGTACCGGTCCCCACATTGTTGATCTGGAAAATGTATCCGTCACTCACTTTTTTGCCAAAGGTTACGGAAACAGCGGACGGATTGGAGGAGGTAGCGGTCGGCTGTGTAGCACTGGTCGTAAACACCTTATAATAATAGGAGGAATTGCTTCCAAAGGTATACGGCGCAGTAGTGTCACATTTCAGAGGAGAACTCGTCGAAGTGGACTTAGTCCCCGTTGCCTGGAAACTGACGGAAGAACCATCCGCTGCCGTTGTCGTAATGACTGCCGTACCGGTACCCACGTTGTTGATCTGGAAGATGTATCCATCGGATACCTTCTTGCCAAAGGTCACAGAAACAACCGACGGATTAGAGGAAGTCGCTGTTGGCCGCGTGGCGCTATTTGTAAACACTTTGTAATAATATGTCGAATTGCTACCGAACGTATACGGAGATGTAGTGTCGCAAGCCAGGGGAGGTTTGGAAACAATGGACTTATTTCCAGTGGCTTGGAAGCTGACAGATGCACCATCCACAGTAGTAGTGGTAATGACCGCCGTACCAGTACCAACATTGTTGATCTGGAAGATATATCCATCGGATACCTTCTTGCCAAAGGTCACAGAAACGACCGACGGATTGGAAGAAGTCGCGGTCGGCTGAACAATACTGTCCGTAAATACTTTGTAATAATAAGCAGAATTATTACTAAATGTATAAGAAGAAGTGTCACAGGTCAATTTAGAACCTGTTGCTGATCGATTCCCGGTCGCTTGGAAACTGACAGATGCGCCTTCGGCTGTGGTAGTCGTAATAGTAGCCGTACCAGCACCGACATTGTTGATCTGGAAAATGTACCCGTCGCTCACTTTTTTGCCAAAGGTCACCGAGACAGCGGATGGATTGGAAGAAGTCGCGGTTGGCTGCGTGGCGCTGGATGTAAAGACCTTATAATAATATACATCGTTCGAACCAAAGGTATAGGAAGACGTGTCACAGGTTAGGGTTGGCGTAGAAGGGGTGGAAGGGTTCACCGGCGTACCCGCCTGAGAATAGTCTTTAAACGAGTAATTGAGGTCTACATTTCCGTTTACACCGGAAAGGGTACCATAGGCATACTGCCAAATGGTATATGCCTTGTTAAAGTTGGGGACATCCTTTCCCCAGCTGGCCACCCAGCGGTCGTATTTGTCCAAGCGTGGGCTGGAAAGATTGGAATTAAAGATATTGACCGAACTGTATACGCCTGTGCGATACCCGGCAGCTTCCATTTTTCCGCAGAAAGCTTCCACGATATCTGCCATCAGATCGGCGTCCATCGTGCGGTGGATCGTGTCCTCAATATCATAGAAAACCGGATAATCCAATTTTCTTCCATTCAGAATACTCAGGCAAAAATCCGCCTCCTGCAAAGCATCCTGGACGTTTTCCGCATAACTGTAATGGTATGCGCCAACTTTGATGCCATTTGCTGTCGCGCCGCTGTAGTTCTGTTCAAAATAGGCGTCCGTCTGCACTTCTGGGGCCGTCTTGCCATAACCGGTGCGGATAATAGCAAAATCAATCCCCTGATTTTTGACCGTACCCCAGTCGATGTTGCCCTGCCAGGAGGAGACATCGATACCTTTCAAAATGACATGAACATAACAAGTGACACTCTCTCCGGCACTATTGGTGGCGGTTACCGCAGTGGTACCGAGCTGATGCCCTGTAACCAGGCCATTGCTGACTGTGGCAATGCTCGGATTGCTGACGGTCCAGGTGGCGTTCATCGTTGGAGAACCGTTTTCATAGGCGGTAAGGACCGCGCTTTCTCCGATTTTTATAGCAATCGAAGTGTTATCGATCTGAAAGGTTCCGGTGGATGCAACTGCGACAGTGGATGCCACGTCTGCAAATGCAGATGTTCCCCCGCAAAAGGTGAGGCAAAACGCCAAAAGTAAAGCGAGTAGTTTCTTCAATTAGGCTCCTCCTTTAAAGCGGCCGCGTCGTCGAAATACGCAGCCAGAATAACGGTTCGTATTCCTGTTCGCTTTCTTGCCATGGTTTTACAAATTTTCTTCAATCGCATATCCTCCTTTTATTCTGGTTGGCCGGGCCGCATACCGACACAAAACGGCGTACAAAATCCGACGAATTTTGCACGATTTGAATGCTTTTGATTATAGGAGAATTCCGGAATTATGTCAAGTAGAGAGCCAGTTTTCCACGGTTCAGATATCAGGAAAGAAAACCTCCAAAAATTGGTCTGGTGCAGTGTTTCTGTTCATATTTGAAAGGAAAACCATATCCTCGACTCGGCAACCAGTAAACGGAGCGGAACCCAAAGAAGGAAATAAAAAGGAGATGGCCAGCAGCCATCTCCTCTATTGAACGATTTTTCTCATAAGGAACTCTTTAGCAGACGCAGGACGTACGCTCGATACTCCAGAAATTCCCGATCGTAGGGACAGATCTGTAAGACAAACTGAATGCGTCCAAGCAAGCTTTGCAGATAGGGGGCCGGATGTAGGGCCCAGCCGGTTTGACCTTCGTGCAACAGATGGGAGGCCACGCCAAAACGCCGCAAATAGTGGACTTCTTGCCGAATACGCCTGCGATAATCCCGCCCTACCTGTGGATGGTCATTGACCAGAATGCCAGTTACCTGTTGCCGTCTGCCTTGCCGGGCGATGATGGTCTTAGCAGGATTCAACAAAAATCCGTTTTTACGCAGAAGTTGGTACACAAAGCGGATGAGCGGTTCCGGAGAGAAATCCCCTGAAAAAGTCAGATCGTCGCTATAGCGGGTATAGTGAATGTGGCGTTGGCCGCAAAAGGCCGCAATCTGCTGATCTAACGGAAAAAAGGCCAAATTAGACAGCATGGGACTGGCGGGGGAACCCTGTGGAAGTATACCGTCCAGTGTACAGAAGGTTGTAAAGAAAAAACTCAAAAGAGCGTTAAAGGAATCTGCGCGTGTACTCCCTGCGTTTTTTCCGTTGGACTCTTTGGAGTAAGGAGCAATTTCCGGGTTTTGGGACAATGTACGGTCAATCGCACGAAAGACCGACGGAAAATGAATACTGCCAAAAAAATGAAGTAGATCCAGTTTGACAAGTATTGGTTGTCCGACATGTACGGCGGCATTGTCCAGTAAATTCCTGCCTGGGCGATACGCTGTAGCTGGGGGTGCGATTTCGCCATAGGCCAAGAGCGAGAGGATTCCCCTTTGAACCTGTTTCAGACCCGGGGAAGGAGAAGCTACTGGGCGGTACCCTCCCCCTCGTTTTGCCAACCAGAAAAGGCAGTATTCTTTGCGCTTCTTTTTCGCAGAGCGCAAAGAACGCAACCAGTAGACTTTTTTCTGTAAGATACGGGGAGAGACACTTGGATCGAGCCATTCGCAAAACTCCTCCAATGTTTGAATCATCCTCTGCCCCTCCTGTTTGTATGGTTGATAAAAAGGACGGAACAACACAAATCGTTCCTGAAGGGATGCGGGCATAGCCGTGTGGGAATACACCTTGTGTATCTTGACACGGCGAAGGCCGCATACCTCTTTTGCCAAAGTCATCTTTCTGGAGGGCGACTCGCCGTCCAGCCATGTATGCATCACACGGTTAGCGCTGTTGTTCCGTCCAATGTCTACTATAGCATATCCTCTTAGAAAATCAACTTTTCTTTTGTTTTATATGATAAATACTTTCGTACCAAAGAGGAATATAAATTTTTTCACAAAAATTTTTCATAAATACTGGAAAAGATTATGTCAGAGTGCTATAATATTCCCGAATTCAATCGCTTGTTTCGATTAAGAAGCAGAGAGGAGGCAATTTGCATAGAGCGCCAAAAGGGCGAGAAATCGAAATAACCGATATTTTACATTTTGGGAAGCAGTTGTTTGAAATAAGGAGGAGACTCATGAAAAAAAAGACGTTACGATCTGCAATTGCACTGTTAATTGCTGTTCAGATGACCGTCGCAAGCGGTGTGACAGCGATGGCTCAGACAAATGCTGTCGCTTTGGAACCCAGCCGTCCTGTTTCTGTATCGCTGCAAAATGACGGCGAAGGGGATGTAGTGGTCCGTTATCTCAGCGATATGGACCCAACAAAGGCCACGGTCGGTTGGGGCAGCTTGATGCTCGACCAGGGGTTGGAAAACTTGCCGTTGAAGTTGCGCACAGAGGACGGCGGAACCCAAACTTATGAAAAGGGTATCTGTGCACATGCCGCCTCGGAATTGGTTTATGATATTGAGGGGCGCGGCGTGAAAGGCTTCCAGGCATATATAGGTGTGAACTACTCTAAGCAAGGAACTTGCGGCTTTATTGTCAAAGCGGACGATCAGGAATTGTTCCGCGTGGATAAGATGTCGGAATCCGAAGCGCAGAAATTTGTTAACGTCGAGATTCCGGAGGGGGCCAAACAGCTGACCCTAATCACAACGGACGGCGGAGACGGAAACAACTCCGACCACAGCGTTTGGGCGGATGCGAAGCTCGTTTTGGATTCTTCTGTGCAGAAGAATCTTTATAAAGTAGCTGTTTCTGCAGATCAGACTATCCTGGCAGTCGGAGAGACGGCGAACCTCACCGTGTCAGGTACGTTAGTAGACGATACCGATGCAGACCTCTCGAGCGCAACAATTACATATACCAGCAGCGATGAGCAGACTGCGACTGTGGACAACCAGGGCGTGGTGACCGCTTTAGCCAACGGCCTTGTGACAATCCAGTGCAACGTGACGTTGGGCGACATCACCAAGAGTACTTCCATTGATCTGATTGTCGGCGACGAAGTGGAAGGAAAGGTGTGGTCCATCGCCTCACCAAGCGACGCGGTTGGCGGAATTTTCATGTTGAACGACAACGGAAGTCTTTCCTATAGCGTCCAGCGCGATGAAAAGTCTGTGCTCAACTTTGGCGCAATGGGCATGAGCACGAATCTAGGGGACTTCACTGAAGGGCTGGAATTCCTGTCCGTTTCCGAGGCGACGACAGTAGATGAGACCTATACCGTCAACTCGCGCAAAAAAGACGAGTATCGCAATTATTATACAGAACGCACGATTTCATTCCAAAAGGACGGCGTGCAGTTTGATGTGGTTGTACGCGCCTATGATGATGGCCTTGCCTTCCGGTACGTCATCCATGCGGAGGATGGCACAGAGATCCAGGTACAGGACGAAGCGACATCCTTCCAGCTTCCGGCGAAGTCCAATGTTTGGGCAATGGGCTATGGCAGCGGCAGTTATTCCTATGAATCCACGTTCTATAAATATACCGCAGAGACGATTAGCGGCGATCAGTCCATCCCGCTGTTGTTCGAGACGCCGGACGGCACCTTTGGAATGATTTCCGAAGCTCAGCTCACAGGGTATATGGGGTCGATGGTCAAAGCGCAGAATGGAACGTTAAAGATCTCCGCAACGCCTCTTCAAAGTGAAGATCCCGTTGTTGAGGGAACCTTTGCATTCCCGTGGCGGTTTGCCGTTGTTGGCACGTTGGGGGACATCAACGAAAATACAATGACGGAAAACCTGAGTCCTGATCCAGCAGAGGGGGATTACTCCTGGGCTGAGACGGGCGTTTGCTCCTGGACTTGGTTGGTCGGCGGTGCAAGCATGCAGTCCGATCCGGAACAGATCAAAAAGTACATCGACTTTGCTTCCGAAATGGGATGGAAGTATTTCATTATGGACGAAGGCTGGCAGCCGCGTTCTCAGCAGGGCGACGGCACTCGTTACTATGGCGAATACGATTGGATTGATGACGTGGTAGAGTATGCAAATGAAAAAGGGGTCGGCCTGATTGCATGGGTACACGTCGATGATCTCAATACGCCGGAAAAACGTGCACAGCGTCTGGATCGCTGGGCAGAGCTCGGGATCAAAGGGATCAAAGTGGACTTCTTTGACCGTGAAACCGACGAGCGCGTGCAGCTGATGGAAGACGTCTATGCAGACTGTGAGAGACTGCACCTGGTGGCAAACGTCCACGGCGCCAATAAGCCGACCGGCGAGGTCCGCACACATCCGGGCATCCTGACCCGTGAGGGCATTTATGGCCAGGAAATGGGCGACCTGAGTCCGGTACAGTACACCATCCTGCCATTCACCCGCAATGCAGTTGGACCGGCGGATGTGACGGAAACCCTCTATCCCAGAGGAAGTTCTACGACCACAGGCTTCCAGGTGGCTCTGTCTGTCCTGATTACCAGCGGCATGCATTGCTTGGCCAGCAGCGTAGAGGACTATCAGGGTAGCCCGGCGCTATCCTTCTATAAGGATTTTCCATCCGTTTGGGATGATTCGCATTTTATTGACGGCTATCCAGGCGAATACACCACTTTGGCCCGCCGCAGCGGCGATAAATGGTACGGTTGCTCCATCACCACAGATGCGCGCGATGCGGAATTCCCGCTCGATTTCCTGGATGACGGACAGTACTATGCGATGATCTATGCGGACGATGGGACAGATAACCGCGGCTTGAAGCTAGAAATCCAGAAGGTCACCAAGGGCGACACCCTTAAAGTGCCGATGAAGGACGGCGGAGGCTGTGCGGTGATCTTTACAAAAGAGAAACCCTCTGCGGCTGAAACCATCGAGTTTGCACAGGACGAAATGACCTTAGAGCGCAATGCAAATACCACCATCGATGTCACGATCACACCGGAGAAACCTTTGATTTCCAGCCTGATTTGGGAATCCAGCGATCCGACGGTCGCGACGGTGGACAGCAGCGGAAAGGTTACTGGCATCCGTCCGGGAACGGCAGTGATTACCGCGACGTCGCCGGTTGACGACTCTGTATCAGATTCCTGCACCGTCACGGTCGAGATGGAAAAATACACCTTGGATCGCGATTTTTGGACAATTGAGCGCGAGAATAGCCAGTACATCTCCTATCCGACCGCTACGTCCATCCAGCAGGTTTCGCTGTCTGGCGACGTAGACGGCAACCAGGATTCCAGCAAGTGGCCGCAGAACATGGTCCTTTTCCCGCTGCAGGAAGAAAATTTTGCAGCGACTGTAAAGGTGAGCGGAGATTTGAACACAGCGTTCCAGACGGTGGCATTGACGGCGTTTGTCGACAGCAGCAAGGCCGTCTCCGTCATGAGAAGGTACCATACGAGCTTTGGCGGTAATTGCTTTGAGTTGATGCGCTTTGAAGGCGGTTACAACGAGCAGACTGCAAAGGATACACAGGCAAGCGACGACGCCTATCTGAAGTTGGAGAAGAAGGGGAAGATTTTCACCGGTTATTACAGCTATGACGGCGTAGAGTGGACCAAGATTGCAGAGCTTGAATGTCCGCAGGTATCCGGTTCGGATAATATTAGGATTGGCGTCTATACCGGCAATGGTGCTAACAATAACAATGGCGTGGACATTCGCATTGAGGACTTCACCTATTATGCAAACGCAGAAGGCGAGGGTGAAATCATACCATTTGCTGTAAGTACAGACACTTGCATCGCAGAGGTGGCTCCTGTGACCTTGCGTGCGAGCACGGGCACTGCTTTTGCAGATCTGAAGTTGCCGGGTACGGTGAAGGTAACTTTGGTTGACGGTACGGAGAAGGATTTGCCGGTTACTTGGTCGGAAGGAGACTATGACGGCGATACAGCAGGAGTCTACACCCTCGAAGGCGCCATTACGTTGGCTGACGGTGTAATGAACCTGATGGATCTCAAGGCATCCGCGGAAGTAACGGTTTCTGAGGAGCCGGTAGAAGCCAATACCATCTTCTTGCAGTATAACAACAAGGACGTAACGTTGAAGGTGGACGGCGAGCCGCAGAAGATCGCAGACCTGACGGGCGAGTTTACGCTGGAAGACGTGGCAGAGGGAACGAGCGTAGAATTGACCTTTGAACCGCGTGTTGAAGGCCGGAATTTCCGCTCGGTGGCGGTCAACGGCCAGGAGGAACTCATCAGCGGCGATTCGTATACCTACACAGTAGAGATGACGGGCGAAGGCGTCGACTTGGACTTCGTGTTCGAGGTGACGGACAAGCGGATTCTGGAGCAAACCTATCAGTATGCAAAGCCCTATGTAGACGACGGAACGGTAGACTCCCTGGTTACCGAGGCGAGAGAGGCCTTCCTGGAGGCATATAACGCAGCGGAAGCTGTGCTGAACAATACAGCGGCGACGCAGACGGAGATTGACAAGGCTTGGAGCGACCTGCTGAACGTACTGCATTATCTGAACTTCCAGCCGGGCGATAAGAGCGCCCTGGAAGAGCTGTACAATATCCTGAGCGCCCTTGTGGAGGATGACTTCACAAGCAGCAGCTGGACCTTGTTTGAAAAAGCGATGGAGCAGGCAAAAGAAGTGGTCGAAGACCCGGAACCGTTGGAGGGTGACATCACAAAGGCATATGAAGACCTGACAGCTGCGTCCAAGCAACTGATTCGCGCATCGGACGTCAGCAATTTGAATACCGCCATTGAAAAGGCGGAGAAAATCAAAACGGACATCGAAGCGGGCAAATACCTGCCGGACGGACAGGAAGCGTTCCTGGAGGCATTGGAAGCTGCCAAGAAGCTGGACAAGGATTCCCCACAGGCAGAAGTGGACCAGGCCGCGAAGGATCTGTTGCAGGCGATGTCGGCCCTGCGCAAGAAGGCGGACAAGACGGAACTGGAAGAGTTGCTGAAGGAAATCAATGCGCTCGATCCGTCGGAATATACAGCGGCAAGCTATGCAGCAGTAGCAGAGGTCAAAGAGGTTTTGAACGCGTTGATGGCGGATGACAGCCTGGACGCGGAGGAAGGCCAGAAGAAGATCGATGCAGCTGTGGCGCAGGCACGCGAGGCACAGAACAACCTGGTGAAGGTTGATACCAATAAGCCGTCCAAGGGCAGCAGTTCTGGCAGTTCTTCTGCAAACGCGAGCAACGCCTATGGGGCCAGCGGTGTGGTATCCGCAGGTCAGAATGTAGCGGCAGTTGGCGCCTATGTCCGCAGCGATACGACGGTGAACTTTACCCTGAAACGCGGGCAGGCCTATTGCTTCAAGATGACAGTGGTAAATGGAAACAACCAGACGCCGAGTTTTACAGTAGGCAACGGCAGCGTTCTCAAGACGCAGTTTGTGGCGAAGGTTGGAAACGATT
>OLPX01002378.1_pt1 | contig 11219 bp, 8 predicted proteins | sample 1672491 | NCBI WGS metagenome assembly OLPX01 (sample SAMEA3136692, study PRJEB25190) | human gut metagenome | biome: human gut; feature: human-associated habitat; material: faeces | place: Austria | collected 2013 | reverse complement strand
CAACGGCTTTCCCAATGTCATGTAATAAACCGGCACGTTTAGCCATACGGACATCAAGCCCGATCTCTCCGGCGAGAAGGCCGGATAACTGGGCCACTTCGATGGAATGCTTTAATGCATTCTGTCCGTAGCTTGTCCTGTACTTCAGTTTACCAAGCAGTCTGATGAGTTCCGGATGCAGACCGTGAATACCGACCTCAAGGGCCGCGGCCTCACCTTCCTCACGCATGTTGGTCTCCACTTCTTTCTGTGCTTTTTCTACCATTTCCTCAATTCTGGCCGGATGAATACGTCCGTCCACAATGAGCCGTTCCAATGCGATTCTGGCTACTTCTCTTCGAACCGGATCGAATCCGGATAATACAACCGCCTCAGGGGTATCATCGATAATGAGTTCCACGCCCGTCAGGGTTTCTAACGTACGAATGTTGCGCCCTTCACGTCCGATGATTCGGCCTTTCATCTCATCGTTCGGAAGCTGTACAACGGAAACTGTCGTCTCTGCAACGTGGTCTGCAGCACATCTCTGGATGGCTGTCACCACATATTCCCTTGCCTTTTTATCGGCTTCCTCTTTTGCTTTGTTGTCGAGTTCCTTGATTAATTTCGCAGTGTCATGTTTTACATCATCTTCAACAGATTTTAAAAGATATTCTTTTGCTTGTTCGGAGGTTAATCCGGAAATCTTTTCCAGTTCCTGTATCCCTTTTTCATAGAGAGACTCTACTTCGGCGTTTCTCTTATTCAGGGCTTCCTCTCGAGCAGCAAGACCTGCTTCTCTTTTTTCCATTGCGTCGGACTTCTTGTCCAGGTTTTCTTCCTTGCTTAGTACTCGTCTTTCATAACGTTGAAGCTCAGCTCTTCTTTCTCTGGTCTCTTTTTCCAGTTCATTCTTAGTCTTCAAAGACTCTTCTTTTGCTTCAAGGAGAGCTTCGCGCTTCTTTGTCTCAGCGGTTTTTAATGCTTCATCTATTATTTCCCGGGATTTTTCTTCTGCAGAACCAATCTTGCTCTCATACGTTTTGGTACGATACGCGATGGCAGCAGTCCAGGCAATAAAAGCAACTACAACTGACGCGACGATTGCAATCAATGCAGCCGTGAATACTGATACTGACACAGGAGCACCTCCTTATTTAATTTTCATTGTACATCAATACAACACTACAATTTTAAACTGTTTTATACATTATGTCAAGTATTTAACCGCTGTTTCCAGTATACTTATACATATTTTTGTAACTGCCCTGTCACGCCTCTTTTTCTCTTCAAAATGCTCCGTCATCACTGTATCTGCTGCCTAAAACCCGGTTGACCGTCTCAAAGGAAAATCCTTTTCTTCCCAGCGCTGCCATGGCTTTTCTCCGTTCTTCCTGCGTCATGGCCTCCGGTTCCAGCCTTTTCTTTCTCATATAATCTCTGATCTGGGCTTCCTCATCCACCGGGTGTTCCTCCAAAATATCGGAAACCGCCTCCTTGGTAAGCCCTTTTCTCTGCAGCTCGTACTGAATCTGCCGCTTGCTCTTCTTCGCTGAATGGTACTCCACATAGCGCCTGCCATACTCTTCATCATTGATGTACCGGTGCTTCTTCAGGAATTCGATGGCGTAATCGATGGCTTCCCCGGGATAATATCCGTCCTTCAGTTTCTGACGCAGCTCCTGTTCCGTCTTATCGGAAGATTTCAACAGGTAACAGACCCGCTCCACCGCGCGCTTTAACAGAATCTCTTCCAGGATCTCCCGATACGTCTCCTCCGGCAGCTCCTCTCCTGCTTCCATGTGATACCTTTTTATTTCCCCGTTATAAAGCGCAAGAGCAAAGTCCTCATCCAGAATGACTTTACTCCTGCGCTTATCAAGGGGTATGATCTCCGTAACTGTCATGCCTGCCCCTTACTCTTCTTATTAATTTATTCGCCGGTTTTATGACTCTTTTGGTTCGGCCTTAATCCTCTTGCTCTCTTTTTCCGGAGCTGCTTCCCCTGTGGAGGCATCGTCTGCCGGAGCACCTTCCGGAGTCGCACCGTCTTCACCGAGTCCGTAACGGGCGCGCACCTTATTCTCAATCTCTTCGCAGACAGCCGGGTTATCCTGGAGATAAATCTTGGCATTCTCACGGCCCTGTCCGATCTTCGCTCCGCCGTAGGCAAACCAGGCACCGCTCTTCTCCACGATATCTTCCTTCACCGCCAGATCGAGGACATCGCCTTCCTTGGAAATTCCCCTGCCAAACATGATATCAAACTCTGCTTCCTTAAATGGGGGAGCGATCTTATTCTTAACAACCTTCACACGGACACGGTTACCAACGACTTCACCGCCCTGCTTTAAGGACTCGATTCTTCTGATATCCATACGGACAGATGCATAGAACTTAAGCGCACGGCCGCCGGTCGTCGTCTCCGGGTTACCGAACATAACGCCCACCTTCTCACGCAGCTGGTTGATAAAAAGCACGGTACAGTTAGACTTGCTGATGACACCGGTCAGCTTTCTCAGCGCCTGGGACATCAGACGAGCCTGCAGGCCTACATGGGAGTCACCCATGTCGCCTTCAATCTCCGCCTTCGGAACGAGGGCCGCAACCGAGTCCACGATGATAATATCTACCGCACCGGAACGCACCATCGTCTCTGTGATCTCCAGCGCCTGTTCTCCGTTATCCGGCTGAGAGATGTATAAATTATCAATGTCCACACCGATCTTCTTCGCATAGACCGGATCGAGGGCATGCTCCGCATCGATGAAACCTGCGATACCGCCGCGCTTCTGTACCTCTGCAATCATATGTAACGCCACAGTCGTCTTACCACTGGATTCCGGACCGTAGATCTCCACGACTCTTCCCTTCGGAATTCCTCCGAGTCCCAAAGCAATATCAAGGCTTAAGGAACCGGTAGGGATCGTCTCCACATTCATATTCACACTGCCGTCTCCCAGTTTCATCACGGAACCCTTGCCATACGCTTTCTCAATCTGTGTAATGGCGGCATCAAGCGCCTTTAATTTATCATCTTTATTCATGTTATCCTCCAATGCGAACAAATGTTCTTTTCCTGTCTATAATCATAGTATACTTGTCCCTAAATGTCAACTGGAATTTTCCTGAATTCCCGCGTTTTTCTGCCGCTGAGCACAAAAAAATCCCTACTGTCTTCCCCTCAAAACACATCACTCCCCCTGTTTTCTTTTCTCTTTTGTAGCTTCTCTGAAACTGCGGCGAACTGCCGGTGAACTGCAGAAATGGAAAACGGAACGTTCTCCGATACCCCTCTACTATACCATAGCCGCGTTCTTCGCGCAATCGGTATTTTCTGAAATCTTTCTCATGCCAAAACAATACCGGAACAGCCTGGACTGTTCCGGTATCATCTCTGTTATCTGTTATTTCTCTTTAAATCCCATTATTCCGCTTTGCCTTCCGGAATCAGACTGATTCCAAAGGTAAATTCCGCCTCATCCAGCCGGTATTTCTCAAGCAGCCTCGGGCCGCAGCTGTTGGAGCCGATGCCGTTCATCCGGTAATCGAGACACAGCACGGTATAAGGGGAACGGACCAGCTCATAATTATGATTTTTCTCTGTCAGCTCTTCCTGGGTATACACGGAGGCGTTAAAGGAAAAGGTCTGATCTCCTGCTGCCGTTAAGCCGGCTCTCCGGCCAGTCAGCGTTACAAAATCGCAGTCATCGTGGCTTCCGTTTTCCTGGGGACGGATATAGTCTTCATGAAGCGCGGCCACATTTGCGGTAAACAGTCCATGGCTGGAGGCTCTCCTCTTGTCCCTGTAACTCTCCACCGGTCCCAGTCCGCAGTAGGTAACGTCTTCCATGTCCTTCGGCAGGAATAAACGGAGACCAAATCTCGGAAGTTCCGGCAATTCTGTATCACGCTTCACAGCTAAGTTTATATCCACTCTTCCGTCCGCCCCGATCAGCCAGTCTGCCTCCATGTTTAAAATCCGCTGGATCACCGGTGAAAGAATCGCAATCACCGAATGGATGCGCACGCCTTCTGCTGTGACAGAGTAATCCGTCTGATACGCCCTCGAATACGTCAGATCGTAATGGGCCTTCTGCCATTTCAGCTTCAAATAGCGGTCGTTATCCGTAGGTGCCCGCCATAGATTGTATTCCATGGGCCGTTCCAGAAGACGGCACTGATTGACATTCATCTCTTCCAGAACGCCGGTCAGCTTATTGTAGACGTGAGCAAAATCCGGGCCGGACACATAGAGACGGCGATCGTCCTCTTTTACCGTAAACAGGCCGGGCTCCCTACTGCCCGTACATGTTTCCCCGCACCGTTTCAGGAGATGCAGAACGGTCTGGTTTCTTCCGTCTTCGTTCTTCAGCGGGATTTCATCGAAGCCCAGCTCCGTACCGGCAGCCACCAGTCTGGTGCTCTCTCTGCGGATATAACGGAGCTTTAAGAAACATTTTCCTGCCTCCGGCACTTCAAAATCCAGACGGACGGCGGCTTCCCCGTGGGGCAGAATATCCGGCACTGCGTCTCCCTCCAGCGTCCCTTCTGCGATGCACACTCCGTCGCATGTCACTTCCCACGCGACAGACGCATACTCCTTAAAACTGGTAAAATCCAGATAGTTATGAATGATGGCTTCCCGCTTCTCCTGGCAGAAGGAAACGACTCTCGCCGGCCGGTTTACATTTTTCAGTTCCTTAAGGCCCGTGTGAGGCGTTCTGTCCGGATAGACCAGTCCGTCCATACAGAAATTACCGTCGTGGGGATATTCGCCGTGGTCGCCGCCATAGAGATACATGGCGCGCCCCTCCGGGGTTCTGCCCTGGTAAATTCCGTGATCACACCACTCCCATACAAATCCACCGCAGAGGCCGTCGTACTGTTCGATCACTTCAAAATAGTCCTCAAAATCCCCAGGCCCATTGCCCATGGCATGGCAGTATTCACACATCACGAACGGCTTTTCCGGATTCCCGGCAAAATATTCATGAATGTCCTCCAGAGGCGGATACATCCGGCTGTATAAATCAATATTAGAGAAATCATACGTTTTGTTGCTGTCTCTGTATCGCGCGCTCTCATAGTGAGTCAGCCGCGTAGAGTCAAACGCTTTTGTCCAGGCCAAAGCCGCCTCAAAGGTACAGCCGTAGGCGCATTCATTTCCCATGGACCAGATAAGGACACAGGGACGGTTCTTATCGCGCTCCACCAGAAGCTTTGCACGGTCTGCCGTGGCCTCTGTAAACGCAGGATTGTCGGAAACCGCATGATTCCACCGCTCTCTTCTTCCTGCCTCGTGGTCGTCTTCCATGTAAATATCGTTGGTTCCGTGGCTCTCATTGTCCGCCTCGTCGATCACATAGAATCCAAGCTCATCACAGAGCTGGTAAAACTGCGGGGCGTTGGGATAATGGCTGGTGCGGATGGCATTGACGTTATGCTGCTTCATCACCTGGAAATCCTTCTTCATCTGATCCAGGCTGATCACAAATCCGGTGACCGGATCGCTGTCATGGCGGTTTACACCGCGAAATTTGATTTTCGTTCCATTGACCAGCACGGCTCCATCCTTCACTTTGATTTCCCGGATTCCCAGGCGGTCTGTGATGACCTCTCCGCCGCACTCGTAAACCACCGTGTAAAGGAAGGGCTGTTCCGCGTTCCACAGAACCGGTTGATCTAACGTAAGGGATAATCCATCATCTCCCGGCACATCTTCCGCCAGTGCTGAAAGACTTCCCTCCTGATCGTATACAGAACACTTGACCGGCATCTTCTCATCAAAGAACGTAAATGACACATTGATCTCTGCCTGCTGTCCGTCAATCCGCGTTTTCAGGAAATAATCAAAGATCCCCTGTTCCGGCCTCTTTAACAGATAGACATCCCGGAAAATACCGCTCATGCGGAATTTATCCTGGTCCTCTAAATAGCTGCCGTCGCACCATTTCAAGACAAGAACCGCAAGCTTATTTTCCCCGGCCCGGATATAGGGGGTTACATCGAATTCACCGGTAGCGTGGGACACCTGGCTGTATCCCACATAGCTTCCGTTCAGCCATACATAGTAACAGGAATCCACACCCTCGAAATTCAAAAACGCCTTTGGCGCCGCCTCATCCGGCTCATAGACAAAATGATGGATATAAGCGCCGCAGGGATTTTCCTCAGGAACGTAAGGCGGGTCCATGGGGAACGGATATCTCGTGTTCGTGTACTGATGGCTGTCAAAACCGTAATTCTGCCAGCAGCCCGGCACCGGTATCTCTCCGAAGCCCTCTTCCCCATATCCTTCCCTGTAAAATTCATCCTTTAAATCATATATACTGTCAAAATACCGGAACCCCCACATTCCGTTCAACAGCTGGAAGCGTCCGGAATGCTCCCTGTTTTCCACCAGATCGTCAAACCGTTCTTCCGCCGGAATGTAATAGGATCGGTTCGCCACCGTATTCTCATGCAGCACATGCAGATTTTCGTAATGTCTCGGTATTATCATGGATTTTCAATCCTCCTCCTTCATTCTTTCTTTTATTATAAAATAGAAGGCTGAAAAATCCATATCCTTCGTTAGACAAAACATGCACAAAATGATACAATTGTAGAAACAAAAAGTAAAGAGCCACCGCCCCCGAAAGGAGAACACACGCATGTATACCAATACCGGATATTTAGACATCGCCGACGCGGATCTGGAAGATGATACGATCCCCCTGCGGATCAACTGCTGCGGTGTCTACCGCCTGCTGACCCGTCTCTCCCTGACCACCATCAGGGCCACCGGCCGCCCCGATTACCAGCTTCTCTACATTGCTTCCGGAAAAGCCGAATTCGTCTTAAACGGCGCCGCCGTCACCATTCCCGCGGGGAACATGGTTTTATATGGTCCTGGAGAATATCAGCAGTATACGTATCTCCTGGAGGACAGACCGGAAGTCTTCTGGGTTCATTTCACGGGATACGAGGCGGCAGACCTTCTTTCCAGAACCGGCTTAAGCCTCGAAGACTTCCGCATTCTGCGCACCGGATGCGCCTCCCGCTATCAGGATCTCTTTCTCTCCATGATCCGTGAGCTGCAGCTGCCGCGCCCCTTGAGCGGTGATTTCTCCTCGCTGTATTTTAAAGAGCTTCTTCTGACCGTGGAGCGCCAGATCGCGGAGGGCGGAAAGAATAAACCGCAGATACAAAAAGAAATGGAGCACGCGGTCCATTTCTTTCATGAAAATTTCTCTGCGGACATCGATATATCCGATTACGCGGCCAGTCTTCACATGAGCACCTGCTGGTTTATCCGGAGTTTCAAGCAGTACGTGGGCGTCCCGCCGCTTCAGTATCTGACCTCCATACGGATCAATAAGGCAAAGGAGCTTCTGGAAAGCACCGACTGCCCGGTCAGTGAGATCGGCTCCATCATCGGCTATGAAAATCCGCTGTATTTCAGCAGAATCTTTAAAAAACAGACAGGACTTTCACCGGCTGCCTACCGGAAAGTCCTGCCATCTGCACACACTAGCACTTAATGGATACTCCGCACGGATACTTGATATCGTCAATCACTACAAACACTTCGTACGTCCCCTTCATTCCGGCCTTGTTCACATTGGTCTTTGTCACGCGCTCGTCGGACTCCAGGAACGTTCCGCAGCACATGGCCTTGTGGGAAACCGCTGTAGTGGAAATATAATAACGGTGCTTCTCCTCGCCCTTCTCCAGCATGAGCATGACCAGCTGACCCTTCTCGAATTTCGCGTGGAAGGTGAAGCGGTCGTCCTCATCCTCAATTCTTGCCTCATAGCGGTCCGGGATCAGTTCGCTGCTCACCGGCGCAGGGATGTCTGTGTCAAATTCCTTCGTCACGCCCATTTCTCCCAGAACAGAACCTTCACCCAGTTCTAAATTCCCCTGTTCCGCATACAGCTTCATCTTCTCAGCTCTGTAATAATTGCCCTTGGTATGCAGCTCCAGCATCTTCTTGTCGTCACAGAGTTCCACCGTTGTGGCAAAGAGCGTGCCGCCCATGTTCTGCTCCAGCGCACCCAGAGATTCGGAAATCTCGCCGTCCTTATTGTAGGCGCTTCCTCCGGAATGAACCATGTAATGGCCTTCGTTATAGTATTCTACGTTGCAGATATAGGGGGAGAAGAACCTGGCGCCGCGGTCTTTTCCGTACTGCCAGATCTGCTCAATCGTCATATCCTTTGTATTGATTCTGTAGCGCACGCCTCTGGAATAATTATTTTTAGCGGCGCGGTAGTTCTCCCTGATCTTGGAACCCCAGTGATGGTTGTCAAAACACATCACATCGCCGTCCGGCGTGATTAAGCAGGCGTGCTGCTCATACTGCCATTCAAAGTCGGTTCCGATAGGCTTGAAGAAATAACGGTCCACCCACTCCTGCGGCCAGCCTTCCGGATCAGACAGAATCCAGTTAAGCCTTCCGGTCTCAAAATCGATATTCACGATGGAATCCATATGTCTGCCGGAAAATGTCAGGCTGTGGCTCTTCTCATCGTACCACACCGCGTTGTTATGGAACCAGTCCTTCTCCGACCAGCTGCCGCTCTTTCCCAGTCCCGGCTCCAGAAAATTCTTATAATCCCAGGTCTTTAAGATCTCGCCCGTGTTCCTGTCAATCAGCACGCACATATCTTCCACGGTGTCCGATGTCAGATCCTCGGTCAGACAGAGAAGACTGCCGTCCGGCATCTCAAACGCATCATGGTGGGAACCTCCCGGCAGGCGGTATTCGTGATAGATCTTTCCGCAGGCACTGGTCTCATACATGCCGGACATATAGTACGGCATCTGCACAAGACGGTCTGTTCCCATGAGAATATGGCCGTTTTTCAGTCGTTTCATATCGAAGACGCATTTGATGTTTAAGCACCACCTGACATCTCCCGCATAGTCAAAGGCCACCGCCAGCTCTGCCCCCGACGGCGATAGGAAAATACAGTCATCCTGTAAGTATTCCGGTGTCGTATCCATGGATTCAAGCGGTGAATCTCCGTCAAATACATCCGGCACCTCGATCTCTACCGTATGTACCTTTCCGCGGTATTCCCGTATCTCCACCCGGTTTACATATCCGGAATAAAGCCCCACCACCGGCAGCACATGCTCCTTTGCCCGCGGAAACGTATGTGTAATATTGCCTTCCTTCGCCTTGCCAAGTACGGTCACTGTAACGGCGGTCTCTTCCTCTGTATAAAAGGAGATTACCGCGGAAAGCGGATTAATCAGATAAAGGTTGTACGATACCAGCGGATTGTCGATGGTATACGCTCCGGAACGGAGTTCCTTTAACATTGCTTCCTCCGCTCTGGCCTGTTTTTTAATCATGTGTTCTTCAAATGAGTAGACTGCTCCTGCCATAAATTCTCTTCTCCTTCTTCCGGCCTCTGCCGGATTTTTGTTTGACAAAAGTATAACATACAGGGAGAAGGCAGAAATTTAGCCTTGACTATATTCCTGGGATTTTTTATTGCCTGAGCTCCTGAAAACCGGTTTTATCGTTCCGCATCTATCTCTGCATTGATAAGCCATTCACCGTCATCTTTTACAGTAATATTCTGCCAGTGAAATTTATGCTCACCAATCTCAGTAAAAACCCACTTTCTCCTTTCATCACCAGTGAAAGTAAGAACGATCATTTCCCCCTGCTTTCTTGCTTCCAGCCGTATTATGTTTCCCGTATAACCATAAGCGACATCCCAGGCGTGTGTGTCGGGATTGAAGATACGAAGTGAGGTTCCGTATTCATAATCAGGCAGAATAATAACGTCCTGTACTGCCATCCCCTCAAGAACCCGGGAAAAATGCCACTCGCCTTTGATTACGCGCGAAGAGTCACTCTCAACATAGTTAATTTGCCAGCTGCCGATCAGTTTCCCAAAATAATCAAACTCTTCAGGCAGCGCCGTACTTTTTCTTTCGCTGGTCAGGGCTTTCATAAAATCCTGCATATGATGATTCCTCCTTCGATATAAAAAACTATAGTTATATAAGAGCTTTTAAGCGTGCCTCGTCAATGATGAGGATACGGCCTTTTTCTTTTTTGATGATCCCCGATTTTTTCAGGGCAGATGACAGTTTGGAGACGGTGACCGGATGCATTCCCAGGTATTTGGCAATCTCGGCGTAGGTAAAGCCGTGGGGAACGGCGCGGTACTGGCCCTCGCGGCTGCTGAAGGCCAGGAACCATTTGTAGAGACGTTTTGAGGCACATTCCTCCTGGGTATCGTGGAATTTGCGGACCAGGGTGACGTAGTTGCAGGTCACCGCCTCCATGATGTAGGAAAGGAAGCAGGCATCTTCCTCCAGCAGGGTTTCAAAGGTTCTCTCATCCAGACGGTAGAAGACACAGTCCGTCTTTGTATCGATGCCGAACGGAATTTTTTCCTGCACGCAGTCGTCCCCGGACAGTGTATAATCCTCTCCGCGGACTTTTCTGTAGTGGCGCATCAGGGCCGGAGCAAACCCCAGGAGATGATCGTGGGGGAAATAGATAAAGTCTTTCTCCTCTCCGTCCATGGTGAGAGAGGTCAGGCTGGCGATGCCTTCCACCAGATAATAGATATAGGAGTCGGACAGTCTGGGGTTGCAGATCGACGTCTCCCTCTTCACTTCAATTCTCATGCCGTAGCGTTCAAAATATTGTTTTACTCCGTTTTGATCCATACCGCCGAAGCCCTCCCGTCAATTTGTCGCTTTTCTGTATGATGATTTCCTAATTATATCTTTTTACAAATATTGGAATAAAAATATAACCAAGACTATATTTTACTCTTTGTTAATATATTATCATATTTTTATGAAATTTAAAACAGCAAAGAAAAACAATAGGGGGTTCACTATGGCACAAACGAAAAAAAAGGATTTCTACTCCATTCATCTGGTAATCGGAATTGGTATTATGCTGCTGTTCCGTTACCTTCCGTTCCAGCTTCCCTGCATCACGCCAATCGGCATGGAAATTCTGGGTATTTTCATCGGTACGCTGTATTTATGGACGACTTCCGACCCGATTATCTCCAGTATCCTCTCTATCTTTTTAGTGGGACTTTCCGGATACAGCACCATGAACGAGGTGCTGACCGCAACCTTTGGCAACCCGATTCTCGTTCAGGTTCTCTTTCTGCTGACAGCGATCAACTGTCTCATCGAGAACAACTTAACGGAATACTGCGGACGATTTTTCCTGACCAGGAAGATCTGCCTCGGCCGTCCCTGGG
>OLPX01002375.1_pt1 | contig 11230 bp, 5 predicted proteins | sample 1672491 | NCBI WGS metagenome assembly OLPX01 (sample SAMEA3136692, study PRJEB25190) | human gut metagenome | biome: human gut; feature: human-associated habitat; material: faeces | place: Austria | collected 2013 | reverse complement strand
ACACCTTGTGTATTTTGGAGTTTTCCACAAAATCAAGGCGTCTGATTTATTCTAAATTAAACAACTGTTTTAATAAATTATTCCTCTGTATAAAGCGGTTGCATATTGCCGTCCCAAACAAAGACCTTTACCAAATCTCCGGAGCTTACAGGTAATTTAACATCGCTTCCTGTCTGCATGTCTGTAAGGCATTCGTCCCTGTATACTGCGGTGTATATTACGCTGTTGCTTGTGTCAACGCCGTCGGGAATAACTATCTTTGATAAAACAGAGTCATTTTCAATAACAGAATTATTTTTTATTTCATTCCCGTTTTCATCATATATTTTTAGCTGAGTATTTTTTTCCGCTTCTGATAATGTCACGTTAAATCCGAATTCTGCCGCATACTTTATCAAGGTTGATGAACTGCATGAATCCTGAGCAACACCCAAATAAACCGTTTCAGGCAGTGTTGTGTCTTCAATAATATACGGCTGTCTTATATTATCTGTGAAGTCAGTTCCGTTTTCCGAGACGGACATTGTTAGTCGCTGTCCCTTTCTTGTCATTCTCAGATATTTCGGCATATCGTATGTTATTGAGTCAACATTCTCTACCGGGGTGCCCTCAGCGTCAAACATATATGAGTTTGTAACCGCCGTTCCTTTTACGGGTCTTTCAAAAACCCTTATGTTTTCGCCATACTTCAGCCAGCTGTCCGCAAGAAGATACATTTCAGAACTGCTGTCCAGGCTGCTCCTCACCATAAGTCCCGACTTAACATTGTTTTCAAACTTAGGCACATTCTTGGTTTCCAGTATTATATCAAAGTCCCCTGTAAACTCACGGTACATAAAACCGAACGAATCCATCTTGCCGGCGCTGTTTCCGCCGACTGAACCGCTCGCAATAATGCTGAACCCGTCCTTGTTTTGAGTGTATCCGCCTTTATACGGCACACTGCCAATATCTGCATATAGCCACTCGCCGTCTGACAGCCCGCGGATATATATTATTGATGTGTCCGACGACGTGCTTTCACCTTTGTCGTTATAGGCGCGGCTTGTTATATAATGAGTGCCGGGAGATAGATTAATCGTTATGTTTATTGCCTCTGTTCCCTCTGACATCTCAATTAATTGTTCACCGTCGTAAACTTCAATTTTGGTTATTTTTGTACCTTCGGCAGGTTCGGATACAGCGCCGTATTCTATACTTCTTTTGTCTGTTGAAATATATGGAGTGTTGTCATAAATATTTGCATATCCGGTTACGGTTTGCGTTCCGTCCGATACTTTTGATATTGTTATTTTGGGATTGGTCGGCGTTATTGAATTTGTCCAGCCGGATTCGGTATACGACAGTTTTTCAATCTCATCAAACACATAAGCTTCAAGCCAGGTATATCCTTTGTATAAACCCTCTCTGATTATATCAGTTTCATCCGCGCCGCCCATATTGTTTGCTTCTTTCCATGGTTCGGAAATTTTAAATATTTTGCTTTCGCCGGACATATCAACGTATCCGCCGACCTCATATGCCTTATTGATTAAACGCCCGGTCTGATTTTTCATATCCTCAACCACACGTGCGTCTATGCTGTCTCGAACCGGCAAGACTGCCCCGGCGCTTTTTACAGATTTGTCATAAGCCGCCTCGGCGCTGACTTCATTCACTTTATACTCTCCCATGTCGAACGGTTCATTTTCCCTAACCGCGTTAGCCATGTTATGAATGAGCGCCTCGTCTGCCCAGTTGTCATTCAGGCCGTTATTGTTATTTTCTGATTCATAGCCGTAAACGTAGTTACCGTTTATATAATAGTGCGAACCTGTTCCTGAGACGTCAAATATCTTATACTTTGCCTTTGTGCTCGGACCAAACTTGTAGTATGAGTTCACCATATTGACTTTTGTATAAAAGTTTTCAGCAGTCGATTCGCCGCCGTAACTTGAATTGCCGCCCCAATTATATATTACGTTATTTTTTAGCTCAGTATAGCTTACATTGCTGGCAAGTCTTGGGTTTCTGCTGTCATGATGGGCTATAATATTATTATAGTAGCTTGTGTTGGTTCCTCCCCATATCGCTCCGTAACCGTGTGCGCCTTTATAATGGTTTGACAGACGCAGGCTTTCTGATATGAGACAGTTTGAAATTGTATAGTTACCGGTGTCAGCGCCGTCTGGATTAAGGCCGCCGTACAGGGACATAAGTTCATCAATCCCCCAGCTGACGCTGCAATGGTCTAAGACAATATCATTTATGTGCGCGCCGCCCAAACAGTCCCATTCACCTTCAACACTGTCTCCGGGGCGAACTCTCAAATATCTTACTATGACGTTATCTGCTGCAATCAGAACGTCGGTTCCGGCAATGGTTATTCCCTGCCCCGGCGCAGTCTGTCCCAGAATCGTTATATTTGAGTTGCCGATTTTCAAACGTTCGGTCAAGTTAATTGTTCCGCAGACATCAAAAACGACAATTCTGCCGGGACGCGATACGGCGTCACGCAGCGTTCCCGGGCCGTCGTTTGCAAGACTTGTAACGTGATAGACGCTTATGTTTTTATTTCCCCTGGCGCCGGTGGTCTTTTTTCCGCCGCCTTGAATTCCCGGAACCGCGTCAGGAGATACTGTATCATACTTTAGCCCGGCGCCGTAAAAGATAAGCCCATATTTTCCGGTGACATATATGTATACAGGGATTCCTTTTTTAACCTGCATAGGCTCAGTGGTTATCATTGTTTTGCCGTCAAGGGTGAACGAGCCTAACACTATACCGTCCTGCTTCACCTCAAAGCTTCTGAGACCTGATCCTTCCGCCGCCACGTTATACATATCAACAAACAGCATACTGTCGGTTTCAGGTATAATACTCACGGCGCAGTCGGGATTTTCAACATTTTTACATGGGCTTAGAACCGCCCGGTTGACGTAGGTTCTGCCCTCAAACTTTTTGATGCTGGGATTCACGGTAACGCTGCCGCCGCTTGCGTGAACATACAAATTATTAGGCAGAATAATATCTTCAGTGATTTTACCTTCTCCGACATCGCTGAAATCATAGAGGTCAGTTATCGTTGTTATATTTTCCGCGTTTACAGATACGGATATTTACAGTAAAATAACTAACACTGTAATCGGAAATATCTTTCTCATAATAAATCCTCCCAGTCAAGCAAAATTAATAATTTTATTATAACATAATTTTTGAAATTTGTATATAAGTAATAAAATTACAATTTTGCGACCTGTTATGACGTAAAAAAGTAATTTGCTAAAAGCATATTTACATAATCGTTTTATAATGTCTTCCTTGCTTATATAGATATATAATTAAAAATTGCAGGCGAAAATATAACGTGGATTGTCTGCACAATAGATTAGTAAAATCCATATTTAGGAATACTGAGATAGGAAAATAGTCTGCTATGATAATTATGCAATATTTTTTTAGTTTATAATATAACTGTCATATGCTCTAGGCAGTATTTTATTAAGCTAGGCATACCGGATATCAATTATTGTGATAGGTATTGAAAATAATACTATATTATGATATAATGCAAAAATTGTGATATAAAATTTTGTTTGGAGGAATAGAAATGGGATTATATAGCATTATCCTTGCGGCCGGTGAGGGAAAGAGAATGAAATCAAATATTGCGAAACCTCTTCAGCAGGCGGCAGGAAAAGCCCTTGTGGAATGGGTTTTGGATACTGCGGAAGAAACCGGAAGCGATGAAAATATCGTCGTTATCGGTCATAAGGCCGAAGATGTTAAAGCATATCTTGGGGACAGGGCGAAGTATGCCTATCAGTATGAACAGCTGGGAACAGGCCACGCTGTTATGCAGGGTATTGAAAGCATAAAGGACGTAGACGGCACTGTTATGGTTCTATATGGGGATTCGCCTCTGATAGAGGCTGAGACTTTAAAGAGGGTGCGTGAAGACCACAGCAAAAAGATGAGGGCCGCTACTGTAATTACTGCGATAGCCGACGAGCCGTACGGATATGGAAGAATAGTCAGAGAAAACGGTGAAATCGTCAGAATCGTTGAGCAGAAAGACGCTTCTGAGGATGAGCAGAAGATAACTGAGGTTAACTCGGGTATGTATTTCTTTGATATTCAAAAACTAAAAGAATCCTTGTCTAAAATTACTAATGATAATTCCCAGGGAGAATACTATATAACCGACGTAATTGAAATAATGCTGAGCGAGGGCGAAAAGGTCGGAGCGTATGTCACCGATCTTGAACAGACTATGGGAGTAAACGATAAACTCCAGCTGTCACAGGTCGGAAAGATTTTAAACCGCCGCAAAGTTGAAGCTTTAATGCTTGCCGGTGTTACAATTATCGACCCTGATAAAGTTCAGGTTACAACAAATGTTAAGGTAGGAAGAGATACCGTTTTGTATCCCGGAACAGTTCTTGAGGGAGACTCTGTAATCGGTGAAAACTGTGTTATCGGCTCCAACACATCTTTGAATAACTGCAAGGTTGGGAATAATACTAAGATATTGGAGACTGTGGGTATCGACAGTGAAATAGGCTCTGATACAAATGTCGGACCTTTTGCATATCTGAGACCCGGAACCAAAGTTGGTTCTGAAGTTAAGATAGGCGACTTTGTGGAGGTTAAGAATTCTACAATAGATGATGGAACCAAGGTGGCTCATCTGACTTATATTGGAGACGCCGACGTAGGCAAGAGAGTTAACTTCGGGTGCGGAACCGTTGTCGTAAATTATGACGGCGTGAATAAGCACCGTACAATTATTGAAGACGACTGCTTTATCGGCTGTAACACCAACCTGGTGTCTCCCGTTGTAGTAAGGCACGGCGCGTACACTGCGGCAGGGTCAACGATAACAGACGAGGTGCCGCCTGAATCTTTGGCTATAGCCCGTTCTAAGCAGGTTGTTAAGGAACAGTGGACGGCAAAAAGAAAAGACAGCAAGAAAAAATAATAAAATTTACTTGAGGTAAATATAATGTATATGATAGTGGGATTGGGAAATCCGGGCAGAAAATATATTAATACCAGACACAATATCGGTTTTGATGTTGTTGACGCGTTCTGTGCCAAGAACAATATAAAGTTTAAGTCAAGCAAGTTTAGGGCTGAGGTTGGAACGGGTATAGTATGCGGCGAAAAGGTGATTGCGGTTAAACCTACAACTTTTATGAATCTGAGCGGCGAGGCCGTTGCGCCTATTGCCGATTATTATGATATACCTGATGAAAATATTATTGTCATCTCAGATGACAAAACTATGAGTTTAGGAAAACTGAGAGTGAGACCAAGCGGCAGCGCCGGAGGGCATAATGGGCTGAAAAGTATTATACTCAATCTTAACTCAGACCAGTTCCCTAGGGTAAAACTGGGGATAGGGGGAAATGATATGGATGAGCATGAGGATATATGCAATTTTGTTTTGGGAAGGTTTTCTAAGGCGGAGACTGAAATCCTGACTGACACAGCGGTAAGAGCTGTGAAAGCGGTTGAGGAGATAATCAGGACAGATGCCAGGACGGCTATGCAAATGTATAACGGATAAGGATTGTATGTGATTGGCTATGAAAACAAACGGTTTTTATGAAGTTATGGAAGACCTTGCCGACTTTGAGGAGCTGGCAGGGGCTTTACAAAAAAATATTACGCCTATAAACGTAGCGGGTGTGTCGGACTCTGTGAGGGCACACCTGGCTTTTTGTGTGTCCGAAAAATTTCAGGCTCCGATTTTATTGGTTGCCGAAAACGAGGCTGCCGCAATGGAAATAGCCGACGACCTCAGATTTTTCTCAGGTGCGGAGGTTCTGTATTACGGAAACTCCGATATACTTTTTTACGATGTAGATGTAAAGAGCCATGAGATACAGAAGCAAAGACTTGAGGTGCTCGACTATTTGTTCAGAAACAAAGGCCGGCGAACCTATGTTGTGACCACGTATTCGGCTTTGCTCAGTGTGACTATACCGTTTAAGAAATATCAGGAAAACGTTATAACATTAAAAGTTGGGGATGACATTGAGTTAGAAACGCTGATCGGTAAGTTTGAAAGTTTAGGATATAAGCGTGAGGAATTGGTTGAGGGAGCCGGTCAGTTCAGCGTCCGCGGTGGAATACTTGATTATTTTCCGTATTACAGTCAGTATCCGCTGAGAATTGAATTTTTTGACACAGAGGTTGACTCGATAAGAACCTTTGACAAGGACAGCCAAAGAACGATTGACAGATGTGATGAGGCCAGGATAACTCCGGCAGGCGAGCTGGTGCCGGATGATAAAGAACGTGCTAAATTAGTAAAAAAGCTGAACAGCTTGCTTAGCGATACTGAGAAGCCTGTATCCGAAAAATCGGCTTCGGTGTTGAACAGGGATATTGAAAGACTTAAGCAGGGGATTAGATTCCCTTCAATAGAAAAGTATATTCCATATATATATCGTGAAAAGCCCACAATTTTGGATTATTTGGCAGATGATACAATTATTTTTTGGTGTGACGGCCGCAGAATAAGCGAGGCGTATGAAGGCGAGACGGTAAGGTTTGCGGAAGACATAACTGAGATGACTGAAAGGGGAATAATCCCCAAGGCGGATATGGAATACTTTTTGCCGCTGAAGAAGGCGGTAAAGCGGCTTACGGCGCATAGATTTGTCGGGGTCAGCGGTATTTCAAATTATTCAGCTGAATATAGGGCAAAGAGAACCTATGCTGTTGGCTCCAAGTCTTTGGCAGGTTTTCAGGGTAAGCTTGAATTTTTATATGAGTCTCTCAGATTTTATAAGTCCAGCCAATACCGTACGGTTGTGCTGGGCGGTTCTGAGATAAGGGCTAAGAATCTGCTGAACCAGCTGGAAAACGAGGGTTTTAACTGTGCGTACACAGACGTTCTGACAGAGCTTCCTCCGCCCGGAGGAATAGTTATAACCCACGGTTCTATCTCGCATGGATTTGAATTTCCTTCCACGCAGACAGTGGTGATTTCTGATAAAGAGATATTCGGGCATGAAAAGAAAAAAAGAAAGCGCTACGGCAAGGTTAAAGGCGAAAAGATTGACAACTTTACCGACCTGAATATGGGTGACTATGTTGTTCACCGAAATTATGGTATCGGTCAGTATATAGGCATTGAGCAGCTGAATGTTGACGGCGTCAGAAAAGATTATCTCAAAATAAGATTCAAGGGAGACGACTTTTTGTATGTGCCGACAGACCAGCTGGATATGGTCTACAAGCACATCGCCAAAGACGGAGCAAGAATAAAAATGAACAAGCTGGGCGGCGGAGAATGGAGCCGTACCAAACAGAGGGTAAAAGCTGCCGCTGCCGATATGGCTAAGGAACTTATAGACCTCTACGCCAAGCGTGCGAATACTCCGGGAATATCATTCCCAAAGGATGATGAGTGGCAGAGCGATTTTGAAGCAAAGTTCCCGTTTGAGGAAACTGACGACCAGCTCCGAAGCATACAAGAGATGAAAGAGGATATGGAAAAGCCGTATCCTATGGACAGACTGCTGTGCGGAGATGTTGGATACGGAAAGACCGAGGTTGCGCTCAGAGGTGCGTTTAAGGCGGTCATGGCAGGGTATCAGGTGGCGTATCTCGTGCCGACAACAATTTTGGCTACACAGCATTTTAACACGTTTAAGCAGAGAATGAAGGATTATCCGATAAACGTTGCAATGCTGTCTCGTTTTTGTACCGCGGCGGAAGAAAAGCGTATTGTAAAAGGTTTGGCAACGGGTGAAATAGACGTTGTTATAGGAACCCATAAACTGCTGGGAAAGCATATCAAATATAATAAGCTGGGACTTTTGGTGATTGACGAGGAACAGCGCTTTGGGGTTGCCCATAAGGAAAAAATAAAAGAGATAAGAAAAGAAGTGGATGTGCTGACGCTGTCCGCAACGCCGATACCGAGAACTCTTCATATGTCGCTGACCGGAATAAGGGATATGAGCATAATAAACGAACCTCCGGCGGAGCGGTTTCCGATATCGACTTATGTTCTTGAGTATGACGAGGACGTAATTCGGGAGGCTATAAATAAGGAATTAGGCCGCGGCGGTCAGGTGTATTATCTTTATAATAGAATAGACGGCATATTTAAAGTCGCCAACAGAATAGCGGAGCTGGTGCCGTCTGCAAGAATAGCCGTGGCTCACGGCAGAATGCACGAGAACGAGCTGGAGCAAATTATGATGGACGTGTCAGACGGAACTATTGACGTCCTGGTCTGCACAACGATAATTGAAACAGGGCTTGATATACCAAATGTAAACACAATAATTCTTGAAAACGCTGACCGCTTAGGCTTGGCGCAGCTGTATCAGCTGAGGGGCAGGGTCGGACGTTCAAACAGGCTGGCATACGCATATCTGACCTACAGGCGGAATAAGAGTTTAACTCCCGAGGCTGAAAAACGGCTGCTGGCGATAAAGGAGTTTACTGAGTTCGGGAGCGGTTTTAAGATAGCAATGAGAGATTTGGAAATAAGGGGCACCGGAAATCTTATAGGCGCCCAGCAGCACGGGCATATGGAAGCTGTGGGTTATGAGATGTACTGCAGGCTGCTTGAAGAGGCGACGGCTGAGATTAAGGGGATAGAGACGAAAAATGAGACCGAGACACAGATAGATTTACCTGTATCAGCATATATTTCAGATAAGTATATAAAGAATCACAGTCAAAGGATAGCAGCATACAAGCGGATAGCCGCGATAAAAAATCAGGATGAGCTGTATGACGCGTATGATGAAATAGAAGACAGATACGGAACTGTTCCGCCGGAGGTTGAAAACCTTATGGAGGTGGCCCTGATTAAGGCGTACGCTTCAAGTTATAATATAACCGAAGTTATAGGAAACTCAGAGAGGATAACGGTAAAATTTGACCCTGAAAATATACCCGATATGAAACCGTGTTTGGAACTGATAGACAAATATCCCGGAAAAATATCGATATTGACGCCCAATAATCCTAAATTGGCAATAAAACTTGTTCCTCTGTCCTCTGACAAAGGCGGGAAGAACTATTTGGCTCAGATAAAAGAAATGATGAGTTTTTTATCAGAACAAAGCAAGGCAAATTTGAATAAATTGTAAACATTTGAATAAGTTTTAACAACAATAGTGGAAAATTAACTTGCTTTGATGTATAATAGAAAAATATTTTGGGATTGTGTAGTTATGCAGGTCAATATTTTGGGACTGTGTAAGTATTCGGGCTGTCCCGGGTTTTATGAGATTTAAAATTATTTAAACATAACATAAAAGGAGAAAAAAAGATGGCTAATGACAAAAAGGACATTTTGAACGATGAAAAAGTTCAAAAGATGAAAGATGACGTAAGCTCTAAAATAGCTGACGCCGCGTCTGAAATCAAGGAAGAAATTTCTGAGGCTGATCAAAAGGCAAAAGAAGTTATAGGCGATAAACTTAATGACGCCGGAGAAGTGATTTCAGAAGCCGGAGATAAGCTTGAAGACTCTATTACAGAGATAAAAGCAGACGCGCTGGAAAGCGTTGATAACATTAAAGAAGTTATTGAAGAGAAGAAAAAAGGCGTCAATATTTCTGTCGGCGCTTTGGTTGGAATCATAGTTGGATGTGTTGCGGTTGCAGCGCTGATAGTATTTCTGATTATGAACTTTACGGTCGCACAGCCAAAGTATGGCAAGGCTGAGGGCAAGACAGTTGCAACGGTTAACGGTGAAAAAATCACAGATAAAGATTTAGGTTATTATATCTATGCTGAAGCTATGACTCAGTACTATGATATTGAAGGCGAAAGCGCAGACGGCGACCTCAGCAGTTTTGACTGGGATCAGGAAATCGACGGCAAAAAACTTTCTGATACTATAAAAGAAAATGCAATGAAAAATGCTGTTGCCGATATGGTTACAGGACAGCAAGGCGAAAAGCTGCTTACAGACGATAATGCTTGGACAGAGAAGAACGACCAGCAGATTCAGTCTACAGTAGACAGCTATGTTCAGCAGTTCGGCGAGGACGGATTCAGCCTGAGAGCAAGAAGCATGGGTATATCTTCTGCAAATGAATATGCTAGAATGTATACAACTGTTATGAAGGCGCAGAATGTTCAGGCGGCAATGGAAGAAGATATTTCAAAGTTTACTCCGGAAGGCGTTGACCTTCAGAATTATACACAGGATGACAGAGCGTCTGTTAAACACATTTTGATTGAGACAACTGACCCTGCAGCTGCAGATCCGGCCGCAACACCTGACCCAACAGCTGTTGACGACGCTACAGGATTAGCTACAGCTCAGAATGTTGCGCAGCAGGCTAAATCGGGCGGCGACTTTGACCAGTTAATGACTCAGTATAATACTGATACAAGCGAAACATCAGCCGGATATACCTTCAAAAAGGGCGAAATGGTTGAAGAATTTGAAACTGCAGCATTCGCTTTGAAGCTTAACGAGATTTCTGAACCGGTTAAGACCGATTATGGTTACCACGTAATCATGAGAATCCCTGGATTATATGAGATACAGGGTTACTGGGTTGAACAGGCTAAAGTAAGCGAAAACAAGGGGAACCTTGATAAGGTTTCAGTTAAGGCAATTTTGGATGATGTTCAGGCAGCAACAGAGGAACTTGAAAACGAGCAGGCTGCTGCAAGCGCCGCTTCAGGCGCCGGAACTTCTACATCAGGCGGAAACTCCGCAGCAGATGGAAACTCTGCAGCAGGCGGAGCTGCCGCTGGGGAATAATCCAAATATAAATTTTGGTTATATAAGATTGCACCGCTTAGGCAGTGCAATCTTTTTATATATTTGTAATAATAAAGGTTATTTTTTATAAACTTATATTATCTGAATTAAGATAACAAACAAATCATATAAGTTAAGGGGTAGGTTTATGCCTAAGTTATCTGAGCTTGAAATAAAAGAAATAAAAAATATTAAGTATTTGATAGTTTTGGGGTGCCGCTTGTTTGGCGTAACTCCAAGCCGATGCTTATATGAACGTCTCTCAGCCGCGCTGAAACTGGTTAAAGTAAACCGGGATATTATAATAGTCTGCAGCGGAGGGCAGGGAGATAACGAAGACACAACCGAAGCCCGGGCTATGAAAGATTTTTTTGTCAGTAACGGTGTAGAGGAAAGTAGAATTATCCTTGAACCGGATTCACACAGCACTTATGAAAACTTTGAATTTTCAAAAGAAAAAATATTAAAGACCGGAGGAAGTATAGAAAACAA
>OLPX01002372.1_pt1 | contig 11236 bp, 12 predicted proteins | sample 1672491 | NCBI WGS metagenome assembly OLPX01 (sample SAMEA3136692, study PRJEB25190) | human gut metagenome | biome: human gut; feature: human-associated habitat; material: faeces | place: Austria | collected 2013 | reverse complement strand
AAACTCCGGCAGAAAATGCAAGGATCGGGATCAGATAATACCCTGCCCGGCTCCAATCCATTTCCGCAAGATTTGCCGCAAGCAGAACGATATTTCCCGTCTGTGCATTGGCAAAAACTCCGCCGCGGAGCAAGTATGTATAGATATCCAAAAAACCGCCTACCAAAGCAAGAACTGCCGCCACCCGAAATGTCTCATGGGCAGGAAGCTTTGCTCCCTGCCCATCTTGTTTAACGGTCTGCATTTTCAAGCAGCTTTTCAATACTTACAAGCTTCACACTCAGTACGAAAATCTCTGCTGCTGTTTTCAATTCTTCCGGTGTCGGATAAGACGGTGCGATCCGGATATTGCTGTCTTTCGGATCCTTTCCATATGGGAATGTCGCACCGGCCCCTGTCATAACGAGCCCGGCTTCTTTCGCTTTTGCAACGATCGCCTTTGCACATCCCTCCATCGCATCAAAAGAGATGAAATATCCTCCGCGCGGTGCGATCCAGGAACCGATCCCCAATCCGCCGAGTTCCCGATCCAACGTCTCCAGAACAGCGTCAAATTTCGGTCTCATAATATCGGCGTGTTTCTTCATATGCTCTACCATTCCGTGAATATCCTTAAAATATCTCACATGACGGAGCTGGTTCAGTTTATCATGTCCGATCGTCTGTACTTTCATCATCTCGCGGATTTCTTTCAGGTTCGCATCAGAAGCGGCGATCGCTGCGATTCCGGAACCCGGAAAACTGATCTTTGAGGTAGATGAAAATTTATAAACCATATCCGGATTGCCGGCTTTTTTCCATTCCATCAAAATCTCTGTCAGATAATCCTGTTTATCTTCATAAAGATGGTGGATTCCGTATGCATTGTCCCAGAAAATACGGAAATCTTTTGCCGCCGGCTTCAGTGTCGCGAAACGGTGTACTGTTTCATCAGAATAGGTAATTCCCTGAGGATTGGAATATTTCGGAACACACCAGATTCCTTTGATCGCCTCATCTTCTGCGACCAGCTTTTCTACCATATCCATATCCGGTCCGGTCGCCGTCATCGGCACATTGATCATTTCAATTCCGAAATGTTCTGTGATCGCAAAATGTCTGTCATATCCCGGAACCGGACAGAGGAACTTTACTTTATCCAGTTTCGCCCATGGCGTGCTTCCGAGAACTCCATGCGTCATCGCACGTGCAATCGTATCGTACATAATATTCAAGCTGGAATTACCGAAAATCACAATGTTGTCTTTCGGAACTTCCATCATGTCAGCAAGAAGCTGCTTCGCCTCTGTGATTCCGTCCAAAACACCATAATTTCTGCAGTCCACTCCATCTTCACCGATCAGATCCGATGAACTGTTCAGAACATCCATCATTTCCATGGACAGATTCAGCTGTGCCGCAGACGGTTTTCCGCGGGACATATCTAATTTCAGGTTCTTTGCTTTCACTTCGTCAAACTCTTTTTCCAGTTGTGATTTTAATACTTTTAACTCTTCTCCACTCAAATCTTTGTACGCCGTCATACCTATTCCTCCGTTTTTTTACTCACTGCTTGATATTCTATCTGATTTTTGACATTTCGTCAATCATTTCTTGCAAAAAAATGTAATTCTTTTTTGTTTTTTCATTCCCATCTCAAGCCTTTTGAAATATTCTTTTTATCTCCATTCATTTATCACAAACTTCTTGTCAGTTCTGTCTCATATATGATATGATATTTTCGTGTGTCAACTTTTTAACAAATAGAATCTATATATTAGGAATTTTATTTGTTTTTGATGCAGAAACTAAGAAAAAAGGAAAAGGAGAAAAAGGCATGCAAAGAAGAGGAACACAAGCTTTTCCCGGCGGCGTGCATCCAACAGACGGTTCCGATAAAGCTCTGTCTATGGATCAGGCTGTGAAGCCCTACCGCCCTGACATTGTCACCATTTTGTCGGAACAGACTTTCGGCGGGACTTGTCAGTTTACCGTAACCCCCGGGGAATCCGTCATTGAAGGCCAGTTGATCGGGAAACCGGAAGCATTTCTGGCTGCTCCCCTCCATGCAAGTATCAGTGGAACCGTTCTGGATGTAAAAGAAGTGGAACAACTGGGACGTAAGATCACCGCATGTATCATACAACGTGAAAGTGATCACTGTCAGGTTTCACACACAGACACCTCTATTCCGCACGATACTGCTGCCGAATGCGCTGAAAGAAAAGGCGTTGATTATCAAACCGAGATTTCCGATATCCGATCCATTTCCCGGGAAGAGATTCTTTCGGGGATTCGCGACGGCGGACTGACCGGTATGGGAGGCGCAGGCTTTCCCACTCACAAAAAATATGAAACTGACAAACCGATCGATGCTCTGCTGATCAATGGTGCGGAATGCGAACCATTCCTGACCTGCGATTACCGCCTGATGCTGGAAGAAGCTTATGCGCTGATCAACGGCGTCCGTCTGCTCTTAAAAGGTTCCGGAGCAAAGAAAGCGTATCTCTGTCTTGAGGACAATAAACCGAAAGCAGCAGAACATTTAACCCATATATTGGATGAGGCAAAAGCGAAAGGTTTGATCGCGACCGATGAAACGATCGAGCTCACTGTCCTCCCTGCAAAATACCCTCAGGGTGGAGAACGTCAGCTGATACAGGCGGTTCTAAAAAGAGAAGTCCCGATGGGACAGCTTCCCGCAGATGCCGGCGTGATCGTATCCAATGTCGGAACTGCCAAAGCCGCTGCAGATCAGATTCTCGGAAATCTCCCGCTTACGAAACGGATCGTTACCGTGACCGGACTGGTCGCGCATCCGGGCAACTATCTCGTTCCCATTGGCACTTCCGCAAAAGAACTGCTTCAATTTTGCGGCGGTGTAACCGCAAAAGAAAACCGGATCATTGCGGGAGGACCTATGACCGGTCCATGCGCTACATCGAACTGGAACGGTGAAGACGAGTTATTTCATATTACAAAAAGTACATCCGGGATCCTTGTACTTCCCGATGCTGCTTATGAAGAGTCCCCATGCATCCGCTGTCTCGGATGTGCGGATGTATGCCCTGCCGGGCTGACTCCATATCAGATTGAAATCGCATTTTTAAATGAAGATCATGAACTCTGCGAAGAACTTTATGCAAGTGAATGTATTGCCTGCGGCTGCTGTTCTTACATCTGCCCTGCAAAACGTCAGCTTGCGGTACGTACCCGCATGGCAAGAGATCTCGTCAAACAACGTATGCGTGAAAGGGCGGTGAAATCATCATGAAACAGGTAAACTTACCAAGCGGTCCTTATCTTCGCACCGCGCAGACAACCCGGAACATGATGTTCCACGTTGCACTTTCCCTTGTGCCGGCTCTTTTGGGCGCAATTTACTTTTTCGGGATCCGTGCACTTTATCTGACAGCTCTTTCCGTTGCCGTGTGTGTGATCACAGAATATCTCTGGCAAAAACTGACCGGAAAACAGATCACTGCCGGCGATTTCAGCGCAGTCGTTACCGGAATGCTCCTTGCATTCAATATGCCGATCGAAACGCCCGTCTGGGTGATCGTTGCCACTGCGGTATTCAGCATCCTGTTCGTCAAACAAATGTTTGGCGGTATCGGCAACAACTTTGCCAACCCTGCATTGATGGGGCGGCTTTTCGCCATGGTCGTATGGCCGGGCACTGTCATGCAGTACACTGTCCCCCGCACGCTTCCGGCGGACGCCGTATCTTCGGCAACTGTACTTGGAACAGTCAAGAACGGTGGGGAAGCCGGTTACAGTTATCTCCAGATGTTTCTCGGTGAAATTCCGGGCGCACTGGGTGAGACAAGCAAACTTCTGCTTCTCGTCGGATTTGCCTATCTCTGTTACATGGGCATCATCAATGCCGGCGCAGCTCTTACTTATATCGGAACAGTCCTGCTCCTGACTTTTGTATTTGGACCAACCGGACTGTTTACCGGGGACATTTTGTTAAATCTTTTCGGAGGCGGTCTGATCATCGGCGGCTGCTACATGCTGACAGACTATGTGTTTGTCTCCCGGAAAGGTCGGATACTCTATGCAGTGACAGCCGGGATCATCACCGCGGCGATCCGCATTTTCAGCCCATATCCGGAGGGCATCTGCTTCGGAATCCTGACCGCAAACTGTCTCGCCGGAGCACTGTCGCTTCTATATAAGAAACATGTATACGGAACAAAAAAAGCTTAATGGAGGAATGAGATGAAAAATAAAACTGTAAAAGGAATCATCGCTTTGGCGGTTGTGACAGCACTTTCTTTCGCTGTCATTATCGGTTCCAATCAATTATCAAAAAATATGACTGCCGGTACACAAGGTGAAACCGCTGAAGTCACGGAAGAACTGGATGTCAGTGGCACCGAACAGATCGACAACGCAGCAAAGACCGAGAACGGCTATGTCGTTACTGTCCGCGAAAAGGGATACGGCGGCGATATTGTCATGAACATTTCATTTGACGAAACTGCCTCTTCTGTCACAAAACTGGAAATTGCAGAACAAAATGAAACCGAGGGATTGGGATCCAAAATCACAGACGAAGCATTTTTAGGGCAGTTCAACGGGATTTCTGCTCCGGTCACGCTTCCGGGTACGGATGCAGGAGATTCTTCCGCTGAAAATAGTTCTGATAACTCTGCTGTTTTGGATGCGCTTGATCAGGCAAAACTTTCTGAAGGTACATTCACTGCGAAAGGAGAGCCGGATTCCAACGGATTTACAGAAGAAGTTACTTTGACCGTAAAAGACGGAAAGATCACAGAAGTTAATTGGGATGGGATCACAGAAGACGGCACAAAGAAAAGCGTGATGTCTGAAAACGGCGAATATGTTATGACCGAAGACGGACCTACCTGGAAAGAACAGGCAGAAGCACTTGCAGACGCCCTGATCGAGAATCAGTCTCTCCGTTTCCTCACAACAAATGCGGAGGGAAAAACCGATGCCGTTTCCGGCGTCAGCATCGCAGTCGGCAGTTTCATCAGCCTGACCGAAGACTGCCTTGCACAGTCGGGAAATGTCGATCTGAGTGCCTTAGCTGCTGATCAGAACGAGGATTCTGAAAACGGATCTGACACTGCTTCAGACAATGATTCTGCGATCGACGCTGTTTCCGGTGCAACGGTCTCATCAACTGCCGTTGTCAACGGAATCAATCGTGCTTACGAATTTTTGCAGACTGTAAAATAAAAACGGAGGATTTATTATGAAATTACGTTATCCGGCAGAGGCCTTTGCCCTCGGAATCATCCTGTTTTCAGCGGGAATGAAAGAAGCTTTTGCAGCCGGAATTCTGGTGATCTTGACTGCAGTCTTTGCAGAATTTTTGAAAGATCTTCTGGAAAATGCAGTACCGGCATGGAGTCTCACACTCTGTGTCTTGATTGCTTCCGGTGTTTTCTGTGCCTCCGCATGCCAGATCGGTTTTGCCTATCTTGGTCTTCCACTGTCTGTCGGCACATGGCTGATGAGCTTAATCGTCGGACTTTTATGTGCCCGGCATGCACTGTCCGGCAATATAGAAAATGAATATGGCGAACTGTTTTTTGAGAGCGCCGTCGCTTGGGGATTCTGGATCCTCCTCGCGATCATACGGGAATTCATGGGAAGCGGAACGATCTTTGGCAATCCGATATTCCAAAATCCGATCCAGTCCAAAATCTTTCTGGAAAGTACTTTTGCATTTTTGACTGCCGGACTTGTGCTGGCATTTACGAACGGTTTTTTGAAGAAAAATTGCCGTGGTTTCAATAGCCTATTGGTTGTCATACCGACCGCTGTTTTCATTCGCCCGTTCACGATCTCAAGCTTTACCGGTTTCGCAGAATATCTGGGAATTGCCTGGACGATCATTGTACCGATCCTGCTCTTTCTTTCTGTAAAACAGACGCTGAAATTTTCCCAGCCCGGCAAAGCATACAGAGGACTTCCGACTGATCTGATGGCGGCGGGATTTATTTACATGATATTGAGTATCTATTAAAAAGCAAAAAATAGGATTTCAAACAATGCTGCTTGAAATCCTATTTTTTATTCATAATTCAGCAGTACTTCATCCTCAAACTGCTCACTGTAATGAAGTTCTCCATCTTCCGTAATAAACACTGCCTGTGTATCCGGAAGACTGTTGATCAGTTCCATTCCTTTTTCCAATCCAAGTGCAAAACATACCGTACTCAATCCGTCTCCGTCCACAGACTCGTCAGATAAGATCGTAACAGCGGTAAGTCCATTTTCATAAGGATACCCGCTCTTCGGATTCAAAATATGATGATATAATGTTCCGTCTTTTTCAAAATACCGCTCATAAATCCCGGAGGACACAACGGAACGGTCCCGGATTCCTGCGGTTGCCACCGTCTCGTTGCGGTCCGCAAACGGTTTTTGTATGCCTACCCGGAATGCTTCTCCATCCGGTCGTCCTCCAATACATAATACGTTGCCGCCCAAATCGATCACTGCACTTTCAATTCCTTTACTTATCAGGAATGCTTTGATCTTATCCGCAATATATCCTTTTGCAATGGCGCCCAGTTCCAATCCCATTCCGTCTTCCTGAAAACGTATTTTATTTCCCTTTAACTCCACTTTTTCATAGCCGACATGCTTCTGTGCTTCCGCCAGCGTCTGCGGATCCGGAATCTGTTTTTCTCCCGATGTAAAATCCCACAGCGAAGACAGCGGCTCGATCGTAATATCGAAAGCACCTCCGGATAATTCGCTGTAATATAACCCTTTTTCGATCAGTTCCGCACATTCTTCCGACAAAATATAATACCCGTCTTCCTGCGGAAGCTTTCCCTCATTCAGCAGATAAATCTCACTGTCCGTGCGCGTCCGGCTGAAAATCTTCTCATATTTATCACAGAGCGCAAGCGCATCCTGTAAAATCTTTTCATCCTGTGAATCGTAGATCGTCACTTTCACAACCGTATTCAGCTTAAACGCTGTTGCTGTGATCGGTTCTTCCGGCTTCTGCATTTTCCCGTAGCATACGATAAATACGCTCAGTACAACTACAAACAGGATTCCTATCCATAAGTTTCGTTTTTTCTCCGTATCTAACACCTTTTTTGCAAATCACCTTCTACTTTCCCATCACGTCCTGATATGATGCATGTTTCTCTAACGCTTCCGTCAAACGCACCATCTGCGAAAGGTCGCCGATCAAAATTACACCGCACAGCCGGTTATTCAGGAAATAATATTTGTAATACTGCCCTTTTCCCATATCTTGGAATTCTACCGTCTTGTAGAGCAGATTCGGATTCTTTCCGTTATCTCCCGCTGCAAACACAGCCGTATTCATTCCATGGAATGTCAACGCTGCCGATACCGGCTGATACTCTTTTTCTTCTCCTGCCGCATTGGCTCCGGCAATCTTTCCCTCTTCCATCGCTTCCGGCCAGATTGCATAGTTTATCCCTTGATACTGCGCACAGTCACCGCATGCATAAATTCCCGGAATATTTGTTTCCATCCGTTCATTGACTACAACAGCCCGCTCGATTTCCAGTCCGATCTCTTGCGCAAGTCCGGTATTAGCTCTCACACCTGCCGATACAATAACCAACTCTGCCGGATACAGCGTTCCGTCTGCAAGTCTTACACCGCTGACGCATCCGTCTCCCTCGATCGCATCGATTGAAACACCTGTGTGGATCTTCACACCGTTTTTCTCTGCAATGGTCTGCAAAAGCTGTGCGGATCCGGCATCCAGCTGCCGTCCCATCAGAACCGGAGCCGCTTCCAGAACTTCTACATGAAGCCCCGCTTTTTTCAGCTCCCAGGCAGCCTCCAACCCCAGAACGCCTCCGCCGATCACAACAGCATGTTTCACGCGTTCTTCTTTAAAAATCCGCTCTGCTCTCTCTACATCATCCAAACGTCGGATCGCAACAACTTCCGGCTGATCACTTCCCTTGATCGGAGGAATAAAGCATTCACTTCCAAGCGCATAGATCAATTTTGTAAAGTGAATCCGGCTCGCATCGTCCAAAAGAACTTCTTTCGCTTCTACATCAATCTTCTGTACCTGCCTGCCAAGCATCCGATAAATCTGATGTTCCTCATACCATTCACTTTGCTCGATCGCTATCTGCTTCGCACTTAATCCGGCAACCATCGATTTCGTCAGCATCGGACGATTATAAGATTCATACGGCTCATTGGAGATCATAATGACCGTGCCGGTCTTATCCCGTTCCCTGATCGCTTTCGCAGCCTGAAATCCGGCAACGCCATTTCCAAGGATCACATAAAATTCTTCCGTATTATTCTGATAACCGCTTTCTTCCTCTTCTACCGGAATAAAATTCTCTTTTCCTACACCACAGACCGGACATATTTCCATCGAGTCATCAAAAATTTCTCCGCAGACAAGGCATTTCACCAATGTTCTCGCCCCTTTTTTCTTTGGACGGACCGGTTCTTTGTCCTGTATCAGACATCCGAACTGATACCCGTACTCATAAGCGCTGACCAAATCCGCTTCCGACGGTTTAAACCGGACACGGAATCCATCTGACACTTTCATGCGAAGCTGCTTTAAACGCTCCGTAATGTGCAAAACGCCCTCTCCGCTCCATCCATAACTGCCAAATGCCGCCGCATATTTTCCACCATGAGTTGCCGGAAACATTCCGAGTGTCAGATCCCAGATCGGTTTCAACGCTTCCCCGACGATCGTCGGTGTTCCGAGCAAAATTCCGTCTGCAAATAAAAGTTCCTCATTTACTTTTTCCGGCTCTGCCTCCACCATATCATACAGCCGCACATCCACGTCACCGCTGTCTTTCACACCCTCTGCAATCTTCTCCGCCAGCATTTTTGTGTAGCCATAAGCGCTCACATACGGCATCACTACGGTTTTCTTTGGATTCGGATTCACTAATGTAGACCATTCTCTGTATTGTCTCATTACCTCTTTGATCCGCTCGCCGACAAGCACCGGTCCATGTCCGGTGCAGATCATACTGATATCCATCTTCTCCACGCGATCCAGCGCTTTTAACATAAATGGCTTAAATGGTCCTATGATACAGTCATAGTAATATTTTAATGCCGTCTGATAATCCTGTTCTGCGGTGATCTCGGTTGATACGATCTCCGGAAGACAATAATGCGCTCCGAAGGAATCACAGGTCACCAGTATCTGCTCTTCCTCAATAAACGTATACATCGTATCCGGCCAATGAAGATTCGGCACAAACATAAATTTCAACGTCTTATCCCCGATCTTCATTACTTGATTATCTTTCACCGCAATACTGACAAAATCCCGGTTTACGATTTCTTTCAGAAATCCGATCGCACATCCGGTTGCCAGAACTTTCATCTGCGGGCTGTAATCCAACAGACGTTCCACGCTTCCCGCATGATCCGGCTCCGTATGACTGACTACCAGATAATCTATTTTCGTCACGTCAATGACTTCCTTTAATTTCTCGATATATTCTTCAAAAAATTTTGCTTTTGCCGTCTCAAACAGAACAATCTGATCCCCGGCTTTCATAACGTAAGAATTATAGGTCGTACCAAATTCTGTGTACATAATGATGTCGAACACTCGAAGTTCTTCATCCTGAATCCCTGTCCAATAGAACCCGTCCCGTAGCTTCACTGATTTCATAATAGACCTCCTTCTTTTATCCTGTGTCCATTCTATCAAATCTTCGCCTGATCCGCCAGTACAGATTTGGTATTTTTGCCTTCACTTTTTGGCTTACTCTAAAATCTGCTTTACTTTCTCCTCGGGGATTCCACAAACCTCGGCGATCTCCTTTGACGTCTTTCCCATCAAAGATAATTTAAAGATACGTTTGGTGTTCTCTTCACCTTCTCGGAATCCATCCCGTCGCCCCTCTTCCCAGGCTTCCTCACGTTCCATACGCAAATGCTTCTCCTGATCATATTCAAAGATACTCATCGCTTTTGCCTCCGCTCTGTGTTTTTTCAGAAACTCCTCTAAGATCCCCTCTTCTATACACTCGCAAATCGCCCGTTCCACTGCATCTTCCAGACTCATTTTCTCGGCATATTTACGGATCTTATCCGTATAAAGCGCATATTCTTTCAACGTCCGGCATGCTTCCTTTAATTTCCGATTGTGCGCTCCGTTGATATTCAGTATCCTTGTCCTCTCCTTTCAACACATCAGAAATCCATTCGATAATACCGTTCAAACGATTCCGCTTTATTTCCAACATCATTTTCTGTGTTTCAAGAATCTTACGATTGTCACTTTCGGAATCTTTCATAATTACTTTTATTTCCGACAATGGAACCTCCATTTCCCGAAAAAACATAATCTGACGCAAGATTTTTAATGAACTTTCATCATACAAGCGGTATCCTGCTTCTGTTACTTTCGCAGGTTTTAACAAATCAATTTCATCATAGTATCGTAATGTTCTTATACTGATTCCAGTCAATTCTGATACTTCTTTAACTGTTTTCATATGTCCTCCTTTCCCTTTCATCGTAAACCGTTACGTTACTGGAGAGTCAAGATATTTTTCTATTTTATCACATTTTTATTACATCTTCGAAATATTTACTCCATTTTCTCTCAATTATTTCAATATTGGAATATAAATGAAACGGTAGCGGAAATTGCAGCAAAACATAATCAACTCAATGGAACTCTCACTACTGTCAATTATGATTAAAAGGAAAAACAGACAGTCCTGTCAAAAAACTGTCTGCTACAAACTTGGAGTTGTCACTCTGGCAATTCCATTTCATTATTCATTTTTACAAATCCATATTTTTCATATAACGACCGCCCCATATCTGTCGCTTCTAATGATATAGCGGAGATGCCTTTACTCTTACTATCTTTAATCAACATATCTAATGTTCTATAAGCAATTCCTTTTCTTCTGTACTTTGGATTAGTGTACATATTCATTATGTACGCCTTTTTTCCGCTCGGATTATGATAGGTCGGCATCACTTGAAAAAAACTAACACCACCAGTTCCAATACAACAATTCCCATTAGCAAGCCATGAAAAATTGTCCCCCAAACTGATTTCCATGTTGTATAACTTATGACCATAGTTAAAGCACTACCGAGTGTAATACCTGATTTAACAGTTTTTTGTACTATTGCTATTTTATTTTTTCTTTTTCGGTTTTGGCGTTGGTAGTTCATTATACATTACATAAAACAAACCTTTCAAAAATTCCTTATTATCAACTTCATCTACCAACAACATCTCTTTTGCTCCCTC
>OLPX01002369.1_pt1 | contig 11241 bp, 9 predicted proteins | sample 1672491 | NCBI WGS metagenome assembly OLPX01 (sample SAMEA3136692, study PRJEB25190) | human gut metagenome | biome: human gut; feature: human-associated habitat; material: faeces | place: Austria | collected 2013 | reverse complement strand
AAAGACTCATAAAACAATCCCACCACCCCGTCCGCTGGCCGTACCGGCGGCGTCCTCACTTACTTAATTAAAATTGTTCAATCAGTTTGTTATAAGGTTATATCGAATAGGAAGTATACATAAAAAGTTATATGAGTTATAATCAATATATAATACAAACCGGTATCGGCCGGAAAGGGGGGAGAAAAGAATGGTTCAGGAAATACTTGAACAGGCGATGGAAGAGGGCAGGAAAGAGATTGTCCATGGGGAAACAGCTTCTTATATACCGGAGCTGGGAAATGTGGATAAAAATCATCTGGGAATCTGTATCTATACCGCCGGCGGCGAAGTTTTCAGCGCGGGGGATACCGATGTCCGCTTCACAATCCAGAGTATCTCAAAGGTGATATCCCTGGCAGCAGCTCTGGAGGTCTGCGGCTTTGATAAAGTTTTCGCAAAAGTGGGTATGGAGCCGTCGGGTGATGCTTTCAATTCGCTGGTAAAGCTGGATCTTACCAGCAACTATCCATATAACCCGATGATTAATTCAGGCGCAATCGCCGTGGCCAGTTACCTGATGCCGGTAGTCAGTTTTGAGGAGATGCTGCAGTTTTCCAGGAAGCTATGCCTGGATGCGGAAATCATTCTGGATGAGAAGGTTTTCCAGTCGGAGATGACGCACAGCGCAAGAAACAGGGCGATTGCCTATTTGCTGGAGAGTAAGGGGATTATAGAAAGCGATGTGGAGAAAAGCCTTGATCTCTATGTGAAGATGTGTTCTCTGGGAGTGACGGCAAAAAGCCTGGCCGGATTGGGAATGGTTCTGGCCGGAGGAGGCATCCACCCGGTTACAGGGGAGCGCCTGCTTGATGCGGATGTCGTCAGGGTGGTGAAGACGATTATGCTGACCTGCGGGATGTACGACGGTTCGGGGGAGTTCGCCGTTCATGTGGGAATTCCGTCGAAGAGCGGTGTCGGAGGAGGAATCCTCTCAGTAGTCGAAAAAAAGATGGGTATTGGTATTTACGGTCCGGCGCTGGATCAAAAAGGGAATAGCATTGCGGGTGGAACTATGTTAAGATATCTGTCGGAGAAGCTGCGGCTGCACATGTTTGCCGAAGAATCTATCTAACTGCTTCAGATGAGAAAATCCGGTGAAACGGGTTCAGCCGGGAATGGTGGGCTTGAAGCTGAAAAAAGAAAGGGAAGGTGTATATATTGTACGCAGAAATTATTGGATTACTTAGCAATTGGCTTTACAGTTACATACTGATTATTCTGCTTTTGGGGGCAGGAATCTTTTTTACGGTAAAAACGAAATTTATCCAGTTCCGTTATTTAAAAGAGAGTATCCGGGTTGTAAAGGAGCCGAAAGATGATGATAAATCCATCTCATCCTTCCAGGCATTGATGGTTTCCACCGCATCGCGTGTCGGTACCGGTAATATTGCCGGAATCTCCACGGCTCTTTGCATCGGAGGTCCGGGAGCCATGTTCTGGATGTGGCTGACCGCTCTTCTCGGCAGCGCCTCCGCGTTTGTGGAAAGTACGCTGGCTCAGATTTATAAAAAGAGGGCGGACGACGGAAGCTCTTACGGAGGTCCGGCTTATTATATTCAGGCAGTGCTGAAAAAGCGCTGGATCGGCATTCTGTTCGCCGTTGTTTTAATCGTTACCTACATGGGCGGTTTTAATATGGTTGCGGCTTTCAATATTGCCGATACATTCAAGGCTTACAGCTTTTACGATGCGTCCATGACGCCAAAAATCGTGGGAGGCGTTCTGGCAATCGCTTTTCTGATCTGTATTTTCGGAGGCGGCAAGCAGATTTCAAAGGTTACCGGCGTGCTTGTTCCGGTGATGGGAGTTTTTTATATCGCAGTTTCACTGTTCATCGTTATTACACATATCAACCTTGTTCCCGGCATGATTGCAGATATCGTAAAGGGCGCATTTGACTTTAAGGCAATTTTTGGAGGCTTTGCAGGTTCCGCCATTATGCAGGGAATCAAGAGAGGATTATTCTCCAACGAGGCCGGTGTCGGTTCCGCTCCGAACGCGGCGGCATCAGCCGGCGTATCCCATCCGGCAAAACAGGGGCTTGTGCAGATGCTTTCCGTTTATATTGATACGATTGTAATCTGTACGGCTACGGCCTTCATGCTTCTTTGCTCCGGCGTTGAACCGTCTAAAGAGATTGCAGGAATGAGCTACGTACAGGCAGCTGTGGCAAATTCCCTGGGAGGCTTCGGCACAATTTTCATTACGGTGGCCCTTTGTCTCTTTGCATTTACTACACTGATCGGCAACTTCTACTATGCGGAGATGGGGCTTGGCTACATCTGCAATAAGACGCCGGGCAGCACATTAATACATGCATTCCGTATTCTCGCGGCAGTCATTGTCTGCTTCGGCGCTACGATGGAATTCAGCGTAGCCTGGGATACGGCCGATGTTCTGATGGGTCTGATGGCGATAATCAACCTTCCGGTTATTATTCTTCTCGCGAAACCGGCGATTCTCTGTATGGACGACTACATTAAACAGAAAAGAGCAGGAAAGAATCCGGTATTTAAGGCAGCGGATATCAATCTCGAAGATGATACCGATTTCTGGAAATAAGACATAATCAAAAGGATGTATCAAATGCCGTTTTGCATTGTCAGGCATTTGATACATCCTTTTTGCCTTCTTTGCTGGAATGCACAGAAACTGCATAAAACGCAGTTTCGCGCCGTGTAACTCGGGATTTTCGCGCAGAAAACGCACGAAAACACCTCGCAGGACATAACCGTGAGAACAGTAACAAAAAATTCTTACACTTCCTTTAATATTATGCACACTCTTTGACAAGCGGTATAAAAAAAGTTAAACTGGTTAAAAGAGGAAATAATAAAATAGAGGTGAGCATTGTGAGAAGACTAGAAATAAAACGGAATATTAAAACATATACGGCAGCGGCGGCAGTCACAGCTTTTGCCGTTTTTATGCCTCTGGCGGCGACAGGCTGCAGCCGTCAGGCTGAGGTAGATGCGACGGCTGCGACCGTCCAGGGAGAAAGCGGCGCAAAGCCAGAGTCAGACTTGGCGGATTTAAAAGAAGATACACTGACGGCAATCGGAAGTGCGGATACGATGGTGGAATCGGGAAGCCGTCTGTTTTTCAAATACCGTGGAGGCATATGGAGTCTGGATAAAGAGACCGATAAGCTGGAACAGATTAAAGAATTTGCCGAAGGGGAGTTGAATGGTTCCTTTTGGGTTTACAGGGGAGGTCTTTATTATGACATAAATTCCGCAAAGGGAGAGGATTCGGCGAGGATGTACGCCCTTTACCGGCTGGATTTGGAGACTGGAGAGGAGATACATCTGACTGATTTAGTCAATCAGGCTTCGGGAATTTATGCTTCCCGGGATGTTCTATACGTAAGCGGGTATAATCTGAATCAGACATTTACTCTGAAGGAGGACGGAAGCCTGGGCGAAGAGCTTCCGGTGGAGAAAAGTATATTCGGACGGATACCGGACGGCTGCAAGGAGCTTTACAGGGGAGTCCTGCCCTATATGGTGGAGCATTACGGATATATGCCGGTACAGAATGACAAATGCCTTGTAATTGCCAATGAGGACGGCAGCGGTGCAAGAGAAGTTCCGGAGGTCACAAATACCTCCTCCGTTCTGTTTGATAAGGGATTTTTCTTTGTGTTATTCCAGGACGGAAACGGCAATACACAGTGTTACCGGTACGACTCAAAGACTCTTGAGAAGACAATGCTGTTTGAATCACCGGATAACCCGCAGTTAATCCAGTACAGGGACGGGTATCTCTATTTCAGGACGAATAAAGCTTATCAGACTGTCAGTGAGGGAACGCAGTTCTATAAAGCCGAGGTGGAGACCGGGGAAGTTTCAAAGGCGGCGGCTATCATGACAGAGCCGGGAACACTGAATATGTATGACGATACCGGCAACTTTTTTGTGACAGGGGATGCCGTCTACTGTCAGGAGATAAAGGATTACGGGGTTTACATCGGCAAGACATTGCTCAATGCAAACGATGGCGGAGAGAAGACACTGATTAAACCGGCTCTCTATCAGTCGCCGATTAATAAGCTGGGACATGTGGAGGCGGAAAAGAAAGAACTGCCGTGTTCCTGCGGCGACAAGACAGCGCTGGAGATGTATGTGGAGAAGCTTGTATTCGATGGTGACGGCGATGCGATCCGTGCGATGAATAAAGTTATGGAGGAGCGGCAGCAGGCGCTTCTTAAATCCGGTGACGACATGGTTTCCTATCTGGACGAAGCGTGGGTTCACAGTTCCGACTTCCGGACCACAACCCTGACATACGAAATCGCCGGGATTAATTATCTCGATGCGCGTTATGTCTGTGTAGAGGCGGACGGATACGAGTATTCCGGCGGGGCACACGGCAATCCGTTCAGAGATTACTTTGTCTTTGACCGGGAAACAGGAAAGCAGTTAACGCTCAGCGATATCGTCGGCAATCCTGTCGAGGAGCTGCAAAAGATTGTCAGCAAGGCATTCCGTGAACTGGCTGAAAAAACAAACTTTGCATTCGAAGCGCCTGAGGATTTGGAACATACGGTTGCAGATGACGTGAGCTATGATTCAAAATTTTACCTGACGCCCGAAGGCTTGGTATTTTATTACACTCCCTATGAGATAGCGCCTTATGCGGAAGGCTTTCCGGAAGTGACAATTCCGTATGGCGATTTAGATATGAAGATTGAAATAAAAACAGAAAGCTAAATGAATCTCATTCCTGAAAACCTATGATAATTCAGACGGCATAACTGTTGCCGGATGCCCGCTGCCACTACATTTTCGCACGGTCAGCGCAGTCAGTGCGCAGACCTGTCTGAACTGTTACGAAAACCAGCGAATGCGGAATAACTGACGTAAAAAAATTCTTTACGAATATTCCAGTCTATGGCATAATATGTAGAAGAAACTTGCAGAATAAGCGCAGGAGGATACGGTGGCCGAAGTATCGTGCTACAGGTTTCTTCCTGCGCTATTTTCCTGCAGTGGAATATCCAAAAGAAAATGGGAGGTAGAAATGGAAAGTCATCGCATTATCCAAGTTGAGGAAAAGGTTCCGTTTAATCTGTTGGTTCCCCTCAGTATTCAGCACATGTTTGCCATGTTCGGCGCTTCGGTGCTGGTACCGTTTCTGTTCGGTATCAATCCGGCAATTGTTTTATTTATGAATGGTGTAGGAACACTGTTGTTCATTCTTGTAACTAAGGGGAAGGCTCCTGCTTATCTGGGTTCCAGCTTTGCATTTCTCGCACCGGCGGGAATTGTTATCGAAAAATTTGGTTACGCCTATGCGCTGGGCGGTTTCGTCGTAGTCGGATTCTGCGGCTGCATTCTCGCTTTTATCATTTATAAGTTTGGTTCGGAGTGGATTAATATCGTACTTCCCCCTGCTGCCATGGGGCCGGTAGTGGCCCTGATTGGACTCGAACTGTCGGGGACGGCCGCAAGCAATGCCGGTCTTCTCGATGAAGCAGTCGATCCTAAAAATATGATTGTATTCCTTGTAACGTTAGGCGTGGCCGTATTCGGTTCCATCCTGTTCAGGGGATTTTTGTCTGTTATACCGATTCTGATTGCGGTTATTTTGGGATATGTGGCTGCTATTATCTGCGGACTGGTGGATTTCACACAGGTTGTGAATGCCCCTATATTTGCCATTCCCAATTTTTCTTCTCCCAAATTTAATCCGGAGGCGATCATGATTATCCTGCCGGTCATTCTTGTCATTACATCTGAGCATATCGGCCATCAGGTAGTGACCAGCAAGATAGTGGGCCGCGATCTTTTAAAGGATCCTGGACTCCACCGCTCTTTATTCGGAGATAACTTCTCTACGATGCTGTCCGGATGTATCGGCTCTGTTCCGACTACCACCTATGGTGAGAATATCGGCGTTATGGCGGTTACGAGAGTTTACAGCGTGCGCGTTATTGCGGGCGCGGCCGTTCTTTCCATCGTATGCTCTTTTATCGGCAAACTGTCCACTTTAATCAGCACGATCCCGGGCCCGGTCATCGGCGGGATTTCCTTTTTGCTCTACGGTATGATTGGCACTTCGGGCCTTCGCATCCTGGTGGATTCCAAAGTGGATTACGGCAATTCCAGGAATCTGGCGCTGACCTCCGTCATATTTGTGACGGGTCTTTCCGGAATCAAGGTCAGCATCGGTAATATCCAGATGACGGGAATGGTCCTGGCCTGTGTGGTCGGAATGATTTTAAGCCTTATTTTCCATCTATTGGAACGGTTTAAGCTGACGAATGAATAGGGATTCCCATTGAAAAGATCGGCAATAACAAGTATAATAATCAAAGGAGAATTAAACAGGAAATAAACAGGAGGAAGATCGGGATGGAATCAGTAATCAGGAAGAATGCCAGCGGCGGAAAAGGTGAAATCTCAGTTAAATATATTCTGAATGAAGAGGAGATGAACGGAAAGGGAAAGATGTTCTCGGAAGTGACCATTGCCCCCGGATGTTCCCTTGGTTATCATGAACATGTGGGCAACAGCGAGACCTATTACATTATCAGAGGTGAGGGCGAATACAATGACAATGGTACAATCCGTACGGTAGTACCCGGAGACAGGACTTTTACCCCCAGCGGTTTCAGCCATGGGATGGCGAACAACGGGGATACGGATCTGGTATTCATGGCGTTGATTATTTACGATTGATACTGGGAAAGCGGTTAAGCTTTCTGCAAGGCGGGCCGCTGCACATTCAGGTACAGCGGCCTGATTTATCGGAAGAAAAGGGGACGGAGATGAGAAGGAAGTCAGGGGGCCTGAGAGAGAAAAACGGAGGGATAAGAGAAAATGCCGGCGGCAGAAAGTTTCAGATGACGCTGTTCGGAGGCATCGTGCTGGTGGGACTGCTGGTGATGACAGTAAAGACAAGGACCGGCGCCGAAGCCGTACTTTTTAATAAAAATTCGGAGATAACGCTTTATGCGAAAGCGACGGTAGGGGCGGAACCGGCATTAAACGCCGCCAAATTCTTCCCCGACGAAAAACTCGATCCGGCTAAATTCAGCTATGATCTGAGCGAATGTGATTTTAATACACCTGGGACATATCGAATTCCGGTATATTACGGCCAGGAGGAAACGGACTGTGTGATACAGCTTGAAGTATATTCATCCGGCCGCAAGGTACCGGAGACAACGGGGAGCATGAGCGGTGATTCCCTGAGAAACGGAACCGGGCAGTCTGAAGGGGAGACTGCAGATTGATTATTCAGAGGCAAAAGGAGGCATGGGATGAAATTCTTTCATATCTCAGATTTACATATCGGCAGGCAGATGAACGGATACAGCCTGAGGGACAGCCAGGAGAATGCGCTGTCCCGGATTATAGCGTATGCGCAGTCCGAGAAACCGGACGCGGTGCTCATCTGCGGCGACATCTATGATAAATCGGTGCCGTCCGCCGATTCCTATACGGTGTTTGATTCATTTTTAATCCGGCTGTCCTCCATCCGGCCGTCCATACCGGTTCTGATTATAGCAGGTAACCATGATTCACCGGAGAGGCTGTCCTATGCCTCTTCTTTTTTAGAGCGCCATCAGATTTACATATCGGCTTTACCGCCGTCGTCTCCGGAGGACAGGCTTAAGAAGGTGACATTTGAGGACAGATGGGGAAAAATTAATTTTTATTTATTTCCCTTTATCAAACCGGGCTATGTGCGCCATCTATTTGAGGAAGGGGCTGTTACCGGCTATGACAGCGCCTTTCGCGCTGTTCTCAGCAGGGAAGAGATAAACGGCGGGGAGCGGAACGTCATTCTGGCCCATCAATTTTTTACCTCGGGGGACAAGGGGCCGTCGCTTTGCGATTCGGAGTCTGCGATAATGACTTTGGGCGGTCTGGATCAAATTGACGTATCTGCACTGGCGGACTTTGATTATGCCGCACTGGGGCATCTGCATGGTCCTCAGAAGGTGAGCAGGGAGGATGTCCGCTACAGCGGAACCCCGTATAAGTATTCGGTCAGCGAGGAACGCCACCGGAAAGCAGTCACCGTTGTTACCATGGAAGAAAAAGGAGTGGTAAAAATAGAGAGTCTGCCTTTGGAATGTGTTCCTGAAGTGAGAAGACTGCGGGGAACCCTGACGGAAGTCCTGGCTATGGCCGATTCAGATAACTGCCATGATTATCTCAGCATTACCTTGACGGATGAGGCGGAGGTGTTCGATCGGAAGGAACAGCTTGAGGAGACGTACGACCATATTCTGGAAATACGCATTGACAATGAAAGAACCAGAAGAAAGCTGCGGGAAGACGGGGAAAAGATAGAGGTTCCCGATCCGTTTGAGGCATTCGGCCTGTTCTACGAGGCGGTCCGTCATTGTCCGATGACAAAGGAACAGAGGGAAATGATGTACAAGGTGATTGAAGAGGCAAAGGACGGGGAGGTGGGCAGATGAAGATAGGGGAGTTTGCCAGAGTCTGCAATGTCACAAAGGATACGGTCCGCTATTATGTCAATATCGGGCTGTTGATACCGAAGATGCAGGGCAGCCAGATGAGCTTTGAAGAGAGGGAGTATGCGGATTTTAACTACATCCAGAAGCTCAAGGGGATGCGCTTCAATATAAAAGAGATCCGGGCATTTCTCTATCTGAGACGGATGTCCAATATGATTGAGCCTGCCACAATCGATGAGTGTGTGAAACTGTTGGAGGATAAACGTGAATGTCTTGCGAGTGAAATGATCACAATTGAAAATAGCATTCATCTAATTGAAGATGAAATTGAGAGCTTTAAGAATAAAAAGAATGCTGATAAGAGAGATAGGACGGGAGTCCCCATCAGCACGGTCCCGCTTCTTGTTTGTCCCGATTGCAGGCAGCATCTGCATATAGAGAATGCTGAGATCAATTATAAGTACATATATGAAGGTACATTAAGCTGTCCTTGCGGTTATCATGCCATAATTGAGCAGATAGAGAGCCAAGACTGGAACGGTAAGGTTATTCTTGAAGCAAATATCAACGGTTTTTTCTTTACTTATAATAATCTTCACCAGTTACCTAAAAACAGTGTTTATATTATTGTTGATAAATACCATGAAGTGCTGGCTATGTATAAAGAACTGTTTGAACAGCTGTATCCGGGGCTTGATATACTTTATATTGCAGATGCTTCTGAAAAATTTCCGCTACAGGATAGCTGCATAGACCTGTTCCTGAGTTTTTATGGGGAAATTGAATATTCTTTCTACCACAAAAATGTACAGCTCCACGATATTTGTCATTTGATGAAACCAAAAGGCCTGATTTTTGGTGCTTTTCAGAGCTTTGCACCTGAGGCAAAGAGCAGGCGGCTTTTAATAGAACGGTATCCGGAGGGGCATAAAAGATTGGCCAATATGACATATTTAATAGAGGACTATTTGAAATGCGGATACAAAATATCAGCGGTTGAGACAGGAAAAATCATGAAAACAGAAGATCACCATATGTACATCTGCCATCTGGACGGAGAACCGCTTACTATCTATTACTTTGTGGCAGAAAAGGAAAACTAATAAATATCAGGAAGCGAATGAAAAGTGGAGTATACTCCACTTCAGACTGTAGACAACTAGCCTCCTAATAGGAGGCGGTTGTCTTTTTTCTTTCACTCAGGATTTCGATGTAGTATAATAGTACTATACGAAAGTGAGGTTTTTTCTTATGATGGGGAAAAAAGATTATTCAGAACGTTCTCAGGTACAGATTGCAAGCCTGGATGACCTCGTCCCTTCCGGTCATCTGGTTCGAAAGCTGGAGGAAGCCATTGATTTAAGCTTTATTTATGACGAGGTTAAAGATCTCTACAAACCTTATGGCAGGGAAAGCATTGATCCCGTTGTATTAATGAAAATCGTGATCCTCCAATACGTGTTTGGCATCCCTTCCATGCGCAAAACAATCAAAGAGATTGAAGTGAATCTTGCTTACCGCTGGTATCTGGGATACGGCCTGTATGAGGATATCCCTCATTTTTCTACCTTTGGAAAGAACTATACCAGACGATTTAAGGATACGGATCTTTTTCAAAAGATATTCTCCCGGATTCTAATGGAGGTGGATGCCTGTGGTTTCCTGGATACGGAAAGTCTTTTTATTGATGGTACCCACATCAAAGCCAGTGCAAACCCTCATAAATATCAGAATGAAACCATGGAAAAAGAAGCCCGATGTTACGAAAAGGAGCTGCAGGAGGAAATAGAGAAGGACAGGCTGGAACACGGGAAAAAGCCATTGAAAGAAAAAGAGTCCACGCCAGAGACCATAAACAAAAAGGTCAGCACTACCGATCCCGACAGTGGCTGGTTCCACAAAGGGGAACACAAGCAGGTGTTTGCTTATGCAGCCAATACCTGCTGTGATAAAAATAATTATGTCATAGATTTTGAAGTGACAGCAGGGAATGTCCATGACAGCGTATCCTTTTGGGAACTGTACCGGAAAGTAAGCGAACGGGTAAAATATCCTAAATACTATGTAATGGATGCAGGCTATAAGATACCAGCAATCGCAAGAACGCTAATCGAGGAAGGAAAGGTTCCGGTTATGCCCTATAAACGTCCAATGACAAAGAAAGGGTATTTTCGAAAAAGCGATTATGTATATGATGAATACTTTGACTGTTATTTATGCCCGAATAATCAGATCCTAAAATACAGCACAACAAACCGTGATGGATACCGAGAATACAAAAGCGATGGAAAAAAGTGTAAGGATTGTCCGTACCAAAACCAATGTACAGGAAGCAAAGACCATGTAAAGGTGGTAAGCCGCCATGTATGGGAGGGGTACATGGAAAAGGTGGAGGAAATCCGTCATCAGACAGGGATGAAAGAAATCTATCAGAAACGGAAAGAAACCATCGAACGAGTCTTTGCAGACGGAAAAGAAAAACATGGAATGAGATATACGCAGTACAGAGGATTGGCAAAAGTGACAATGGAGCTGACCCTTTTATTTGCATGTATGAATCTAAAGAAACTGGCAATCTGGAAATGGAGAAAGGGCGGGCTAAGGAACCCCTGTTCTTTTGTCTGGATATTCGAACCAATATATTTCTATATAAAATTCAAAATGGTTCCGGGTGCATCGCACCAGGAACCATTTTGTCTACAGTCTGAAGCAAGCAGATGAAACTGCTTGCTTTTTTGTTGTTCTATTCCTCACCGTTTCTT
>OLPX01002366.1_pt1 | contig 11245 bp, 12 predicted proteins | sample 1672491 | NCBI WGS metagenome assembly OLPX01 (sample SAMEA3136692, study PRJEB25190) | human gut metagenome | biome: human gut; feature: human-associated habitat; material: faeces | place: Austria | collected 2013 | reverse complement strand
CGCAGATATTTTTTCAAACAGAAAGAGGATGCCCTTTCCTATGAATCGAAAGATTCGTAGTTTTGGGACACCCTCTTTGATTGGTTAGGGCCTCAGCAGAGGCGGTGGAGGCGCCCCGTAAAAGCTTTCGCTTCAAGCATCGAGCAAAGCAAGCTGCTAACAAAAATCTTTCGATGATAGAAAATTACTGTTAGAACGGTGATTGCCCGTTTACGGGCTGTAGGCAAGTGACGTAAGCGGAATAAAGTTCCGTGCATTCCCTGGGACGCTTGCCGGTAATAGCCCCTTATAGAGTCTCCTTATGTCCCCTCCTTAGCCGGTGGGGTTGACTCTTTTCAGCTTTCGAACTTCAAAATCTGGGCGTTTAGCAGTTCCCGAAAGGTATCATTGTGACGCCACTGTCCCTGTGCATCGCGGTATTTAACCGGCGTATAATAGCGGTTTTCCTTTTGCTGCCGCAAAAAGGTGAGCGCCTCCTCCTTTCGCCCCATCTTTACCATCCCATCCGCCGCCTTGATGGCATACATCGCGCGGTATGGCTCCAGACGGTATGCCTCCAAATAATGCGAAATGGCTGCTTCCAACTTTCCCAAATGTTCTTCCGCTGCAGCCAAGTCGGATACGATGCAAGCGCGGCCGGCAGCCGCCCCATTCACCGGAATTCCTTCTTCATAAACGGTTCGATGCGGCAGCTCTTGCCACCCCGCTGTAGCCAAGTACGCAGTAGCTGCTTTCTCCGTCTCCTTTGCATATCGATTTCCTAAGAAGCTATAGGCGCGGGTCACAAGAAAAAGCTGCTTGGGTGTGGTGGGCGTCCCACAGAGCTCAACAACCTTGTGTAGGATCTTTGACCGGTCCCCCAACTGCTCGGCAAGTGTACGGGCTTCCGCTTCCCGCTCGTATGGATGAGGAACAGTTCCCCCAATCATATGGAACAGTGCAGCAGCCAATTCTGTTTGACGAATGGTTCCATTCGGCATGGCATTCCCTTCTTTCAAAAATCATACATCTCTTTCTTTTCACTCGGATCGCTGTCTTTTACAATCGGTTTAACCGAGAACTCGCTGAACCACTTCCGCCCGCAAGCCATCGCGTTGAGACTGGCTCAGCCGCCGGCCACAGGCCAAGGTCAAAGTCGCGGGTTGTAGTTCCATCAGAAGGGCGTCTACTTTCTCCACCCCAACACCGGAAATCAGGCCGGCGGAGATGCCAAAGCGCACCCGATAGAGCAGATCGGGTAACTCTGCTTCCCCCAACATTTTCGCGCTCTGGAGCACACCAAGCGCTCGGCTGACTGCATCTTGCATCTCCAATTTCTCTGCGAGAGACAGGCGTGCGGTGCGTTCCTGCACGAAAAGCTGTTGCGCAATGCTCTTGAGGTTTCGCAGGGCCTCCTCTTCACTCAATCCCAAGGTTAAACGGTTGGATAACAGATAGCGTGAGGTCTCTTCTTCCTCGCTAGAAGGGTCAAACGGCTCCTCCTCCAAAATCAGTCCCAGCTTCGCCAAGCCTGCTGCAATCCGCCCGATGGAACCACTCTCATGCAGTGCTGGGAGGTGCAGCAGAACGGAAGCCCGCATACCTGTTCCAAGGTTGGCTGGGTCCTGTGTCAGATACCCCAACTTCGGATCAAATGCAAAATGCAGCGCTTTATCCAGAATGGTATCCAACCGGTCTGCTTCTGCATAGGCCCCTTCGAGGTCCATCCCAGCCCGAAACACTTGAATCCGCAGATGATCCTCATCATTGATTAATAGTGAGAGACCCTCATCCTGTGTGACCAAGATTCCTCCGATGCGATCCGCGGGAAAATCCGGACGCACCAACCGCCGCTCTGCCAAAGAAAGGCTGTCGGTCCGGCCGATTTCGTCCATGCGCAGATAAGAAAACGAGTGCCCCACTGCGGCATTTTCATTTGTCACCGCTTCATAGACCATCTGTTCCACTTGTTGCCGTCCCGCGGCATTCATTCGCTTGGGATACGGATACCCCGGCAAACTGCGTGCCAGACGGACCCGCGTGCTGATGACGACATCGTTCTGTTCACCAACCTCCTGATACCACTTATGCATGGCGGTCGCCTCCCTCTTCCAACGCCTTGATCTGATCGCGAAGGGCGGCGGCGTATTCAAAGTTTTGCGTGTCAATCGCTTCCCGCAGAGCGCGGCGTTTTACCACCAGCTGGCTGCTCTGCCTCGGTTGTGGCAGATTGGCACCGGGCGCCTTTCCCCGATGAATGGCTTCTCCATGAATACGCTCAATCATTGGCTTCAAACGGTCGGAAAACGTGTGGTAGCATTCCGCACATCCCGCCCGGCCATTGCGCACAATGTCATCAAATGAGGCCCCGCACACAGGACAATGGACGTCGACCACAACCCGCACATGTGTGGGTACTCTCTTCTTTTCTTCTTCCTGGCGATGTGGTGTCATAAGTATTCCTCCAATCAACAGGATTTGCATCCTTTTCACGCTAGCCGCGTTTACTTGGCTTTTGTGCCTGTTCTTCATCTATATACGTTTGTGTAAAGGATTATTTATCAAAGAGCGTTTCCTCCCTCAATTTGGTTGTAACACCTTTTGCCCCCGCGCAATATACTATACTGTAATTCGAAAGGAGGCAAACAATTATGTGTAACAACAACTTCTTAGGCGGCTGCGGGTGCTCTTGGATCATCATCCTCATCATCATTCTCCTGTGCTGCTGCGGTGGCAGCGGCTACGGCTATGGCAACAACAGTGGTTGCGGCTGTGGCTGCGACAACAACTGCGGCTGCGGCTGCTAATTCCCGCGCGAAAAGGGGGTGCCTTTCGCAGCCCCTTTTCCTCTTGCCCACTTAGGACAAGCCTTTCATTTGTTTTGCTGCTCTTTCGCCTGCATCAGGGCGTTCGCCAATTGATCGGGACAGGACGTCGGCTTAAACCCACAACGAATTCCTTTACACCGTGCAATAACGTCGTCCACCTTCATCCCCGCAATCAAAGCGCCGATTCCTTTGAGGTTCCCGTTGCATCCGCCGACAAATTTTGCCGACTTTACAACGTCCCCGTCAAGCTCGAGCAAAATCTCCGATGAACATACACCGCGCGTTTTATAGCGATACTCCATTCTATAAAGCCTCCTCATATATCGAACCTATTCCGTCCGCCATCTTTTCAATAAGGCGAGTTGATCGTCCGGTGTCGTACAAGACCCCAAGGGATGCATCACTTTGCTGTACATCCCATGAAAATCCGTACCACCTGTCATAAGTAAGTGATAGTGCGCAGCAATCTGTTGGAAACGCTGTTCCTCTCCCTCTCGATTGCGCGTATGCCAGACCTCTACTCCTTCAATTTCGTGGTCATGTGCCAATTGCTCTAAAAGATCATAGCTATCATACACGCCCGGATGGGCCAGGACGGCAATCCCCCCTGCATCGTGAATCTGGGCAATTACATCATGTACATCTGGATACTCCGTCTTACAGTAGGCAAAGCCAGTCCGCGGCCGAAATAGTTTCTGATAGACCGCACCATAAAAGGAATCCGCATAACCTGCATCGATCAACGCATGCATGATGTGTTGTTTAAAAATATTGCTACTGCCATGGGCCCGCTGCACCACCATCTCCATGGTAATTGGGTATAAGCGCATCACCTTTTGCAGAGAAACACTGACTGACTTTCGCCGGCTTTCCCCGATCTTTTTGCACAATCCCTCCAAGCGATGCACTCGGACATTTCCATAGCACAAAATGTGCGCTTTACGGCCCGTAGCTGGGTCCATACAGGAAAACTCTGCTCCGGGCAACACGTCCATTCCAATGCGATCCCCATAACTTTTTGCACGCAAGGCGCCGGAAAATGTGTCATGATCCGTCACGGCAATGGCAGAAAGGCCGGAACGTTTAGCCAGCTGAACCAGCTCGTCTATCCCTACAGAACCGTCGGACATCTTTGTATGACAATGCAAATCTGCTGGCACACGATCACCCCATCCATTTAGCCAGCGGTTTGATTCTATGAACTTCTTTTGAGAATATTTCCATCCTTATTATAAGCGATTCATCCTCATAAAACAAGCGGCACAATGGCTCAATCTTCCAAAGACTGTTCGAGAAATTTTTCCGGCAGAAAGGTTCGGATGTCTATGATCCATAGGAACAAGTCACAAAGCCAGACAATCGCCGAAACCACCAGCAAAACGGAAGCGTTCACCCGGAACAAGCCGGTAAATGGAGCAATATACAACAACAAAAATGGCAATGCCACATAGGCGATGGTTTGGAAGGACTCCAACCGGCTGTTAATACGGTTGAATTCAAACACCATGAATACAGCGCCAAACACCATCAGCCCCGGCGCAAGAAACAAGATGATCACCAGCCACGACCAATTCAAAAAGAATGGAATCCCCAGCATAATGTCTCCCACGGAAACCACAATTGTAAAGGCACCAAACGCGATTGCCGTGGTCACAAACGACAGGAATAAGCAGCACGCCAGTTTTGCCCGGAAGATTTGCCGGACTTTCAACGGCGTAAGCAAAAGGGTTTCTATGGTACTGCGTTCTTTTTCCCCCACAAAAATGCAAGAGGCGGATACAGCAGAGGCCATTAAGGGAATCATCAAAAAGAAGAGTGAAAACAATGTATTGGTCAAGAGATCGAAAAGCCCCTGCTGTGCAGTATATCCCTCTAGCTTTGGCGGTAGAATGGAGAGCATTTCCTGTATTCCGGGCGCTTGTTCCAGCGGCACCAGACAAACGGCTCCAAGGAAAAGCGCTGGTACTACGATTACCAGGCCGATCGGTACTGCAATCAAAGTAGCTCGTGCCATTTTGGAGCTCCATATCTCCAAAAAATCTTTTTTAATCAATGCGTGTTCAGCCGGTGTAAACATTCTGTTCCCCTGCCTTTCTCGGATGCTGCTCTAAGATCCTTTTATAGACGTCTTCTATGGTCGGCTGAACCAACCGGGCCTCCAAAATGTCGCAGCCATTCTCCACAATCCGCCGCAGTAGTCCAGGCATTTCCTCTTCGTCGCGCAACTCCACCAGCCGTTGTGCTCCACCAAGCCAGAGACCGAAGTCCCATCCAGCTGAAAACCCTCTAAATCTTGTCCCCCACACAGACGGAACTCTGCGTGTGCCCGGCATCCAGACATTTCCCGAAGCGTCTGAAAATCGCCGGAAGCAAGCCATTCTCCGTGGTCCAATATACCAAATTCTGTACAGATACTCTGTGCATAGTGCATCTTTGATGTGCATAACACCACCGTGGTATCCTCACGCGCAGCAAATTTGCTCACCAGCGTATTCAACGCATGTGCAGCTTCATAATCCAAGCCATTTGTGGGTTCATCCAGTAAAAGGACACTGGGATAATTGATTAAGGCACGCGCCAGAGAGAGCTTTTGTAACATTCCAGTGGAATAGTTGGAAGCAGGCAGTTCCCGTACCTCCCACAGCTCTAAATCTTTCATCAATTCTGAGACACGGCGCGCCGCAGCCTTTTCTCCCATGCCGGCCGCTTGTGCAAAAAACAGTAGATTTTGCTGACCCGACAAATGGGCATACAGCTTGGCATTTCCTAACATTACACCGCAAATCGCATGAACACCCGCTGGGTCCTCCGCCGGAGAGCGCCCCAGCACCCTACATTCTCCGCTGGTCGGCTTTGTTAAACCGCAGAGCATCCGGATAACTGTTGTTTTTCCCGCTCCCTTTGCCCCCAATAGGCCAAACACTCCCCCTTGTGGAACACAGAGGTTCAAATGATCCACAGCTTGAATCTTCCCATATGTCTTTGTAAGCTGTACCGCTGTGACTGCGTCCAAAGCACAGCCTCCTTTCCCCAACCGCACACCCCAAACAGGCATACGTCTATAAAAGATCAGGGGCGTGATCCACGCCCCTGATCCATGGGCGCAAGCGCCCCTATCCTCAATTTACCCCAAGGGATGCCCGATCATACAGGCATCCTTCTATTCAACCGCAATCTTTCTAACCTAAGAATCCTGCTGGTACAAACTCAAACATTGTGCGGGACAACCATATTGATCTTAGAGAAGTCGTGAATTTCTTCAATATTCTCTTTAATCCCGCGCTTATCCGCTGTCGCCAACAACTTCGTACGATTCTTTAGGAGCTTCTGCATCGTCTCTACGCCGCCAGGGCCCGCAATACAGCCGCCCTCGCATGCCATACCTTCCACGATGTCCTCCTGGAGGCGGTTGGCGTTCAAAATCATCAAGGTCTTCTTGCACTCCTTCGCGCCATTGCACTTGACGCAGGAGAACGGCAGCTCAAAGTTTTCATCATCCAGAACCGCGGCTACAGAGGCAGAAACACCACCGCTCTGCGCAAAGCCCTTGCCCAAGCGGCTGCCGTCCTGCTCATTTTCAGCAGCGTCATGAACATTGATGGCCTTTGCTTCAAAGAGCGCCGCAAGCTCCTCAAAGGTAATCACATAGTCTGCCGTATCCTCGACCTTTTTGGCCTCGAGCTTCTTTGCAATACATGGTCCAATAAAGACCACCTTTGCATTCGGGTTGTTCGCTTTAATGTAACGGGAAACCAATGTCATCGGCGAACCCGTCGTCGAAATATTGGGAATTAACTTCGGGAAATGCTTCTCAATCATTTCCACAAAGGCCGGGCAGCAGGAAGTGGTCATCTTTCTGTGGGACTCGACCGCCTCCTTGAGTTCCTGGGCCTCATGCCATGCGGTTGCGTCCGCGCCCAAGGAAACTTCGACAACATCCGTAAAGCCCAATTTACGAATTGCCGCCTTGAGCTGGCCGACATTCGCATCTCCAAAATGGCCTTCAATAGCCGGAGCAAATGTCGCAATGACCGGGTCGCCGCTCTTGATCGCTTCGATTACCGCAACGATGTTTGAACGGTCTGTGATCGCACCAAACGGGCATCCAACCACACAGGCGCCGCAGCTGATGCAACGGCTGTAATCGATGGAAGCACGATTGTAGTCGTCCTTGCTGATCGCATTGACCGGGCAAGCGCGGATGCAGGGACGCATGGTGTCTGAAATGGCATTGTACGGACAGGCCGCTGCGCAGCGGCCGCATTCTTTACATTTGGCCGGGTCGATATATGCGCCTTTACCTGTGATGGAAATCGCGCCAAACGGGCAGGCCGCCTGGCACTTTTTCGCCAAACATTTCTGACAGTTGTCTGTCACGGTAAAACGGCTGATCGGGCAGCCTTCGCAAGCTGCCGGCAACACGCCGACAATCCCTCGATCGTCCTGCCCCGGAAGGCTCACTCCCTGTGCAGAGGTGATGCGTTCGCGAATGATCTCACGTTCGCGGTAAATACAGCACCGGAAGGTTGGCACTGGGCCGGGGATAATGTCATACGGAATCTCCTGGATATGCTTATCCAATGTTCCATCAAAGGTATATTTTGCTACCTTTGTGAGCACTTGATATTTCAGTTGTTTCGCGTCATTATCGTATTGCATGATTCTATCCTCGCTTTTCGAAATTGCACCTGCTCCCTCATTTTGCATTGATAAACAATACAAAGTAGACATAGGGGGACAAGCTGACGGCATTCATCCTACGTCCTGGTCCCTCCGCAGGTCAAGAGGCATCCATTCTTCCTTCGTCTAAAAAAGATTGTAAAAATAAGGCTCCACAGAGGGACGCCGAATCCATACCTTTCGACACTTTGCCTTTTTTTTAACAATCCTTTTTTATCATCTTAAATCATTTCTCCTGTCCTGACAAGGGGTAACCTTAATTTCGTGATTAATAATAAACTTTTTCGACGTTCTTCCCCAGTTTCTTGACGAGATCACACAGTTCATCGATCAGTTTCATTTTAATACTGAGGTCTGACGGAAGCCCTGGATTCTGATGCGCCGGATTGATCGCTTTTCCGATGAAAACGCGCAGGTCCGTGCACTCTTCCAGAAGCATCTTTGCAATCATAGAAGCGCCGTTCTCTTCGTCCAACCGATGGAAATAGAACGAGTCGGCCTCCTTATTCAGATAGTCACGCAAAATATCGACCGTGCGGCTCAGTGTGAGCACGCCTTCGGTCACAAGGTCCACTCCTTCGATCTTGCCCGTAGGCGGAATCGTCGGGTCAACATAATTGATGGAAGTTTCGATTTTGCGATTGAGGACACGCGCCACAATATTGGCACTGGTGCCGCCGCAAACCACCTTTTTCCCATAGGAGGTGATAAAATCGTGCACCATACGGTTGTCATCCTCTTTGTTGACTGGCGGACCAGAAAGCATATTCACTACACTCTTGGGCGAAATACGAATAATCAGATCCGTCGAATCATCGCCCGGCTTGTCGAGATACAGTTCGCGCACGGCCTCCGAAAGGGAAACCGCCAAACGGGGCGCAGAATTTTCCTTCAAAGTCGTCTTGGCCAACCAGGACGATACATTGTCCCAGTTCCAACCAAAATTCAAAGCCTGGCCCACGCCGGCATAAATCACGCCGTCGCTGACCAACGCAAGGACGTCGCCCGGCCGCACAGAAAAGGTACACTCTGAAATTTGCTTGCCGCCGTACTCCTTCAACTCGCTGCGCGATTCCAAGTCCATCACTTTGCCATTGCGCACAAAGATACACGGCGGGTTGTCAAATTCCACCAAGTGTGCGGTTCCGTCGTCAAAAATCTGCAAAACGCTGAAAGTTGAGTACGCCAACTTTCGCACACTGCACACCGGCAGTGTCTTTGCGATGGTTTCCACTACCTCAGCGATGGTGGAACCCTCGTGCAGCATGGTTGACACAATGGTGCTGGAGAGCGTCGAAAGAATATTGGCCTTGACACCGCTGCCCAGGCCGTCCGCCAGCACCGCAATGGTGGAATCAGGCGCTCGTATGATCTTAACCTTATCGCCGCAAAGCTCTTCCCCATATTTGTTGAGGCTCCGATATGCGGCATCCACATGCATTTTCATCGAATCATTCCTTTACAGCATAAATTCCGCATCGGAGGCACTCAGTCCTCGTCGAACACGATCATATTTTTCAGCTTGGTCAGCGTTGCCTTCGTCTCCGCTGTGGTTTCACCCAACAGACTTGCAATCTGCTGTGCCGCAACCATTTGCTTATCAATGACCTTCTGGGCCATCTCCATCGTCACCGCACGCAGTTTATACTGATTCTCAATGCTGGCTTCTTCCTTGGTAATATCCTTAAAGATGCCCATTGCGATATTTTCCTTCGCAATATACACGATGGTCTGTTCCATCGTGATGCCATATTCTTTGTAGTGCACCTTCTTATCCGTGATGGACTGCTTACTATCAAAGACAAACTGGAAGTCCGAGCTGTCAATCAACTCATAGATGCACTTCTGCAATGCCTCGTGGCGGGTAATATGGAAGGCGCGCTCCGCCGCAGCATTAAATTCAATAATATTCAAATCGCTGTCCACAATGATGGTGATATTCGGGGTTTCCGTCAGGACGCAGTTGCTCAAGGACTCTGCGCGCTCCTTCATATAAGGGATGCACATATGTAGTTCCGCCTTGCCTTGGTAGACAGCAATCGCCTTGGCACGGCAGGGGGGGTAACCACAGGAACCACAGTTGAGTTCGTCCTCGGGGCCATTCTTGCCGATCTTTGCCAGAATCGCGCGAATCGTCTCCTCGTCCGGAATATCCTCCTTGTTGGAACGATCGACAAACTGCATTGCCATTGGGATTTTCTCCGGCAGGTTCGGATAGGAATCTGCATCCTCATAGGCATAGTCCCGAATCCTCACGCGGGAAGCAAAGCGGGAGACGGTATCCGTTCCAGAACCAGGGCCATTGACACAGCCGTCGCGGCACATATTGATCTCAATAAAGCAATGGTCGAGCTCCCCGCGCTCCATCGCCCGGCAAAGGTCGATACAGGCGCCGGAACCGGAAACCGACAAGAGCTTCCAATCGCCGATGTCGCCCCTGGACCGCAAGGAAGCGAGAATTCCCTCTTCGATCGGGTACATACGCAGGATCTTCGAACTCGGATTGAGGAATGTCGCCGGTTCCGCCTTTGCAAAGGAGATGTGCTCTTCCTTTAGCCAAGCATTGAGCTCTTCAAACGTCAACACCGCATCAATTTCATTGTTGTGGCGGATGTCTGCTGCTTCGTCTTTCTTCGCAATACAGGGACCTGCAAAGACCACACGCGTCCCAGGACCATAGCTCTGCTTGAGCAGACGCCCATGCGCGATCATAGGGGAGACGACCGGAGCCATCTGATCCACCAACGACGGGTAGTACAGTTCGATCAGACGGTTTACCGAGGGACAGCAGGTGGAGATGATGTTCTTCATGCTGTTTTCCTGCATAATCCGATGGTATTCCGCTGTCACATAAGCTGCGCCCTCCGCTGTTTCTGAAACGCCATAGAAGCCGAGCTCCTTGAGGGCGCCTGCAAATTGATGCACATCGTCAAAATCAAAGCATCCATAATACGAGGGAGCAATCGAAAGGATGACCCTCTCCCCGCTCTTGAGCATTTCTTTGACCAACGCCACATCGCTTACCACCGTTTTTGCATTCTGCGGACACTGCTCCAAACAGGTTCCACAAAGGATGCAGTCGCGGTCGATGATTTTGGCTTGTTCGTTTTCCACTTTGATCGATTTCACAGGGCAAACCTTGACACATTTATAGCAGTTCTTGCAGTTCGCTTTCTTTAAGCCAATAATACTCATTTGTCATCACCTATCCTAATACTTAGGGGGATTCCCCATTGATACTCTCTGGAGCGCGTTACTTCTCCAAGCGTTTCATAACCTCTCGGTTAAAAAAGGCCTCCGTTTCAAGCGGGGTGACCTTAAAGCGTTCCCCGTCCAAACAGACGCAGACGCCGTTGTTGGTGCACTCTCCCATACAGAAGGAACCCTTTAAGTCAATCTTATCTTCCAGATGATTCATCGAAACCAGACGCTGAAAGATACTGATAACGTCGCGGGAACCTTTCAGGTGGCAGGAACTGCCGATACACACTGTTATTTCCATACTCTCATTTCCTCCTGGGGTGCGCCCCTGCTGCTTGTTTCACACGGCAATGATGCAAAGGACAAAAAAATATAGACCGTGCAATTTTGGTTATATTATAACATTCCAACGTTTTTCTGACAAGAGAATTTATGCGAGATTTCATCATTTCCCCCATCCTCCCCAAAGGAAATGCCTGGAAAGATACATCCATTAAAGACGCCGGTTTTATAACAGAATAGAGATGGAAAAGGAGGCCGCCGCAGATTTTGAAATC
>OLPX01002365.1_pt1 | contig 11247 bp, 11 predicted proteins | sample 1672491 | NCBI WGS metagenome assembly OLPX01 (sample SAMEA3136692, study PRJEB25190) | human gut metagenome | biome: human gut; feature: human-associated habitat; material: faeces | place: Austria | collected 2013 | reverse complement strand
GCCGACCGCGAGGATGTTGACCGGCTCGAGTGCTTTGGGCAGGCCGAATTCGCGCGCGAGCACCTCCGGCTTAAAGTAGCAGACCCAAGTCGTGCCGAGGCCGAGCTCCGTCGCGGCGAGCATCATGTGGTCGGTCAGGATCGAGGCGTCGATGTCGGCGCTCGATTTCTGATCGTACGGCCGCACCCAAGCCCTGCTGCGGTCCGCGCAGGCGATTACGGCGCACGGGGCGCCGTATACATTGGCGGCCTTCGAGAGCTTTTTAAGCCCCTCGGCGCTCTGCACGACGAGCAGGCGGACGGGCTGGGCGTTCGCCGCTGTGGGTGCTACGTGCGCGGCCTCCAAAATCGTTTCGAGCTTCTCTTTTTCCACCGGCTTTCCGTTGTAATCGTGCACGGAATAGCGCTTTTTGGCGATGTCTAAAAGCATAGGTATCCATCCTTTCGCAGTGTTTTGGGCGCTGTGTTGCAGCGCCTGCGGGCCTGTGCTACAATCATAGCATAAAACGACCGTTTTGCAAGAACGCACTATTTTCATATAGAGTACCGAAAAGGGTACCGCCTATGCAAAGGAGAGAGGAAAAATGATGGAATTCAGCTGCCCGGTGGAGGCGACCGTACACCTGATCGGCGGGAAATACAAGTCGGTGATTCTTTGGCATCTCAAGGATCAGACGCTGCGGTACAGCGCGCTGCACCGGCTCGTGCCGCGGGCGACGCCGAAGATGCTGACGGAGCAGCTCCGCGCGCTCGAGGCCGACGGCCTGATCGCCCGCACCATTTACCCGACCGTGCCGCCGAAAACGGAGTACAGCCTCACAGAGTTTGGGCGCACGATTATTCCCGTGCTCGACGCGATGTGCGCGTGGGGCGGCGCGTATCTCGGCGGCGCGCAGCCGTGCTGCGGAAAAGCAGGGCCCGAGGCCGCGCGGTAAAAGGCCGACCGGTGTGCAGCGCGTCTGAAAGGGTAGGGGAAAAGGCGGAGAAAAAAGCACCGCAGCCGGCTGCGGCGTGCGGTGCAGAGTGGTGCGGTGTTCAATCTGTCAGGCCAAAGTGCCCGGCGAGCGCGGTGCAGGCCGCCTCGCGGGTGTCGGCGCCGTCGTTTTCCCGCACGAGGGTGAAAAATCCGCTTTCCGCGTACGCGGCGTAATGCGCCGGGCTGTTGACCCGTGCGAGGCCGGCCCGGTAGTTCGCCATGACCGCATCGGGGTCCGCACACGAGCGGATGACGCTGAGCAAAAACTGCTTTTCCGGGTCATCGCGGTCGAAAAATCGGTCCACACTCATGCTCTGCGGCGAGAGCATGACGGCGACGCGGCGGTAGTCGGAGATTTCCTTTAAAAGCGCGAGCGGGATGTTGGTATCGACGATGATTTTGCGGTCTCTGGGAAGCGACAGCAGCGCGGCGACCTCGAAGCCTGCGGCCTCCGCGGAAACGCCGTAGATCCAGCGCTCGTACTCCTCCGGCGGCCGGGTCACAAAATCGGCCCAGCTTTCAAGCTGCTTCATGTAGCACAGGTCGGGCTGGACCGCCGGGTCGGCAACCCGGTCCGCCACCTCGGCGTGGTAGTTTTCGCCGCAGAGGATCATGCCGTACTTTTCGGCGAGCATCTTCGCGGCCGTGGATTTCCCGGCGTAGGCCGTGCCTGTGATGAAGTACACGTTTTGCAGGTAGTATTTCAAGATGTTGTTTTCAATCTGCATCGCTTGCCTCCTCCTAAGTGCGGCGGCCCCATGCGGGCATGGGGTCTGCGTCCATCGCACGGCAAAGCACCTTCGCCGCCTGATTTTGAAATCTTTCAATTTGTTTTTCTAACTAAAGGAAAGTACCCACAGCAGGGCCGAAAGCATGCCGGTGCTGCTGTGCAGCGGGGCCGTATTTTACTGGAATTCCGGCGGAATGCGGTCCCCGAAATATTCCGTCGATCCAGCCGTCTGCTTATGGGATGCCGCGCTGTCGGCTTCTGCATAATAATTTTTCTTCCAAAGTAAAAACCTCCTTAAAGTTATATTTCATTATTTACACACTTAATTATAACTAGAAGGATTGCTTTTATCGCTTACGTTTCGTGAGGCTATACTCATTTTCGACTATTCTCTATGCCTTTCATAAAAAATGCATTGCATAGTAATTTCCGATCTCTGCAAAGGCCAGCATCATTTCATTGCTGCCAACCAAGACCACCATAACCTCCCCACTGCGAAAGCCGCGTTTGACAAGGACATGGTGCAAAAATCCTTTCCCGTTGATCTCATTATAGGGCTGCATCCGAAAACTTGGCATCAGGGAGCGGATGGTGGAGATTATTCGGTCCGTTGTAAGGTATTCCAACTGGTATTTCGCAATTGGAACAACCTGATGCGTACTGGACTGGTATACGCCGGAGGCAATCCTGCCGTTTCTGTCCCGGGTAAGGCAGCCTGCACTTTGTTACGGTAATAATAAGGGTGTTTCATGCCGATAATCGGTTCCACATGGCAAAAACATCCCAGCAGGGAGACTACCTCCGCATTTCCGGTAGACCTTACATGGAGATAGGTTTTCCTGTTTTCTTCAGCTCCTATCTGAACGGAATCTTTTCTCATATTCCCCTCCCCTTTCTCAGCTATTCCCTGCAGAGCACTTCGCGGCGTCAATCGCCAACACAATCATGAGGGACAACAGACTGTCTTCCGGCCTTTCCAATTCAATTACATAGGTATCTGTCCAGTGAAAAAGCTCTTTCGAAGCCTGCATGACGATCCGTCCTGCGCTGTCCGTCACCGTATAATCCCATTGCAGGAAATTCCCTTCCACCTTCCAGTCTTTACAATCCAAGGTGAAAACCGGTTTTAAAAAGTAAATTCCTTTTTTATCTGTCCAATATATTCTTTTCCAATATAGAGGGCAAACCTCGGTAAAAAAGTCAGCACTTCCTCCTTAACAGTCCCTATATGATTCCTTGCGGAGTTGAAAATTTCCAGGCAATGGCCTCAGAAAAGTTTCCCCTTTACGGTAAATACGGTTCCCCTGTTCATCATAAATATCATAGCTGTCGAACAGGGAAAACAGCCTCTGTTTAAACAGCAGTTTCATTTGCTTCTCCTTTTTACAAAAAAATGTTCCACGAATAGAGATGATAGGATAAATAATACAGGCATAACAACATATCGATATCTCGTCTGAATTTCGATCAATAAGTACACGCCATAGGCTGCTCCCCATATGAAAAATATCAAAAGGAAACCACTTGGTATCTTTCGCTTTACGATGGAAAGGACAGCACTTCCCAACACGGAAATCATAATAACAAGATACATGGCCTTATCCAAAGCAAAAATAGCATCCAGCAAAGAACGGATTGTCATTTTCGGATAATCCTGATTGAGTACCCGATCAAGATCCATATGGCTGCAACTCCAGGAGTATGTGTCATCAGATGCCCACATTCTTCTTGTCTTCTCTTCTATAAAAGACCAAACACCTTTCCCATACTCTTGGAAATTCTCTGTAATATCTTCCTTCATCATCTCCTGTCTTTTGGATTTATCGGATACTTTTAAAATATCTGCATTCATTTCCGTATAAGAACCAGAAGTCAGCGGATTCAATCCTACCACAAATTTCCACTCAGGAAGATTGTTGGAAATCCCGTTTGGGGCAAGGCCCGACCACATATAGGTTGCGCCAGCCATGACCGAAAAAATAAAATAACAGATGATTACAGTGAGGCAGGAAAGTACTTTCGAGCTCGCAAAAATACGATGCCGGAATCCTTTTCCCCTTGTTTTAATAAACGTTTTAAAACCGGTAATTTTTTCTTTTATCCTATCAAATATATTCCTTTGAAAGAAAAAGTGACCCGCCAGCAATAGTAAATACAAGGCGATGGATACGAGGATAAGAGGTGCCTCCGGCCGCATTAAATTCCCGATGCAAAGACATAGGGCTGCAAAAATCGACCAGTTCATTTTTTGAAAGCGGATTTGAAAATATAGACCTAAAAAAATAAAAAAAGCCGAAATATGCTGATTTGTCAATACGGAAGAAAGGAAAATAGGAGCTGGATAAACTGCATACATCAATGCGGGAACCATCGCAGCGCGTGTTGAGACAAATTCCCGGCAGATCAGATATATGAGAACATTTATCCCCATCATAAACAAAACATTCAATAGCTTGATAGCAAATGTTGTGTGAAATATTTTCAAAATAATCGCTTCATATGTGACAAAGGGGATTTGATAGGCCCAGTTAGTAAAATAAAGATTCGTTGAAACCAGATCATAATACCCCCCCCTTGTATATAGTTTTTTGGCGGCATCCAACAAAAGATAAAAATCGGATTCTGCCGGAGTTTGTACAGAAATTATAAAAAACAGACGGATTATAAAACTGATGGAAGCTATTAAAACAATACCTGTTTTTTCAGATATTTTTTTCTTTGCCAGAAAGAACATTCCAAAAAACAGGAGCATGGAAACTGTCACAATAAATACTACTTGATATACTGGTTTATCCTGTACAGTTTTATCTAAATTTTGCCATATCGTAAATAAAGTAAAAAGTGCTACGACCCCACAAGCTGTTTTTTGAAAAAAAGTGATAAAACTGCAATTTCTATTTTTTTCCATTCATATTCTCCTTTGATTCAACATTCCATAAGTGTGATACACTCAACATGATTCGTATGCGGGAACATGTCGACGGGCTGGATCTTCTCGACGCGGTAGCCGCGCTTTGTGAGAAAATGCAGGTCGCGCGCGAGCGTTTCGGGGTTGCAGGAGACGTAGACGATGCGCTTCGGCGCGAGCGTGACGGCCGAGGAGAGAAACGCCCGATCGCTGCCCGCGCGCGGCGGGTCCATCAGGAGCACGTCACAGTGCTCGCCGTTCTGCGCCATATCCACCATAAATTCGCCCGCGTCGGCGCAGATGAAGCGGATGTTTTTCATGTTGTTCAGCTTGGCGTTCGCGATGGCGTCGCGCACGGCGTCCCGGTTTACCTCGACGCCGAGCACCTGCCCGGCGGTTTTGGCGGCGATCATGCCAATCGTGCCGATGCCGCAGTACGCGTCGATGACCGTCTCGCGGCCGGTGAGGCCTGCAAATTCCATTGCCTTGCCGTAGAGAACCTCGGTCTGCACCGGGTTGATCTGGTAGAAGGACTTCGCCGAAATGCGGAATTTCAGCCCGCAGAGCACGTCCGTGATGAAGCCGGGGCCGAAAAGCGTCTTTTCGTTCGGGCCGAGCAGCATCGAGGTGAAGCGGTCGTTCACGTTCTGCACGACGGTCGTGATCTCCGGGTGCAGCTTCAAAAGCGCGCGCAGGAAGTTGCTACGCGCGGGGAAAACCGGCGTGCCGGTCACGAGCACGACCATGATCTCGTTGGTCGCAAAGCCGCGCTTGACGAGCACGTGCCGCAGAAAGCCGCGGCCGGTCACCTCGTTGTAGGCCGTCATTTTGAAGTCTGCGAGCAGCTTGCGGATGTCTGTGATGATCTTATCCGCGGCCTTGTCCTCGGTCATGCAGCTGTCCACGGCGACGATGTTGTGCGTGCTGCTCTGGTAGATGCCGGAGATGATGCGGCCCGCGCGCGTCGTGCCGAACGCGGCCTGCACCTTGTTGCGGTAGTGGTACGGGCTTTCCATGCCGATGATCGGCTCCACATGCGCGAACTGCCCGAGCAGCTTTATGCAGAGGCGGTTTTTCCATTCGAGCTGTTCCGGATAGGTCAGGTTCTGAAGCTGGCAGCCGCCGCACTTTTTGCTGTGCGGGCAGCGTTTGTTTTCGTTCTGCGCGGTCATGGCGGGCGCCTCCCGTTTTCTGTGTAGTTTATGCCCTTATTCTACCATTCGGGCGGCGATAAAGCAAGACAGAGGGCGCGGCGCTCGGGAAATCCCTGCGGCACAGGGCGATAGCCGTATTTCTCCTGCGCACCGCCGAAAAGCGCCCGCAGGGGAGAGCACCGGCGGATTTTGAAAAAATGCCGTCCGGCGCGCCTTTTGCCCTTTTGCGCGCTGTTTCGCGAAATTTCTGCTTGACAGAACGGCCGGGCGGTATTATGATAAAAGCACAAAAGGGAGCTGACGATCGAGTCGGCTGAGATTGGCGTAGCCGCCTGAACCTGTAACCTGATTCGGATAATGCCGACGTAGGGAAATACGACCGTGGTATTTTTGCGCGCACCGAATCTGGGTGCGCGTTTTTTGCCGGCGCAAAAATCCCCTTTTCGGAAAACTATATTCTGGGGGAATATGAAATGAAGAAAACCAGCAATACCTACAAGCTCGCCGTGTGCGCCATCATGGTCGCGCTGGGCGCGGTGCTCAGCCTCGTGAAGGTTGTGCAGATGCCGTTCGGCGGTTCGGTCACGCTGCTTTCCATGCTGCCGTGCGCGATGGTCTCCATTATGTTCGGCCTGAAATGGGGTTTTGCCGCCGCGTTCGTCGAGTCTGTCGTTCAGCTTGCGTTTGGCGTCACGATGGACGGCATTCTGGGCTGGGGCCTTACGCCGGCGATGCTGATCGGCACGCTTCTGCTTGATTATATCCTCGCCTTCACCGTCATCGGCTTTGCGGGCATTTTCCGCAATAAGGGCTATATCGGCATCTGCGTCGGCACGGGTCTCGCCGTGTTCCTGCGCTTTGTCTGCCACCTGATCTCGGGCGCTGTGATTTTCGCGAACCTCGAGCAGTTTGTCGCGTTCGGCGCGTCTTGGGTCGGCCGCCCGTGGTTTTACTCCCTGTGCTACAACGGGGCGTACATGCTGCCGGAGATGATCACGACGATGATCGCGGCGACGATTCTGTTCCGTCTGCCGCAGATCCGCCGCATTCTGGCGAGCGAGACGGTCTGAGCATCCGCGAAAAAGGGGCTTTCGGCGTGTGCCGGAAGCTCTTTTTTTCATAAAGCATGGAGTAGATTCAGGCGGAATCCCTTGCGCACGTCTGCAAAACGTGCTATGATGAAACAATCATAAGCGCCGCAGCCAGCGGCGCGAAAGGAGTTATTCGAAATGAACAAGGTTTTGAAGCCGGAAGAAAAGTCGATGGAAAAAATTGTCGCGCTCTGCAAGGGCAGGGGCTTTATTTTTCCGGGCAGCGAAATTTACGGCGGCCTCGCCAATACGTGGGATTACGGCCCGCTCGGCGCAAGGCTGAAAAACAACGTCAAGGAAACGTGGAGAAAGCGCTTCATCCAGGAGCGCAGAAACAGCTACGAGGTGGACGCCGACATTTTGATGCACCCGCGCGTTTGGGAGGCGAGCGGCCATGTGGCCTCGTTCTCCGACCCGCTGCTCGACTGCAAGGAGTGCAAGATGCGCCACCGCGCCGACAACCTGATCGACGATTTCGACCCTGAGGCGCATGCCGACGGCATGACGAAGGAGGAAATGTTCCAGTACATCAAGGATCATCACATCCCCTGCCCGAACTGCGGCAAGCACAACTTCACGGACATCCGCGAATTCAACCTGATGTTCCAGACGTTCCGCGGCGTAACGAACAACAGCAAGAGCGTCATTTACCTGCGCCCCGAAAACGCGCAGGGCGAGTATGTCAACTTCCTCAACGTACAGCGCACCATGCGCGCGAAGCTGCCGTTCAGCATCGGGCAGATCGGCAAGGCGTTCCGCAACGAGATCACGCCGGGCAACTTCACGTTCCGCACGATCGAGTTCGAGCAGATGGAGTTCCAGACCTTCTGCAAGGAGGGCTCGGACACCGAGCTGTACGACTACTTCAAGGCGTACGGCAGGCAGTATTTTGAGGATCTGGGTCTTGCCCCCGAACATCTGCGCTTCCACGACCACGAGAAGCTCGCGCATTACGCGAAGGCCGCGTGCGACATCGAGTTCCTGTTCCCGTTCGGCTGGGGCGAGATCAACGGCACGCACAACCGCACGAATTTCGACCTTACGAAGCATCAGGAATACAGCGGCCAGAAGATGGAGTACCTCGACCCCGAGACGAACGAGAAGTTCATCCCGTTCATCATCGAATCCACCTACGGCCTTGACCGCACGGTGCTCGCGCTGCTCGCCGAGGCGTACGACGAGGAGGTGCTCGACGCGGAGAAGAACGACGTGCGCGTCGTCCTTCGCCTGAACCCTGCCGTCGCGCCGTACAAGGCCGCGGTGCTGCCGCTTTCGAAGAAGCTCTCCGGCGCGGCGCTCGAGGTTTACGACCGCCTTTCGAAGCGCTTTATGGTCGATTTTGACGAGACCGGTTCCATCGGCAAGCGCTACCGCCGTGAGGATGAGATCGGCACGCCGTTCTGTATCACGTACGATTTCGACAGTGCGGAGGACGGCTGTGTGACGATCCGCGACCGCGATACGATGGCGCAGGAGCGCGTGCCGATCGACGCGCTCGAGGCGTATCTCGCGGAGAGAACCGCGTTCTAAAATAAACTGCAAAGCGCGGAAAACCGCGTTATAGAGGAAAAGCCGCCCGCTGTGGGCGGCTTTTCTGCGTTTGCGGGGCGGAAGTCCGGAAATAAAAGCGGCTTTTTTCACCGCGCGGGCGCCGGGCTGTTGAAAATTTTTTTGGCTCACCCGTTGACAAACATGTGTATACTGTATATACTGTTAATATACAGTATGTGCGAAGGGCGGGAGCTGTACCGCGCGGCCGGCCTGCGTTTGACGCGGGTAGGGGACGCGGCGGCTTACCGGCTCTGCGGGAGAAAGGCATGGTGGTATTTTTAATGTATATATGGATCGACAACAAGGGCGGCGCGCCGATCTACGACCAGATCTACACGCAGATCAAGAACCAGATCATCAGCGGGCAGCTCGGTCCGGACGAGATGCTGCCGTCGATCCGGAACCTCGCGAAGGATCTTAGGATCAGCGTCATCACGACGAAGCGCGCGTACGAGGAGCTTGAAAAAGAGGGATTTATTTACACCGTGGCGGCCAAGGGCTGCTTCGTCGCCCCGAAGAACACGGAGCTGCTGCGCGAAGAGCACTTAAAGCGGATGGAGGCCCATTTGCAGGAAGCGATCGCGCTGGCGGCGTCGTGCGGGCTTGGGGAGAAGGAGGTTGCCGCGCTGCTGCACACGCTGTATGAAGAGGCGTAAACCGCAGAGCGGGCGGCTTTGATTTGGAAAGGATGATTTTGAGATGACAAACGCAGTAGAAATCCGCGGCCTTGTGAAATCGTACCCCGGCTTCCGGCTCGGCCCCATCGACCTGACGCTGCCGGGCGGCTGCATTCTGGGGCTGATCGGTGAGAACGGCGCAGGCAAGAGCACGCTGATCCGCCTGATCCTCGACATGACGGCGCGCGACGCCGGCTCTGTTTCGGTGCTGGGGCACGACAACCGCACGCAGTTTAAGCAGGTGAAGGAGGAGATCGGCGTCGTGTTCGACGAGCCGGGCGTACCCGCGTGTCTTTCGGCGGAGCGGTTCGGCCGGGTGCTCGAAAGCGCTTATGGGCGCTGGTCGCAGGAGACGTACACGGCGCTGCTTAGAAGGCTGGGCGTGCCGCAGAAAAAGCCGTTTGCCGAGCTCTCGCGCGGCAACAAGATGAAGGTTTCAATTGCCGCCGCGCTCGCGCACGACGCAAAGCTTCTGCTGCTCGACGAGCCGACAAACGGCCTCGACCCGATTGTGCGCGAGGAGATCGTCGAGCTGTTCAGCGAATTTACGCGGGATGAATCGCGTTCGGTGCTGATCTCGTCGCACATCGTCAGCGATCTCGAGAAGATCTGTGACTACGCGGCGTTTCTGCACGAGGGGCGGCTCCTTTTGTGCGAGGAGAAGGACCGGCTGCTCGAGCGCTGCGGCATCGTGCACGGCACCGAGGCGCAGATCTCTGCGCTCGACCCGGCGGCAGTCCTTGGCCTGCGGCACGCGGGCTACGGCGCAGAGGCGCTCGCCGAGCGGCGGAAGATTCCGGCGGGCATGGAAATCACGCCGGCCGGGCTCGAGGATGTATTCGTTTTCATGGTGAAGGACGCGCGCAGGGCAGGCGCCCGCGCCGCACAGTGAGAAAGGGTGGCTGCAATGAAGGGTCTGCTTCTCAAGGACTGGTATATGATGGTAAAATACTGCAAGGCGTGGATGCTCATCCTCGCGGTGATGATGGGCGCGTCGGCGTTCAGCGAAAAGCCGATGCTGTTTTTGATGTACCCCGTCATGCTGGCGGGGCTCACCGCGGTCACGCTCATCGCCTACGACGAGCGCAGCGGCTGGACAACGCTCAGCCGTGCCATGCCGTATTCGAAGGCGCAGCTTGTTTCGGTCAAATACATCGTCACGCTGCTTTTGCTCGCGATGGCGGCCGTGCTGGCGGTTGTCGTCCAGCTCGTGCGGGCTGGCACGGGCGCGGGCAATGCCGGCAGCATGGGCGGCATTCTGGGCATGCTGCTTTCGGCGGGGCTGGTCACGCCCGCCGTGCTTCTGCCGCTTGTGTTCCGGTTCGGCGTCGAAAAGGCGCGCATTTTATACGGTATCGTGCTGGGCCTTGTGATCGGCTGCATGATATTTGTTTCGATGACGGTGCAGGATATGCCGCAGCTTGTTGCGGACGGCGCGTTTGCTGTGCGGGCGCTGCCGGTATCCGCCGTGCTGTTCGGGCTCTCGTGGCTGCTCTCCATACGCATCGGCCGCCCGCATATGCGGTGAGGCTTCCCCGTGACTTGCCCGCCGTTTGGGTGCTTTCTGCCGAAGATTTGTGAAATTTGTCGTTGAATCCGCTCTCCGAATATGCTAAAATGTCCTTACATAAAGATGGAATGGCGCTGCGGGCAGCCGCGGCGGAGAGGGAATGATTGCGATTATGAAATGTGTTACGATGAAACGATGGGCGTCGCTGCTCGCCGCGCTGCTGCTCTGCGTTTTGCTGTGCAGCGTGCCGGTGCTGGCCGATGAGGCGGGCGGCGAGAGCAGCACGGCTTCGGCGGAATCCGCGCCGGAGGATGCGTCCGCGGCGGATAGCTTTTTTAACCAGCTCGAGGCTGGAAACGGCATCGGATCTACGCTGTTCACGGCGGGCGCCGTGCTCGTGGGCGCCGGCGTGGTCGGCATTATCTGCCTGATCGTCTGGCAGTGCGTCTCGAAGCGCCATGACCGCGTCGCGGAGGATCGCGAGGATATTTTCGACGAGATCGAGCAGGCGGAGCAGCGCAACCGCCGCCGCCGTGCGGCGGAACAGGAGGCGCGCGAATATGAGGAGCGCATCGAGGCGCGTGAGCACAACCGTGCGCCGCGCCAGCCCGCGCGCAGGTACGACCCCGCCGCCGTGACGGGTGAGATCCC
>OLPX01002355.1_pt1 | contig 11289 bp, 9 predicted proteins | sample 1672491 | NCBI WGS metagenome assembly OLPX01 (sample SAMEA3136692, study PRJEB25190) | human gut metagenome | biome: human gut; feature: human-associated habitat; material: faeces | place: Austria | collected 2013 | reverse complement strand
CCCGGAACCAGGACGTGGCGGATCCAGACTGGCTTTCCTATATCTGAGAGATATCCTGCCAGTTCCAGGATATTCTGGTTTGATTGTCCGGTCAGAATCTTATGCTGTCCGTCATCGATATGCTTGATATCCAGCAGCACCAGATCGGTGTACTCCATCAGTTTTCGGAATTTTCCAAAGAACGGCTCTTTTTTTGTAAATGGATTTCCGCTGGTATCAAGGGCAGTATGGATACCTTCCTGCCTGGCCCTTTCGAATAGTTCTAATAAGAAGTCGATCTGCAGGAGGGGCTCGCCTCCGCTGACTGTGATCCCGCCTTTGCTTCCCCAGTAAGAGCGGTACTTTAGCGCCTTTTCTATTAGTTCATCCGCAGTATAAGGGGTTCCTGCCCTCTTATTCCAGGTGTCCGGGTTGTGACAGAACTGGCAGCGCATGGCGCAGCCGGAGGTAAATATCACGTAGCGGACGCCTGGTCCATCTACAGAGCCAAAACTTTCCAAAGAATGAATGTATCCTTTTGTCATACTCTTGCTCCTTCTTACATTCTATCGTGACAGGTTCTGGCGATAACGTCCATCTGCTGTTCCCTGGTCAGGTCAATGAACTTAACCGCATATCCGGACACGCGAATCGTGAAATTGGCGTATTCCGGCTTTTCTGGGTGCTCCATAGCATCAATTAGTTTCTCGGTGCCAAACACGTTTACATTCAGATGATGCGCTCCTTGGCTGAAATATCCGTCCAGCACGCCTACCAGATTGTCCGTGCGCTCCTCATCGCTGTGCCCAAGCGCGCCCGGGCTGATAGTCTGCGTATTGGAAATCCCGTCCAGGGCAAGTTCGTAAGGAAGCTTCGCCACAGAGTTCAGGGACGCCAGCAGCCCGTTCTTCTCCGCGCCATATGATGGGTTCGCCCCAGGCGCCAGTGGCTCTCCGGCTTTTCTTCCATCCGGCAGCGATCCGGTAGCCTTGCCATATACCACATTGGACGTAATGGTAAGGATTGAGGTTGTGGGTTCGGAATTCCGGTAGGTATGGCATTTCTTAAGCTTGTGCATGAAGGTCTTGAGAAGCCAGATCGCGATCTCATCCGCTCGGTCGTCATCGTTTCCGTATCTTGGGAAGTCGCCCTGCGTCTCAAAGTCCACCGCCAGGCCATCCGCGTCCCGAATCACCTTGACCTTGGCATACTTGATCGCACTCAAGGAATCGACCACATGTGAGAATCCGGCAATCCCGGTGGCGAATGTACGTCTAACATCCGTGTCGATAAGTGCCATCTCCGCTGCCTCATAGTTGTACTTGTCATGCATATAGTGAATCATATTCAGGGTGTCCACATACAGTTTTGACAGCCATTCCATCATAGCGTCATATCGTTCCATAACTTCATCGTAATCCAGATACTCTGAGGTGATCGGCCTGTACGCCGGCGCTACCTGCTCTCTTGATTTTACATCGATGCCGCCATTGATGGCATACAGCAGGCATTTCGCCAGATTGGCGCGGGCGCCGAAGAACTGCATCTCCTTGCCTGTCTGGGTGGCTGACACGCAGCAGCAGATAGAATAGTCGTCCCCCCATACCGGGCGCATGACATCATCATTTTCATACTGGATGGAACTTGTGGTCACGGATATCATGGCCGCATACTTCTTGAAGTTCTCCGGCAGGCGCGGGGAATAGAGCACCGTCAGGTTCGGCTCCGGCGATGGCCCCATGTTTTCTAAGGTATGAAGGAATCGGTAATCGTTCTTCGTCACCATAGAGCGTCCATCCTGTCCGAGTCCTCCCACCTCCAGGGTCGCCCAGACCGGATCTCCGGAGAAGAGTTCATTATATGACGGGATCCTTGCAAACTTCACCATCCGAAACTTCATAACCATGTGGTCGATCAATTCCTGAGCCTGCGTCTCAGTAAGCGTTCCCTTTTCCAAGTCTCTCTGCATATAGATATCCAGGAATGTGGAAATGCGTCCTACGCTCATAGCTGCCCCGTTCTGGGTCTTGATGGCTGCAAGATAGCCGAAGTAGAGCCATTGCACCGCTTCTTTCGCGTCCTTGGCCGGCTGCGAGATGTCATAGCCATACACCCAAGCCATCTCTTTCATTTCTTTTAATGCCTTGATCTGGTCTGCGATCTCTTCCCGCAGGCGGAAGTCCGTACCCTTCATGCCGTGCCTCTCGCCGCGGATAAAGTCCTGCTGCTTACGCTCGATCAAGTAGTCGATGCCATAGAGCGCCACGCGCCGATAATCCCCTACGATGCGTCCCCTGCCATACGTATCCGGCAGGCCTGTAATAATCTTGTTGTGACGCGCCCTTTTCATCTCCGGCGTATAGATATCGAATACGCCCTGATTGTGCGTCTTATGGTATTTGGTAAATATCTCGTGAAGTCTCTCGCTTGGCTGGTAGCCATAGGTGGTGCAGGCCTTCTCCGCCATATGGATACCGCCGTAGGGCATAAAAGCGCGCTTCAGCGGCTTGTCCGTCTGAAGGCCCACCACTTGTTCCAGATCCTTCATATCTTCCTCAATATATCCAGGGCCATAAGCCGTAAGCCCGGATACGATCTCTGTCTCCATATCCAGTACTCCGCCTTTTGCACGCTCTTCTTTCTGAAGTTCCTGCAATCTGCCCCATAGTCTGTCGGTTGCTTCTGTAGCGCCTGCCAGGAATGACGCGTCGCCTTCATACGGAACGTAGTTGTTCTGGATAAAGTCTCTTACATCAACGTCATCTTTCCATAGCCTTCCCTTAAAACCTTCCCACTGTTCATACTGTGCCATTCTAATTTATCCCCTTTCGTGTATCAGGTTTTCATTTTCCCGCACAGTATATCATCCGGAAATAAAAATATCAAGCCTTATTCTGATAATTATTCTCATTACTAATCATGTATGCAATTTTGTGCAATATGCTTTAGGCTTATAGCATTTATTGATAGTCCAAATACTGTTTGCCCCAGTTACACATTTCGACCAGTATAGGCGAAAGGGTATTGCCAAAATCCGTAAGCGAATACTCTGTTTTTGGCGGGACGACAGGATATACCTTTCGATTTATCAGTCCATCCTTTTCTAATTCACGGAGCTGCTGGGCCAGCATCTTATCAGTCGCCTTAGGCATTAACTTGTGAATCTCGCTATAACGCAATGTCTTCCCCATTAGATGCCACAGAATGACCGATTTATACTTGCCGCCGATCAGCTGGATCGTAGCTTCGACAGGACAAGTAAATTCACCGCATTTCCTATTCATCCAATCACCATACTTTCTTTTTAGGTAGTATATAACTTAATAGTGCGTTCTTGTCGTATACTCTATTGCAGGTATAATTATAGTATAGGTTAACCTGATACACAACGACAAATCAAGGAGGATTTTTTATGAATTTTTTGGATATTGCAAAAACACGCTTTTCTGTAAGAAAATATACAGACAAGAAAGTAGAGGCAGAAAAACTTGATCAAATTTTAAATGCAGCACATGTAGCGCCTACCGCCGCCAATCTGCAGCCCGTGCGCTTGCTGGTCGTACAAGAAGAAGAGGGTTTAAAAAAGATTTCCAAGGCCGCCAATCTACATGGGGCGCCTTTAGCGATCCTTGTCTGCGCCGACCATTCCAAGGCATGGAAACGTCCTTTTGACGGCAAAAAAACCACGGATATTGATGCTTCTATTTTGACAGACCACATGATGCTGGAAGCTACGGAACTTGGCCTGGGTTCTGTATGGATATGTTTCTTCAAGCCAGACATTATAAAAGAAGAATTTCAACTGCCGGATTCTCTTGAGCCGATCAATATCCTGGCTATCGGCTATGCGGATGAAGCGCCGGCAGACCCAGAACGCCATTTGGCAACGCGTATCCCATTGGGCCAATTGGTATCCTATGAAAAACTTGATTAAACCATTTATAAAAGCACAGGGGCAGCGCGATTTAAGACGAATCACGCTGCCCATATTCCTATTATTTCAAATTATTTCAGATGCCAGATATCTTTATTGTATTCCGCTATCGTCCGGTCGGAGGAGAAGTACCCTGCCATCGCGATGTTGGTCAGCATCTTCTTGCTCCACGCCTTGCGATCCGCATACTCTTCGTATGCGCGGTTCTTGGTGGCAATATAGTCTTTCAGGTCCAGAAGTGTCATGAACCAGTCCTTCTGGATCAGTTCCGCATGAATCTGAAGCAGATGGTAAGGATCGCCGATCTTCATCATCTCTGGGCTGATAATGAAGTTGATCAGGGAGCGGATCTGCTCGTCATTAATATAGTAATCCACCGCCCGGTAGTCCCGGTTCGCATAATGGTCAATGACCTGCTGGCTGGACTCGCCGAAGATATAGATGTTGTCATCCCCCACCAGTTCGTGGATCTCCACGTTGGCCCCATCTTCCGTGCCAAGCGTCACCGCCCCGTTCAGCATGAACTTCATGTTGCCCGTTCCGGATGCTTCCTTGGAGGCCAGGGATATCTGCTCGGAGATATCGCAGGCAGGTATCAGATGTTCAGCCATGGTTACATTATAATTTTCCACCATGACTACCTTGAGGTATGGCGCCACATCCGGATCATGATCTACCAGTTCCTGCAGGCACAGGATCAGATGGATAATATCCTTTGCGATGGTATATGCCGGCGCTGCCTTTGCCCCAAAGATCATGGTAATCGGTATCTGCGGCTTCTTTCCGGCCTTTATTTCCATATATTTATAGATCACATACAGGGCATTCATCTGCTGCCGCTTATACTCATGCAGGCGCTTGATCTGGATGTCGAAGATAGAATCCGGGTTCAGTTCCAGCCTCTGCGTCTCTTTTAAATATTCTGCCAGCTGCACTTTCTTCTGGTGCTTCACATCCAGGAGTTTCTCTAATGCGATCTCGCTGTCGATGTGGCGCAGCAGTTTCTCCAGCTTGTTGGCATCTTTTCGGAAGTCTTCCTCCACATACCCGCTGATCCAGCGCACCAGTTCCTTATTGCAGTGCAGAAGCCACCGGCGGAAGGTAATGCCGTTCGTCTTGTTATTGAACTTCTGCGGGTAGATATCATAGAAATGCTTCAATTCGGAATTCTTCAGTATCTCCGTATGAAGAGCCGCCACTCCATTGACGCTGTGCCCGAAGTGGATGTCCATATGTGCCATGTGGACGCGGTTCTGTTCATCTATAATGGCAACCCTTGGATCCTGGTATCTTCCCTTGACGCGCGTATCCAGATCCTTGATAATCGGCACGATCTGCGGCGCTACCTGCTCTAAGTAATCCAGCGGCCATTTCTCCAGCGCTTCTGCCAGGATCGTATGGTTCGTATACGCGCAGGTCTTCTGCACGATCTCGATGGCTTCATTAAAGTCGATCTGATTCTGCACCAGCAGGCGGATCAGTTCCGGGATCACCATAGACGGGTGGGTGTCATTAATCTGGATTGCCACATGCTCATGCAGCCGGCGAAGGTCATATCCCTTTTCTTTGCATTCCTTTAAGATCAGCTGGGCCGCGTTGGATACCATAAAGTACTGCTGGTAGATCCGAAGAAGGTTGCCTGCCTTGTCGCTGTCATCCGGGTACAGAAAGAGCGTCAGGTTCTTGCCGATATTATGCTTGTCAAAGTTGATGCCATCCCCGATGATGCTCTCATCCACGCCTTCCACATCAAAAAGGTGCAGCTTGTTCTTCCCATTCTCATAGCCGGCAACATCAATGTCATACAGTCTGGATGTCAGGGTAAAATCACGGAATGGCACTTCGAAACTAATTCCCGTATCCGTAAGCCAGCTCTCAGGCTCTATCCAGGGATTTGGCACTTCCTTCTGCTTATGGCCCTGAAACACCTGGCGGAACAGGCCCATATGGTAGTTCAGGCCGATTCCGTCGCCGGCAAGGCCCAAAGTTGCGATGGAATCCAGGAAGCAGGCGGCAAGCCTTCCAAGTCCGCCGTTTCCAAGGGACGGTTCCGGCTCCACTTCCTCAATCCGGGATAGTTCCCTGCCATTTTTCTTCAGGACTTCCGCCACCTCTTCATAGATGCCAAGATTAATCAGGTTATTAGACAGAAGCTTCCCAATCAGGAATTCTGCGGAAATATAGTATAATTTCTTATCGCCCTCAATCGCCGGCGTCTCTTTCAGTCTTTCTTTCGTATAGGCAAGCAGGACATAATATAGTTCCCTATCGCTTGCATCTTTCATCTCTTTATTTAATTTTGTCTGCACCAAGGCCGTCAATTCTTTTTCTAACATAATCTTCCTCCTTTTGCCATTTCTTCTACACTCTAACACAAATCCAGTTTTTTTTCCACTATCCCTTTACCGCTCCCGCGGCAACACCTTTAATGATATGCTTCTGGCTAAGCAGATAGAAGACAATGATCGGAAGAATGGCCAGTACCAGCATCGCCATCATAGCGCCCATATCAACGGAGCCATACCCGCCCCTCAGATATTGGACCGCGATGGGGATCGTCTTATAGTCGCTGCCGATGACCAGATAAGGAAGCAGGTAGTCGTTCCAGATCCACATGGCATTCAAGATTGCGATGGTGATCACCGTCGGCTTCAATATCGGAAGCACGATCCTTAAAAATGTCTGAAGAGGCGCGCAGCCATCAATCATCGCCGCCTCTTCTATCTCCAGCGGGATGGACTTGATGAATCCGCAGAACATGAAGACTGAAAGGCCACAGCCAAACCCCAGGTACAGAAATATGATTCCCACCGGATTATCCAGATACAGCATGTTGGCAATCTTCGTCATCGTAAACATCACCATCTGGAAGGGCACGATCATCGCGAAGACGAACAGATAATAGAGCGCCGTGGTAAAGCGATTCTTAACCCTCACGATATACCAGGCGGTCATCGAAGTACACAGGATGATGAGGGCTACCGAAAACACCGTGATGAATAAGGAATACCCGAATGCGGACAAAAATCCGGTCTTTTCTATCCCTCCCGCGTAATTCTCAAGCCCTGCAAACAGATCGCCAATCGGCAGGGCAAAGGGGTCATTACTGATATACAGCTTGCTTTTAAATGAATTCTGCAGCACCACCAGAATGGGCAGCAGGAAAATCACCGCCAGAATTCCGATACCCACGGTCAGCGTCACGCCTGCTCTCCGGGACAGTTCGCTTACGTCCTCCTCTTTCTTTGCTTTTGGCCTTCCCATCAGTTCTCCACCTCCCTGCGTCTGGTAAAATAAAGCTGCAGCAGCGCGATCGCCGCGACCATCACGAAGAATACCACTGCCTTGGCCTGCCCTACGCCTTCCCAGCCGGTTCTGCCATAAAAGGTATTGTAGATGTCAAGCGCCAGCATCTGCGTCTGCCTCCCCGGCAGTCCGGCGGTCAGCGCAAGATTCTGGTCAAACAGCTTGAAGGAGTTGGTAAGCGTAAGGAACAGGCAGATGGTGATGGAAGGCATGACCAGCGGGATCGTAATCTTTCCCAATATCTGAAGATTCGTAGCCCCGTCTATCTTTGCCGCTTCCATCAGTTCTGTGGAAATGCTCTGGATGCCAGCGATATAGATGATCATCATATATCCGATCATCTGCCAGCCCATGAGGATCACCAGCCCCCAGAAGCCGTACTTTGCGCTGGTGGTTATGGTAACCCCGGATCGCAGAAGCACCGCGTTGATGATCAGCTGCCAGATATATCCCAGCACGATGCCGCCGATCAGATTGGGCATAAAGAATACGGTTCGGTAAAGATTGGTTCCCTTGATTCCTTTTGTAAGCGCAAGCGCCAGAAGAAAAGCGCCTGCATTGATCAGGATGACTGAAACAACTGTAAATCTTGCCGTAAAGGACAACGCTGACAGGAAGTCCTGGTTTGAGAACATCTTCGTATAATTGCTGATGCCTGTGAATCTTGCATCGATCACGGTTGTAAAGTTACAGAACGACAGATAGATTCCCATTACGAACGGAATCAGGAACGCGACCGCAAATGCCAGCAGGGTCGGAAGCACGAAAATAGGAAAATATCTCTTTAAGGTCTTCTGCATAACTTGCTCCTTCCCTATTCACCGTCCGATGAATTGGCTTTTTCCGCAGCCCAGTCCTTTTTCATATCAGATACCACTGCTTTCCATTCCTTGCTTCCCTGGGCGTATTCCAACAAGGACGCGCCGAAATTATCTTTGAAGGTCTGGCTTGGAAATGAGGTAAAGTTCCAGGATATGGTTTCAAGTCCATTGTCATTCATATATCTGACCACTTCTTTTGCCAGCGGATCATCCGGCTGCTCATCCTCGCCAAACGTCTTAAATGGGGAAATGAATCCAAGCTTGACCATTTCCTTCTTGCCCTTCTCCTCATTGGTCAGCCAATTCAGGAATTCAATGGCAGCCAGCCTCTTGGCTTCATCCACCTTGCTGTTGACGCACCAGAAGTTCTCTGTGCCGATGCACAGGCCCTGTTTTGCATCCTCATCCATTCCTGTATAGATTGGAAGGAATTTTACATCCTCTTCCTTTACGACATTGCCTTTAACGTCAGAGACTTGTCCCCATCCCCAGTTGCCGTTCTGGACCATGGCTGATTTGCCAAGGGCGAATTCCGCCATGGAGTCTTCCACCGTCTTGGAGCCCACAAGTCCAGGTTCCGTACAAGAGTTATTCAGGTACAGGTCGAAGATATTCTGAAAGTTCTTGTTGTAGGTAAAGTCAATCTTCTCTTTGTCTGTCACCCCGCTTTCCTGATACTCATAGTAGATCGGAACGTTGGCAAGATGGGTCTGCCATCTCCAATCCTCCCCTGCAGCAAAAGAAGTGGATGAGAATACGCCTTCAATGCCCAGTTCGTCCTTATGCCTGGTCATATCTTCCACTACTGCTTTCAAGGTTTCAAAATCTTTAATCTCTTCGGCCGAACCGATCTCTACCGCCTTTTGTGGCAGCGCAAAATATTTCTCCATGATCGCATCGTTATAGATGATTCCATACCCCTCTACCACGTAAGGGATTCCATAGACGCCCTTGCCGTCCACGCCCCGGATCGCCATATCCTTATCCGTCAGATTGTTATAGACTTCCGTATCTGCCAGATCCAGGCAGTAATCCTTCCAGTTGTGATAGCCGATGGGCCCGTTTACCTGAAACAGGGTCGGCGGATTCTTCTTGGCGACCTCGGACTTAAGCGTTGATTCATAAGTGCCGGAGGCAGCTGTCACCACCTTTACCTCTACCCCGGTCTCTTTCTTATACTTTTTCGCGATCTCTTCCCACTGCTTTGCCACCTCCGGCTTAAAATTCAGGTAATAGATGGATGCTTTTCCTTCCTCCTTCTTTCCGCACCCAGTCATAGCCATGCCGGCAACCATAGATAATGCCAATCCTGCAGCCAGGATTCTCTTTAATTTCATAACAGTTCTCCCTTCCTTGAAATATTTGGAATACATATTGTAAGTATTCCTGTTTTCAAGGAAAATATTACTTTATAAAATCAATTCAATCCCAAATCCGCTGTCAGACGTAGGCACCTCGTCGATCTTCACCTGAATTGCCAGTTTTTCCGCATACTTCTTTACAAAGTAAAGTCCCATGCCTGTAGAATTCCGGAAGTCTGCCCTATGCCCGGTGAATCCCTTATCGAAGATAAAGGGAAGATCTTCATAAGGCACGCCATTTCCGTTGTCCCTGACTTTCAGATGTGCCTTGCCTTCTTCCTTAGCATCCATCCAGCCATCCACGCTTACCCGGCCGGATTCCTGGTCTGCATACTTGAGTGCATTGCTCAAGATCTGTGCAAGCATGAAGGCTAGCACGTTCCGGTCGCTTATCACTTCTATGGACGCAATATCAGTCTTTACGTCAATTCCCCGTTCCTTTGCGATGGGAAGGAACTCATCCAGACTCTCTCTGACGCAAGTCTCCAGATCCAGCCTCTCGAACTTATAATCCACATGATCCGCCTGAAGCCTTGCATAGTACAGGATTCTGTCCACATTGCCGCTGATGGCATGATGGACATGAGCCATCCGGTCATAGACATATGGAGACATCTCTTCCCTGTGGTTATCAAGCACCAGCGTAGCCAGGGATAGCGGCGTCTTGACTTCATGCGTCCATGCCTCGATATACTCCTGATAGTCCTGCATTTCCTGCTTCTGACAGTTCCTTGCCGCTTCTTCCAGTTCTTCGCGGCATGCCTGCAGCGCATCCATCTGCCTTTCCTGTCGCTTCTTCCCTATGATGCACCCGGACGCGATGACCAGCACGGCAAAGATGGCAGCCATCACAGCGACGCTTCCGAAGGCATCCGGCGCTGTCAGCCACAGTACGAAGGTAAAAAAGCCTTCGCTTGCAGCCACCAGAATGATCCACGGCAGTTCCTGCCTGATCTTCCATCTATTCTCCCTCATATCTTTCCACCTCCAGCCGATAGCCCCGGGCGCGCCCCGTACGGATCGCCTCCCGCAAGCCGATGTGGTCCATGCTCTTTCGAAGCCTTGCCATATTCACCTGCAGAATGTTGTCATCTACAAATTCGCTGCCGCCCCACAGCCTTTCGAATAATTCTTCTTTTGGAACCGTCTGCGGATAATATTCCATCAGCGTCTTAAGAATCTTTCCTTCTGTCTCCGTCAGTTCCGTATGCCTGTCCTTAAAGGCCGCCCTGCCTGCGTCCAGATCCAGGATGAGGCTCCCTGCCTGCAAGGAATCGTGCACTCTTCCATAGGTCTTTATCAGGCGGGCCACACGGGCTGTTAGCCGATCAGGATGGCACGGCTTCGTAAGAAAGTCGTCTGCCCCAAGTCCCAACGCATGCAGTTCATCTGCCAGGGCATCCCGGGCCGTCAAAATCAGAATAGGAAATGCCGCCCTTGCCTTCAGCCGCCTGCAAAGCTCGAATCCTGACCTTCCAGGCAGGTTGAGATCCAGCACCGCCAGATCCGGAGCGTACGCAAGGATTTCCTTTTCTGCCTCATCAAAGGAAGAGATACCCCATGCCGAGTATCCCTTCCTTTCAAATGTCGTTACCAATTCTTCTCTTAGATATCTGTCATCTTCCACTACTATAATCCTGCTCACAAGGCATTCCTCCCGTCCGTTGCCCGAAGCGTCCGTATCTCCCGGTGGCTGGCGCTTATGACAACATGGATATAGATCCATTCAAACACAAGAAACAGTAGAAATGCAACCCCTGCCATCAAAAAAACTTTGGAAGCAGCCGTCCCCGCCGGCAGCCTCATAAAACTGCCAAACATGGACCACACTGCAAAAACGTAATCCCGTACTTTGCATTGCGCAGCCCAAACTCAATATCATCTCGAT
>OLPX01002339.1_pt1 | contig 11336 bp, 10 predicted proteins | sample 1672491 | NCBI WGS metagenome assembly OLPX01 (sample SAMEA3136692, study PRJEB25190) | human gut metagenome | biome: human gut; feature: human-associated habitat; material: faeces | place: Austria | collected 2013 | reverse complement strand
GCGCCGCAGAGACGGTGGAACTCACACCCCCAGATTGTTAAGATTTTTGTAAGAATCCCCCCCACATGTTTGTAAGACATCCGGTTTACACTAAAACCAAGCTCAAAGGAGGAACTGTCCTGAAATGAATGAATGTATACTGGTAGTAGATGATGACCGGGAAATCGTAAAAGCCATAGCCATTCTGCTGGAAAAGGAAGGCTACGTGGTGCTGCGCGCCTACGATGGCCTGGAAGCGCTTGATATGCTGGCTTCAAATCAGGTGCAGCTGCTCATCATGGATGTGATGATGCCCCGGCTGGACGGCCTGTCAGCGGTAATGAAAATCCGGGAGAAAAGGAATCTTCCCATCATTGTGCTCAGCGCCAAAAGCGAGGATTCCGACAAGGTTCTGGGATTATCCATGGGAGCCGACGATTATTTGACCAAGCCCTATAATCCGCAGGAGCTGGCAGCCAGGGTAAAAAGCCATCTGCGCCGCTACACCCGGCTGGGCGATATCCACGCTTCAGAGCAGACGGAGGAACTGACCAACGGCCGTCTCTGCTTCCGGACAAATGAACGGGTTCTTTATGCGGACGGGGAACCGGTAAAGCTTACGGCTACGGAAACAAAAATCATGGAGCTGCTGATGCGGAATATGGGTATTTCCCGCGGAAGAAATCTACCGGCGTGTATGGGAGGAAGAAGCCTATGCCCCGGAAAATACGGTAATGGTACATATCAGGCGTATCCGTGAGAAGATAGAGCTGAATCCGAAGGAGCCAGAATATTTAAAGGTGGTATGGGGAATTGGATACAAAATGGAAAAGAAGTAAAAGATGGATAGGAGCAATGGCCTTTTTTCTGGGAATGACTCTGCTTTTGGTTGATATTTTCCGGCTGACGGCTGCAGCTGCCGGCGGAAAACTGGGTCAGGATATCCCGGATGCCCTGCAGGCGGATTATCAGAATACATCCGCCTTCCAATTTTATATGGAAGGCTATCTGCAGGATTTCCTCGCCATGGCCTCCGGAGGAAGCGTCAGTTTTTCCTGGACAGAGAAACAGCAGACAAGGGCGATATCCTACAGCAGGAACATGGGGACGGAGGTCTTTGGCTATGGAAATGTAGCGGTCTTCGGCGTACAGGGGAGCCTGGGAAGCAGTGACTCGTCTTCCATTACGCATATTACTGTAACCTCAGATGTTGCGCCCGGTGATTCTACATCAGTTGCTACAACCTCAGGAACTTCAGTTTCGGAAGCTGAGGACTCTGAAGCTGCAGTAGCCGTTGCTGAGGAAAGGGCGGATGAACGGCAGGCAGCGGAGTCAGCTGTGGAAGAGAGTACGAATGAACTGCAGCCGGAGGCGGGAGAAGCTGGTGAGCCACAGGAGGGACAGCCGGCGGATAACAAAGCGGCGGCGGACGAAGCCCATGAAATGCTGAAGGAATGCAAGAACCTTCTGTATACGATTGTGTATGATGATGAAATCCTCTACAGCAATGCAGACGGCATGGCGCTGGATGGGGAAAAAGGCGAACTGCCGGACGGATACAATTTCCTCCTTTATTTTGACGGAGAGAAGGTCACTATAAAGAAGAATGGAAAGGATTTGAACATTTACGGGGACGGCCAATACCGTAATGACGGCGGCTGGTTTGTGCCCGGCTATAAGAATTTCCCCGTGGATGAAAAATATGGCAAGGCCAGGATTACAATAGCCGCTATTGATGAACCGCAGCTTTATACGGTTGCCTTTTATGGAGATGGCTATGGCTATTATGACGGCGGAAACCGGCTGTACCAGATTGTACAGGATATGCAGGAAACAAGGGATGAGATGGGCAGCTTTTGTTTTACACTGGCTGCTGCAGCAATTTTCCTGCTTGTGAGCAGGATTTTCAGGAAGGAAAAAAGGCAGGCGGACAGAAAGCTGGCATTTTTTACGGGAAAGCTGTGGTACGAGGTAAAGATCCTGATTTTTCTGATTCCCGCAGGCTTTCTGGTGTATCAGTTCATTCCCATGATTAATAATGTATATTACGGCGGCCTGAATCCCGACATTTATTATGAATATGCCCTGAAACGCATTATTCCGCTGGAGCTGGTGGTATTCTGGATGCTCTGGCTGGCACTTAATGATGCCTGTTATAACAGGCATGTCTGGAACAACAGCCTCTGCGGACGTATCCGGCACAGCCTGGGGGTAAAACAGCTGCAGTACCCGTTCCAGCAGCGCATGCTCAGGCGTTACCGTAAAATAATGCTCTTGTCCGCATTTGTAATTATTATCCTGCTGGTTATCATAGTTGCGTGGGTACGCGGGGAATATTCCTATTGGGCGGCGCTGACTGCAGTGGCGGTCATTGGCATTGTGGGTGTGTCAGCCGCTGAAATCAGGTATCTGATGCAATTGAGCAGGGAAGCGCAGGATATGGGGGATCTGGTGGATCAGATCAGTGCGGTCAGGGAAGGCGATATGGAAGCGCCCCTGTACCTTCCGGAGGATTCCGATCTCCACGATGCGGTAACCAATCTGAATGAAATACAGGGAGGAATGAAGGAGGCCATCAAAGAACAGCTGCAGAGCGAGCGGATGAAGGTGGAGCTGATTGCCAACGTTTCCCATGATATAAAAACGCCGCTGACTTCCATCATCAGCTATGTGGAGCTGCTTAAGGAGGAAGAGGGGCTGCCGGACCATGTAAAGGATTATATTTCCATTCTGGAAAGTAAATCCCAGCGCCTGAAAACCATGGTGCAGGATGTATTTGAGGTAAGCAAGGCGGCATCCGGGGAGCTGCCCGTAAAGCTGGAAACCATTGATTTTGCGAAGCTGCTCAGACAGACGATGGCGGATATGGAGGAAGAGATACACAGCTCCTGTGTTACCGTCAGGGCGCAGATTCCGGAGGAAGAGGAGTTTATAAGGGCTGACGGCCAGCGGCTGTACCGGGTATTCCAGAACCTGATTCAGAATGCCCTGAAATATTCCCTGGACGGGTCACGGGTATACATTGCCCTGAAAAGAGAGGACGGCATGCTGACGGCCAGCGTCACCAATACATCAGCGGATGAGCTGGACGGAAGTATTGATTATACCGCGCGTTTTACCCGCGGCGACAGCAGCCGTACGGACGGCGGAAGCGGGCTGGGCCTGTCCATTGCCCGGAGCTTTACAGAGGCCTGCGACGGAACCTTCCGGATTGCTATTATTGCGGATCTGTTCACTGCATATGTAACATTTAAAGCAGTGAGCCCGGAAGAATAATAAATGGCTGACTGAAAGAAGGATTATAATTAAGAAGCTATTATAAAAAATGCTTCAGGGCTAAGCAGACGGCTTGGTCCTGAAGCATTTTTAGTTCTGTGAGCGCGGCCTTAAAATAAAGCTCTTCGCGTATATTCCATTTAAAACTATGCCACATATTTAAACATAAAGATGAAATGGCAGATGCTTCCGCCCATTACAAACAGATGGAAAATTTCATGAGATCCGAAATATTTATGTTTGTTGTTAAAAATAGGAAGCTTCAGCGCATAAATGATACCGCCTGCTGTATATATCAGCCCTCCTGCCAGAAGCCAGAGGAAGGCGGCCCGGGGAAGTGTATCCCACAGCTGGCCGAACACTGCCAGGCAAATCCAGCCCATGGCGATATAGACTACGGAGGAAAACCATTTGGGGCAGGTAATCCATACCGCTTTAATAGTCATTCCGAAGATGGCAACGCCCCAGACAACGGCCAGAAGCGTATATCCCAGCTTGCCGCCAAGGACTACCAGGCATATGGGGGTATAGGAGCCTGCTATCAGGACGAAAATCATCATATGATCAATCTTGCGGAATACCCGAAGAATCCGTCCTCCCACATTGATGGAATGGTAAGTGGCGCTGGCGCCGTACAGCAGAATCATACTTGCAATGAAAATGATCATTGCAATAAAAACAACTGGCTGATTGGATAACACAGCCTTTATCAACAGTGGAGTGGAAGCGATGATAGCCATCATCATTCCAATGAAATGGGTTATTGCACTCCCGGGTTCTCTGATTGTAACACTCATAATAATGCCTCCTGTTCTAGCAATCATGACAAAATACAACATGTAGTTTTGATAACTACGTCTTACATATTATGATACTACAACATATTATTTGGAGTGTCAATGAAAATATACAAATATATTTTCGTGTATATCTGAAGGCCGGTGCTGGCTGCCGGCATGCCCTGCTGAAAGACAAACAGGCTCCTCTTCGTAAGAAAGGCAGGCATCAGCGGTAATGCAATCCCTGGCTGCATACATTATATCGCAGGCTCAAAAAGCAATAAATAATGTTCGCTCACAAAAACAAAGCTCAGTCTTCTTCGATTACCTGAATTTCCAGAAAATCAAAATCGATCTGTTCAACAAAATTATCCGGGGTAAATCGGGCCTTGCTGTGTTTTTTGAAATCATGTATCGTAGCATCAAGCCACATGGGCTTGCCAAGGTCGAACTGATAGCAGATTTCGTCCAGAGCATTGAATACCTTATGCGTTCTTGTTTCCGATGAATCATCACAAATCACCGTATCGCGTAGCATTCTGTTATCCTTAAATATTTTTGCCCATAAACGGAACATAAGAATCACCTCATAATCTGTATTATTTTTGTGCGTCTGAGAATAATCATAGTTTAGCGGAAAGAAAAGGGAAAGGCAATAGAATACGGTTTTTATTAATTTTTTGTAAACTTTCCATGTTCACTGCAAATCTATGGTATAATAACATCGTAAAAAAGTTAAATTGAGGATGAAATTGATGAAGCAAGTGGAATATGTAGTAGATAATGAGAACCAGGTGGACAGCTGGCAGGAAGTCACCCTGGTTTATAGTGCGGCACTGAAGCAGATAAATACGAAGCTGGAAATCCTGAATGATGAATTCCAGCATGTGCATCGCTATAATCCGATAGAGCATATCAAGTCCCGTATGAAGACCTCGGAAAGCATAGTAAAGAAGCTGAAGAGGTACGGTTACGAATCCACAATAGAGAATATGGTAAAGTACATCAACGATATTGCAGGAATACGCGTGATCTGCTCTTTTACGTCTGATATTTACCGTATTGCTGACATGATAGGAAACCAGAATGATATCAAGGTGATTTCTGTCAAGGACTACATCAAGCATCCCAAGGCCAGCGGCTACAAGAGCTATCACATGCTGGTGACGGTGCCGGTATTCCTGTCGGACCGGATTGTGGAGGTAAAGGTGGAAATCCAGATCAGGACGGTCGCCATGGATTTCTGGGCCAGCCTGGAACATAAAATCAATTATAAATTTGAAGGGAATGCCCCCCAGCATATTAAGACGGAGCTTGTGGAATGCGCAAGGATGGTGTCGGATCTGGATGCGAGGATGCTGTCGCTGAATGAAGAGATACTTAGTCTTAGCGGGGAGAGGGATGATTAGCAGACAGAGTGTATGGCTTTCGGTTAAGAGGATGGAAAGCGGGAAGTGAGAGTGGGGATGTGCAGTCCGCCGGGGCAAGCCCTGATACGCTGCGCGTACCAGGGCTTGAGGCTGTCGCCTCATGGAATAAAAAGGATAAGGCTGCAGGGAAAAGCGAGCTTTCCCCTGCAGCCTTATCCTTTTTATTCCGCCCGGCTCATAGTGGGCAAAAGTGAGGAGTGCCCCGACACCATAGGCGCCGGGGCTATTATGAAAAAATTTATCTATGTTTGCTAAGTGAATGTTACTGTTTGTTTCCCTTGAACTTATGAACTAAGTATAGCAATGAATTATGAATAAATTATGAACAAGATGTAAATGTATAGTGAATTATAATAAAAATTAAAATGTACATCATTGAAAATAGTGCATAATACACAAAAAAGCCGGGCGGGCAGTGAGAAGGAGGGAGAATAAGCGGTTGTAAAATCAGGGGAATGATGCTAAAATGGGGAAAATAGCGGGATTATGTCTGCTTTTGCAGATACCGGCTTTGGGCGGAATGAAACTGCATGCCCCTGCGGCGGACAGGGTGGACCTGCGGCGTGAGGGCATGGGTTATATATAACAGAATACAGTCAGAGTTTCGGAACAGGGTGAAGGAACGGATGATTTGCGGCCGGAGAGCGCTGTCGCCGGACAGTTTACACGGGAGGATTTTTCAGATGGACAATTACAGAGATGATTCGGCTTACCGGATGGGCCAGGCGGGCTCCATGACGCCGGATGCGCAGGAGGCGAAGCGCCTCAGGAACCAGCTGGTGGAGTATGACGGATATCTTCAGGAAATGAGAAAATCCAATATGAAGAATGTGGAAACGCTGGATGTGATTCAGCGCTACACGGATAAAAGCACTGCCGGAATCCAGAAGCTGACGGAGGAAAGCGCGGCGGGAATGCAGAAGCTGGCGGAAGAAAGCCTTCATGGAGTCCAGAAGCTGGCGGAGGAATGTGCGGCAGGGCTGCGCAGATATTCTGCTGACGGGACCAACAGCCTGAAGCAGCTGGCGGAACATGGAACCAGCAGCCTGCGTCAGTTATCCGAGAGCGGGACGGATAGCCTGAAGCAGATGGCTGAGGACGGTACCTCCGGCATAGCGAGGGTATCGTCGGCGGGAGAAGAAGGCCTTGGCAGACTTACAACAGACGGAGTGGAGAAGCTGTCCCATCTTGCGGAGGTAAGCCTGCAGCAGCTGGAAGGGATTACGGAGGAGAGCCTGGACAGAATTCGTGAGCTGACACAGGAGAGCCTTTCCAAAATCCAGGAAGTGAATAACAGAAATATTGAAACGGCCGAACGAGTGGAGGAAATCCGTGAGCTGGTGGCCGGACAGACAGAGAGCCTGCGGGAAATGCAGAAGCAGGCCGATGATTTTAACCATAAGGAAAATGTAAAGGTATACCGGAATGTCCAGGCAGTGGTTGTGGAGGAAGTGAAGAAGCAGACGGAAGAGCTGAAGGAGTCCAACAAGGGACTGAAGCCGTTGCTTATCGTTACGCTGGCGGCAACCCTGGCTAATGTGGCGCTGTTTATTTTACAGATTTTGGGAATACTTGGAATGTAAGAGAGAAAAATTTGGCCGTTTATGGCATAATCAGGGAAGCATCAGGAAGGAGCCTCAGGATACATGGGAAAACAGGAATGGAAGCCGGGAAACATGCTTTATCCCCTGCCGGCAGTTATGGTCAGCTGTGCGGACAAAAAAGGAAACAGCAACATACTTACCGTCGCATGGGCAGGCACCGTATGTACCAATCCGCCCATGGTTTCCATATCGGTGCGTCCTGAGAGGTATTCTTATGCTTTTATAATGGAAACAGGCGAATTTGTAATCAACCTGACCACGGAGAAGCTGGCCTGGGCCGCAGATTTCTGCGGGGTCAGAAGCGGCAGGGATACGGATAAATGGAAAGAGGCCCGTCTGACTCCGGTACCGGGGCATGTAGTAAAGGCCCCTTTGATTCAGGAAAGCCCGGTGAGCCTGGAATGCCGTGTCAGGCAGACGCTTCCGCTGGGAAGCCATACCATGTTTGTGGCGGAGGTGGTTTCCGTAAGCGTGGATGAAGCGTATATGGATAAGAATAACCGGTTCCATCTGGATAAGTCGTCTCCCATCTGCTATTCCCACGGCCGTTATTACGCGCTTGGAAAAGAAGTGGGAAAGTTCGGCTACAGTGTTGCAAAGAAGAAAAACAAGTAACCGTCCGGCAGCTGTGAAGGAACGGATCAATTACGAAAAAATAAGGATATAAGGTTTCGGGAAGAAAAGCGGAATTCATGGAAAGTATTACGAAATATTACAGAAGAGTACAGGCGACATTTATTTTAACGGCGTTCTGCGTGATAGCAGCCGCTGTTCTTTTTGCACCCTCCTTCGGAAGGTTTGTACACACAGGGGACAATGTGGCGGACATTCTGCTTAACGGCGTTATTGTGGGTTGTACGGATGAGCCGGAAAAGGCGGAGGATATACTGCAGAGCGCAAGGGAAGAGCTTGTGAGGGATAACCAGGATCTTGTATTCATGACGGCGGATTTGGAGCTGCAGGGGAAAAGTATGGTTTTCGGCGCGGTGGACAGTGACAGGACCATCCGTCAGAATATGAAGGACGTACTGAAGGACAGCATCTGCAAAACGCTGCAGCATGCATATACGGTAAAAATAAACGAATATACGGTCAACCTGAAAACAAGCGGGGAGGTTCTGTCCCTGCTTTCCGCCTGTCTCAGTGAATACGATCCGGACGGTGAATATGTGGTGGATCTGGTGGTGGATCCGGTACGTGAGCTGAATGTGCTGACCACTTCTATCTGCCCGGCCGATAAGCGTAAGAATCCGGATGAGGTGGGGCTGAGCGCCGGGGTAGGACTGCTTTTTGATGAAGTATTCGAACAGGCCGTGCCCACAATGGCAGGAGATTTTGACAGTCTGGATTATGGGCTGGTGGATCTGGCGTATGCGGACACGGTGGAAGTGGTGGAAGCCTACCTGATGGAGGATGAAATCACCAGCCTGTCGGATGCTATAGACCAGGTGACCAAGGAACAGGAAAAAGAGCAGATATATGAAGTGCAGTCCGGGGATACCCTTTCCCAGATCGCGCTGAATAACGGCCTGACTGTGGACGGGCTGGTTGCTATTAATCCGGGGCTGGAAAGCGCGGATTCTACCATAAGGGTTGGTGATGAACTGATTATAACAGTGCCCGAGCCTGAGCTTTCCGTCATTCATCAGGAGCTGGTTTATGCGGAAGAAAGCTATGATGCGCCGGTGCAGTATGTGGACGTGGATGACTGGTATACCACAAAGCAGGAGGTGGTGCAGGAGCCTTCCGCCGGACACCGTAAGGCAGCGAGCATCGTAACCTATAGAAACAGCGAGGAGATTGGCGAAGAAATCATTCTTGAAGAGGTGGATTACGAAGCGGTTCCCAAGATTGTAAAAAGAGGGACCAAGGTTCCGCCTACTTATATTAAGCCCATTTCGGGAGGACGGCTGTCATCAGGCTTTGGGGGCCGGAACGCACCGACCAGGGGTGCCTCCACCAACCATAAGGGAATTGACTGGGCAACGCCTGTGGGAACCGCCGTCATGGCCTCCTCCGGCGGAACCGTAACAAGGGCCGGCTGGGGAAGTGGCTACGGTTATGTTGTGTATATCCAGCATGCGGACGGAAGAGAAACCAGATACGGCCATCTGAGCAAGGTGCTGGTTTCCCCGGGACAGAAGGTCAGCCAGGGCCAGAAAATCGCTCTCAGCGGAAATACCGGACGGAGCACGGGACCTCACGTACATTTTGAAATGCGTATTAACGGACAGGCGGTGAACCCGCTTAAATATCTGAATTAAAATAAATATTAAATGGGTAATTCCATCATTTTACGGGTAAAATTATGATGCATAGTTACAAATTTTATACTTCCCGTGGAAAATGTAGGTGGAATTACCCATTTACAAAGTAAAAAAATGTGTTATAATCGCATATGGATTATTAAGTGGCAAAATTTTTGTATATATGGTATAATAATAGGTAAGGAAATCTTATATTCCATTGATAAATTAGGGTTAATATATTATATTAATACTAGAATGTAATTTGTTTTTGTGAAGGAGGATATAATCCTAATGGCAAAAGAAAAATTTGAACGTACGAAACCGCATGTTAACATCGGTACAATCGGTCACGTTGACCATGGTAAAACTACTTTGACTGCTGCAATCACTAAAGTATTGGCTGAAAAAGGTCAAGCTGACTTCCAAGATTACAGCATGATCGATAAAGCTCCAGAAGAACGTGAACGCGGTATCACAATCAACACTGCACACGTTGAGTACGAAACTGCTAACCGTCACTATGCACACGTTGACTGCCCAGGCCATGCTGACTATGTTAAAAACATGATTACTGGTGCGGCTCAAATGGACGGCGCTATCTTGGTTGTATCCGCAGCTGACGGCCCTATGCCTCAAACTCGCGAACACATCTTGTTGGCTCGCCAAGTTGGTGTTCCTGCAATCGTAGTATTCTTGAACAAAGCTGACATGGTTGACGATGAAGAATTGATCGAATTGGTAGAAATGGAAGTTCGTGAACTTCTTTCTTCCTACGAATTCCCTGGCGACGAAGTACCTATCGTTGTAGGTTCCGCGTTGAAAGCTTTGGAAGGCGACGCTCAATATGTAGCTAAAATTGACGAATTGATGGATGCTGTAGACTCCTACATCCCAACACCAGTTCGTGACACTGATAAACCATTCTTGATGCCTGTGGAAGACGTTTTCACAATCACTGGTCGTGGTACAGTAGCAACTGGCCGTGTTGAACGTGGTCAAGTAAACGTTGGTGATACTGTTGAAGTAGTAGGCTTGAAAGAAAAAGCTGAACAATACGTAGTAACTGGTCTTGAAATGTTCCGTAAAGTGTTGGATTCTGCAGTAGCAGGTGACAACGTAGGTGCATTGCTTCGTGGTGTTGATCGTAAAGACATCGAACGTGGTCAAGTATTGGCTAAACCAGGTTCCATCAACCCACATACAAAATTCAAAGCAGAAGTATACGTATTGACTAAAGAAGAAGGTGGCCGTCATACTCCATTCTTCTCCAACTACCGTCCACAATTCTACTTCCGTACAACAGACGTAACAGGTGTTGTAAACCTTCCTGAAGGTGTAGAAATGTGTATGCCTGGCGATAACGTAACAATGAACATCGAATTGATTAATCGCTATCGAAGAAGGTCTTCGTTTCGCGATCCGCGAAGGTGGCCATACAGTAGGCGCTGGCGTAGTAACAGAAATCGAAGGTTAATTTAACCTTTTATGCTCATCGTAGAATGCGTTGAGCACAATACATGCAGCACTCAGAGCGGCAGATAATGCCGCTCTCGTGTTGTGTTTTTAAACTATGAAGTAGAAGGTTGCCTCTGCGGAGGAGAATTTCTATGGAGCAGCCCATTCACGAAATGGACGACAGGAGGAATTATTAATAATGGCTAAACAGCAAAAAATCCGTATTCGCCTTAAGGCATACGACCACAAAGCTCTCGATCAAAGCGCTGCTAAGATCGTAGACACTGCAAAAAGAAATGGCGCTATGGTATCTGGTCCGATTCCATTGCCAACAGAAAAGAATATCTTCACAATTCTTCGTTCTGTACACGTAAACAAAGATTCTCGTGAACAATTCGAAATGCGTACACACAAACGTTTGATTGATATCATCAACCCAACTCAAAAAACAGTTGATGCTTTGATGAAGTTGGATCTTCCAAGTGGTGTGAACGTAGAGATTAAACTTTAATCTAAATAGCACAATCGAACACAGGCTAAACTCTTTGCAAAAAAGATAGATTG
>OLPX01002338.1_pt1 | contig 11339 bp, 10 predicted proteins | sample 1672491 | NCBI WGS metagenome assembly OLPX01 (sample SAMEA3136692, study PRJEB25190) | human gut metagenome | biome: human gut; feature: human-associated habitat; material: faeces | place: Austria | collected 2013 | reverse complement strand
CAAAACACCTACCGTCATTCTATCACAATTCCCCCTCAATGTCTTTTATTATTCCAACTCTCCCCCAAAAACACAGAACCCGCGCCAAAGCTCCCCAACCGCATTCACGCCGCCGTCTCGCCCCGCGCAGGTCCTGTCCCCGCCCTATATTTTCAAATCCACCCCTACATCGCTTCTTTCATCCCCCTCAAATCTCCGCCGTCACCTGCCACAGCCACCGCGCCTCTTCCTCCGGCAAATACGGTGAAATCTTCTCATAAACCTGCTGATGATATTCATTCAGCAATTCCACGTCCCGATCCGTCATCAGCTCCCGGTCAATACCATCCACATCAATCGGCACAAAGGTCAGAAACTCAAACCGCATAAACTGCCCATAGGCATTTTTCTCATCCTTCACGCACATCACCAGGTTTTCCGTGCGGATTCCGTGGCTGCCTTCAATATAAAGCCCCGGCTCATCCGACGTGACCATGCCTTCCTCCAGCTCCGCATTTTCCCGCGCGTCCGTCACCAGCCGGTAACGGATACTGTTCGGCCGCTCATGCACATTCAAAAGATACCCCACGCCATGTCCCGTCCCATGGTTGTAGTCCAGCCCCCGGCTCCAAAACGGCTCTCTCGCCACATAATCCAAACTGATCCCCCGGCAGCCGTGGAGGAATTTCACCGCCCCCAGCCGCAGCATACTGATCAGTACCAATGTAAAATGCTCCCGCTCCTCATCCGTCACCGGCCCCATTACCACCGTCCTGGTAATATCCGTGGTTCCCTCGTAATACTGCCCGCCGGAATCCACCAGATACATCCCCTTAGGCTCCAGCTTCACATTAGTCTCCTCAGTGGCCGAGTAATGGCACATAGCCGCATGTGCTCCATAAGCGGATATGGTTTCAAAGCTACACCCCAGGCACCCGTCCTGCTCCAAACGCAGCTCCCGCAGATGCTCCGCAACGCTGATCTCGTCCATTTCCACCTTACCCACATTGTGCTTCAGCCAGTAAATAAACCGCGTCATAGCCACGCCGTCCTTAATGTGGGCCTTCCGCATATTCTCCATCTCCACGGGATTCTTCACCGCCTTGGCCTGGCTGGTGGGATTCATCCGCTCAATCACCTGGTTGCTCCCGTCGATTCGGCTGTAAATGGCGTAGTTCACCATCTTGCGTTCCAGCATGATCCGCTGTCCCCGCAGCAGCCCCGTCTCCTCGTACACCGCCTCATAAGGTTTCACCGTGACGCCCAGGCCCTGCAAATACTCCCTCACGGTCCCGGAAAATTCCTCGCTATGCTCCAGATACGGATAAGCTTTCCCTTCCAGTATTTTCTCATTCGCAAACAGCAGCAGCCGGTCCTCAAACACCATCACATAGGCCAACGCCACCGGATTATACAACACGTCATTTCCGCGGATATTGAGCAGCCAGGCGATATCGTCCAGGGACGTCAAAATGTGGACCGTAGCCCTGGCCTGAGCCATTTTCTCCCGCAGCTTTCGGATCTTTTCCGCCGCGTTCTCCCCGGCATAACAATCCGCCAGCGCCCAAACCGGCTCTGCGCTCATAGGCGGCCGGTCCTGCCAGATGGTTCCCACCAGGTCCCCGCTGCCGTCAAAACGCACATACTTCGCCTCCAGGGCCTCATTTAACGCCAATGCCTCGGCGGCGTTCACCGTGCGCCCGTCAAATCCCAGGCAGCCCCCCGCAGGCATTTTCTCCGCCAGATACTCCTGCACCGTGGGCACGCCCTCCTCGCGCATTTTCATCAGCCTGATCCCGCTTCCCGCAAGCTGTGCCGCCGCCTGTACAAAGTACCGCCCGTCCGTCCACAGGCAGGCCTCGTCCATGGTGACCACCGCGGTTCCCGCAGACCCCGTAAAGCCGGTGAGAAACTTCCTGCACTTGAAAAATTCGCCCACATACTCCGATTCATGGAAATCCGCCGTCACCACCAGATAGGCGTCCATCCCTTTCTCCGCCATCAATTCCCGCAGCCTTCCCAAACGCTCCTGTATTACATTCATAACTGTTCCATCCTCTCATCACTTAATCTCGTTCCCGCGGCGCGCCTGCCCGTTCCAAACCATCCGCCGCAAGCCCCCGCCCCGCCTGAGTCCCTCTCCCTACCTCCAAACCGCCTCTCTACTCCACATCCCCGCTCATCGCATCCCAGATCGCCGCACCGATCCCTTCATTATACGTGGGCTGCGCCCTCATGGCAAACGACATCTGCTCTGCAGTGAGTCCATTTGCAATAGCCGTGGCAATTTCTCCGATCATGTCCGTGGCCCGCGGACACATCATCTGCGCCCCGATAATGGTATTGGAGTACGCCTCAAACACCAGCCGGATAAACCCGTGCTCCTCCCCCGTAATAATGGATTTCCCGTTATCCCGCATGGAAAAATGCCCGCAGCGCACCTTCAGCCCGCTGGCCTTAGCCGTCTCCGCCGTGATGCCCACCGTGGCGATCTCCGGATTGGTATAAATACAGTTTGGCACGATGGGCAGCGGCACATACATTCCGCCCGGCACCACCTCCAATTTAACGCTGTGGGGTTTCCCCGCAATGCGCTCCACCACATATGTACCCTGAGCCGCCGCCACATGGGCCAGCAGCGTCTTGGCTGCCACGTCCCCGATGGCGTAAACCCCCGGCTCGCTGGTCTCAAACTCCTTGCTGACCTTCAGCCTGCCGTTCTCCATCTCCAGGGACATATCCTCCCCCAAAAGCCCGGAGAGATCCGGCTTACGCCCGATGGCCATCAGCACCTGTGCGCCGCGCACGGTAATACTCTCCCCCTCCTCGTTGGGCGTCACCGTGCAGCACAGGGAACCGTTCTCCTGGGTGATCTCCGTCACCGTGGAATTGCAGTACACGGAAATCCCCTTCCGCTTCAGCTCCTCCTCCAGCCGCTCCCCCACCACGTCGTCCATGGGAGCCATGAGATGCCGTCCCTTCTCCACAATGGTCACATGGGAACAGAGGTTATTGAAAATGGTCGCGAACTCCACCGCGATCACGCCGCCGCCCATGATTACCAGCCGGTCAAAATTCCAGCTCTCCGCGGCCAGCAGCCGGTCGCTGTTCCACACCCCCGGCAGGTCCGCGCCCGGGATATGATTCATAATCGGCACAGCGCCCGTTGCGATAATCACCGCCTCCCCCTGAAAATACTCCTTGCCTCCACCGGAGAGATTCACCTCCACGGTCTTATCCCGACGAAGCAGCGCGGTGCCATAAACCACATCCACGTCCAGCTTCTCAAACTGGCCCTCGATGCCCTGCCGGTAACGCTTCACTGCCGCCTTTTTATACTTCTGCATTTTCCCGAAATCAAAGGAAATGAAATCCGTGGACACTCCGAACTCATCACAGTTCTGCATCATATGAAACATATTGGAGGCGTGCAGCAGCGCCTTTGTGGGAATGCACCCCCGGTTCACGCAGGTTCCGCCGAACTTCTTAGCCTCGATCACCACCGCCTTCAGGCCGAACTCCGCCGCCTTCATGGCCGCCGTATAACCGCCCGGGCCAGCCCCTATAATCACAACATCGTAATGTTTTGCCATTATTTTCCGTCTCCTTCCTCAAATAAACCCAGCGCCACGCACGCCTTCCAGACGCCATCGTCGCCGATGTCCGCCGTCACGTAGTCCGCCGCCGCTTTTAACCCCGGATGGGCGTTTCCCATGGCCACTCCAATGGCGGCCTCCCGGATAATCTCTATATCGTTCATACTGTCCCCGAAGGCCACCGTCTGTTCCGGCGCGATCCCGTAATATTCGCACAGCCGCATAAGCCCGTTGGCCTTGGATGCCTCCTGCTCCACCACGTCCGCCCCCATAAGCCCTGCGAACATGGGGAATTTGAACTCCGCAAACTGCCGCTCCAGCCGCTCTGCCCCCTCCGGGCCGCCCACGTAAGTCAGCGTTTTCACCGGCATGTCCATCAGAAGCCAGGGATCCTTAAAATTACGCTCCGAGCTTCCCCAGCGCACCTTGTCATAATAGACCACATCCTCCGGGCAGGTATAATAATCCCCGCCGTCCACGGAAATTCCCAGCGCCAGCTTCTGTTCCTCGCCAAACGCCAGCAGCCGTCTCAACCGTTCCTTATCCATCAGGTGTTCGAAAATAATCTTCCCGCCTTCCACCTCCACCCGCGTTCCGTTCAGATGGATAATGGCGTCTGGTTTCACCATATCCCGGTAGGCCACGCTGTAGGGCTCGTTCATGTTCCGGCCGGAAGCTACCACGATCACCGAGTCCTCCCGAAGCCGCCGGATCGCCTCCATGGCGCTGGCCGGAATCTCCCAGGTTCTGTGGTCAAGGAGCGTCATATCCAGATCGAAACTGATAATCCTCTTTTTTTTGTGAAATTTTACCATAAAAGTTCCAAATTCCTTTACATTTTTTTTGAAAATAGGGCTTTTCAAAACCAAAAACATTTGCTATAATATAGAAGTTCGCTCGGGGTATGGCGTAGCTTGGTAGCGCGCTCGGCTGGGGGCCGAGAGGTCGCAGGTTCAAATCCTGTTGCCCCGATTGTGAAAAACCTTGATTTTATTGGAAATCAAGGTTTTTTTATTGCCCGATCCTCCGTTAACATAAATCATTTTCCAGTATTCTTCTCTCATGTTCTCCATGCCAGAAGCCGGATCAGACGATTTTGCCCTCATATAAACCTCTGATGAACCCTCACCATTATACCTTAATGACAGCTATTCTTCAAGATATGCCGTGGGGATCCGGGAAAGTTTTCCAATTTTTTTCCGTCTATATCCCGCGTGATCTGTATACTCCCTATTGCCAACCCCTCCCCCCATGCACTATAATAAAACCACCCCGCCCTGCGCCTTCCCCGGCGCCCGGGCCATTTATCCAAGGAGGATTAACCATGTCACTGGAAGGACGCATCTATCAATTCCGTCTCACGAAAGTGGAGCTGGCCGAGCTGGCGCTCCGTCTCACCTGGGACTCGTTTATGCTGGGGAAGATGAGATATCTCCTGATCACAGCAGGTATCCTGCTAATCATCCCCGCTCTGGGCGGAATTCTGGCCATCGGCGCCGGACTCACCACAGCCCTGCTATCCCTGCCCTTTTTTCTCTTCCAGGCCCTGCAAAACCTGACCATATTCTTCCTGGTCCTGACCGTATTGAAATTTCTCAGCTACTTTTGGACCTTTTCCCGCCAACCCGTCTCCCAGGAGATGCGGCTGCGCCTGGAAAATGGATGCCTGTACGAGGATAAGGTCTCCGTCGTCCATCAGGGTTCCTCCTTCACCGCGTTTCCGGAGACCCCGGGACTGCTGCTTTTAAAGCGCGAGCTTTCCCGTAAAAGCCACTCCTATCTCGTCCTGCCCAAGCGCGTGTTCTCCGGACCGGACGAAATCCAGGCCTTTAAAGCCTACTTAAGCACGCCTTCCCCCTATAATCAGTCCCAGCCTCAGACCCACTCCCCGGATTCCGGCTCCTGCCGGTTCCGCTTTACCTTCCAGTTAAGCCCGGACGACTTCGCCCACGTCTACACCGAGCTCATGGGGCTCTCCCGCTGCCACCGGCCCTTATGGCGCAACGGCAGCACGCTGCTGTCCCTGTTCTTCTGCCCTGTCCTTTCATTGATTATGGCAACCCGTTTCATCGTAAGCGGCGACGTCATCGCCAGTCTGGGCATCTTCGGGCTGGGCCTGTTCCTCTCCGTGTTCCTGTTATTCAGCGTCTCCTCCGTCCGTGAGGATGTCTACCGCCGCCGGATGCGCCAGAACCGTTTTCCCATAAACGGCTCCGGCCCGTGGGATCTCTCCTTTTTCCCGGAAATGCTGACCGTGCGCCGCGAACAGGATAGTTTCCAACGCTCGTGGGACGCGTACACTCATTTTTACGAGACAGCGGACACCCTGTTCCTCCTGTGCATTGAAAATCAGGCCATAAAACAGTACGTTTTCATCCCCAAATGGACCTTCGCCTGCCGCGAGGAGCAGGACGCCTTCACCGCCTTCTGCCAAAGCCGCGGAAAGGTTCTGGAATTTGTCCACATTCCAGAGATCGAGGAGCCTGAGCGCATACAGAAAAAGGCCCGCCGCCGGAACATTCTGTTCTGGTGTGCCCTGTCCCTTTACCTGGTACTCCTGATCGTTGTTTCCATCCTCACGGGGCTCCACCAGTCGGGACTTTAAACCGCGGCCCTGCGCCCGCCGCACCTTGAAACCACAATTCCCGCCGCACCATCCGCCCGTCTCTGTCATAAATTAAAATAACGCTATCCACCACAAGGATTCAAACTCTATGGAACGACTGGTCCCCCTCGAAAAAGCCGCGGAAGCTGTCTGCGAAGCCAACTCCAAACCGCCTCTTATTTTTCAACTTCCCCCTGCGAAAGGCCGGCAGGTTCTGGAAAACGCGCAGAACACGCCGGTTTACATGTATCCCGCCACTGTAAACACCATGCCGTTTTATACCGGCCGCTGGGGTAATATCAATCTCTATCTGCTGCGCCCGGAACGCGCGTCCGGGCCTCTGCCCGTCATCTTCTATATCCACGGCGCCGGCTGGGTGTTCGGCAGCTACCACACCCATGAAAAGCTGGTCCGCGAGCTCTGCGCCCGCACCAACTCCATCGTGGTATTTCCCGAATACACCCGGTCCCCGGAAGCCAAATACCCCACCGCCATCGAGCAGTGCTACCGCGCGCTCTGCTCCCTGCCGGAACTGTTCTCCCGCCTGGGCTGGCCCGTGGATTTAAGCACGCTCACCGTGGCCGGCGACAGCGTGGGCGGCAATATGGCGGCGGCCATGACCCTGATGGCCAAATACCGCAGCGGCCCCAGTATTCACAAGCAGCTGCTCTACTATCCCGTGACAAACGCCTGTTTCAACACCTGCTCCTACAAGGAATTCGCAGAGTGCTATTACCTATACCGGGCGGGCATGATCTGGTTCTGGGATCAATACACGTCCTGCGCCAAGGATCGCGGCCAGATCACCGCCTCCCCCCTGCGCGCCACCGCCGAACAGCTCTGCGGCCTCCCCCAGGCCATGATCTTAAACGGCGAGGCCGACGTGCTCCGGGACGAGGGTGAAATGTACGCCCGCAATCTCCTGGAAGCGGGCGTCCCCGTCACCGCCATGCGCTTTAAGGCCATCATCCACGACTTTGTGATGCTAAACGCCCTGGACCAGACCCAGGCCTGCCGCGCCGCAATGGACGTTTCCACCGCCTGGATCAACCGCAAAAACATGGAAAACGCCATAGCCGCCAATCCCTGATTTTCCCATTCAGCCGCCGTAAGGCCGTTTCCGCGGCCCAACCATGCAAGCAGGCTGCGCTGCCCGCCCCGCCTTTCATCAATCCCCGCAGGCAGCTCCGCCCGCCCACTACCTGCAACTAAAAAAGGATTGCGCAGCCGGCTTTTAAGCCCCGCGCAATCCTTTTATCCTGTCTGTTTATAACCGTTCGGCCCTTTGACCGTCACGTCTGATTGAGCAATTACTGATACAGGGTCAGGCCCTTGATCAGCAGCACCGGCTCGCTCCAGTTGTCGTCCTTCGTCAGGGAGAACTCTACCCGCAGCTGATTCTGTCCGGACACATCCACCGCAAATGTAATGGGCTGCGCGTCGTAACGGATATCCGCGGAGGTATACAACACCTGATCATCGTCGCCGTACACCGTAAGTTTTCCCAGCAGACCGCTGTCGAACTTGGTGGACGGGGAGAACGTTCCGGACAACAGCTTGTAATTGCCGCCCGGCGCGCACTTCACATAGCTGCCCTTTTTAACCAGGCGGATCGCATCATTCCAGTTCTCCCGGTTGAAGGTTCTGCCGCTAGAAATGATGGTGTAGCCGTTGGTCTTGATGCCTTCCATGTTCTGGACCAGGGTGGCGCTTGCGGGATCGATGGACAGACCCACCGGCTCTGTCTGCGCCTCGGCGGGCACCCAAACGCCGTCCGAGCCGATCTGCCGCCCGTCGATCACGGTGTCGGTCACCATCGCTCCGGTATCGGGAGCCAGGTAATACCATTTATCATTGTCCTTCAGCCATCCGTACTGGAGGACTCCGCTCTCATCCATGTAAAACCACTGGCTGCCCACCTGGGTCCAGCCGGTCACCATAAATCCGTCCGAGCCGATATAATACCGCTTTCCGTCCAGATTAAGCCATTCCTGGCTGGCGTACTTCTCCGCGCCCCGCTGATATCTCCATCTTCCGTTCACATCCTTCCACGTACCCGCAAAGGCCGGGAACGCCATCAGCACGCTCAATGCGGCCGCCGCCGCTATCATGATAATCCGTTTTTTCATAGGGCATTCTCCTCTCAAAAATAAAGCTGTTGTATCTGTTCAGTACCCAGATACGAGCAAAAATCCATTTAGAATCGACTTAATCAATGGAATTTTTGCCTGCAGGCTTAGATTTTCGTACGGTCAGCGCTGCAAGTGCGCAGACCCACTGAACAGTTACAAGCTGTTACACTTTTTTCATTATAAGTCATTCCACCGCAATATGCAACCTGATGGACGATTACGTTTTTCTTAATCTTCCGCAGCCGTTCCATGCCAATTTTCCATCGGATGTCCGAACCGCTCCCCGTCTATGAAACGGAGTCCGCCGCGCTCGCCGCCCGCGGCCTGTTGACCACATAGATCCCCAGACACACTAACCCCAGCGCCGCAGCCGTCTTAACCCCAAAGGCCTGATCGTTCTCCGCCAGAAGCCAGGCCGACAAAATCACCCCAAACACCGGATTCATAAACCCGTACACCGCCACCCTGGACACCGGATTATGCTTTAACAGCAGGCTCCACAGCGTATACGCGGCGGCCGAGATAAACGCCAGGTAACACAGCATCCCGATCCCCGCCGGTCCCGCCTGCGTCACGCCGATCCGCCCGCCTCCCACGAGCCCCCAGACCACCATCACCAGGCCGCCTGCGGCAAACTGGTAGCCGCTGAGCACCACCGTGTCCTCCCGGCGGGAATACTCCTTGATCAGCGCTGCGGAAAATGCGTAGGCCACCGTGGACAGCAGCACAAATCCCTCCCCGTTCCATTTCATCCCGGCCCCCAGGCCGTCCTTCGTCCAGTTCACTAGCACCACCCCGGCAAATCCCACCAGGCAGCCCAGGATTTTCTGCCCCGTAAAACGCTCCTGGCGGAACACCAGACTGGCCACCAGAATGCTGATAAATACGTTGGCCCCCTCGATAATGGAAGACTTCACGCCGGAAGCATTTGCCAGCCCAATATAAAAGAACAGGTATTGCAGCACGGTCTGGCAGGCAGCCAGTTTAAAGATAATCCCCCAGCTCCCCTTTTTCGGCACAAGGGGCCTGCGCCTCCCCAGGCTTGCAATGGCGATCACCAAAATCCCCGCCAGCGTAAACCGGATCCCCGCAAACAGAATCTGCGTGTTCACCGCCTCCGCGGGAATCTGAAACAGCCTGTAACCAATCTTGATGCAGGGAAACGCGCTCCCCCACAGCGCGCAGCAGACTGTCGCCAGCAGGCAGACCCCCAACGGGGCCATGATCCATTTCCCCTTTCCACATCGCTCCATCTCAAGTACCTCCCTCAGCTAAAAATGCGCCCGGCAGACGGCGGCTGCCCCGGTGCGCAGACCTGTGAAAACCGTCTGTGCTCGCTCGAAAAGGGGCTTGCGGGCTGCTGGGAATGCGCGGAGACCGACTGTAGAAAAGGGCTGCTGCAAAAGATTAAGCCGCGCGTTTTCTGCCGATATATCCGGCACAGCGGCGCCGAAGCGCTGCTCGACCGCCTCGCGCGAAATGAAGCGGCCGGCGTCGTCTACCACCGGAGCGGCGTGGCCGGGGATTACGACGCGTTTACGGATGAGGCGGCGCTGCTGCGCTTTATTCAAAACGGAAGGTGAACGCTTTGTGGATGAATTTTAAAATTTCTGAATCCATATTGATTTTTTTATAGGATGTGTTATACTATAGGTACAGAGAAACGGCAAGAGCCGGTTCCCTTGAATATCGAAAGCGCTGTCTTTCAGAAAGGATGTGTTTGTTCCGCAGGCAATGGAAAGCACGTCCTTTTGTGCTTTTCGCGGAAGAAACGGGTGGTTGTATGAATATCACGATCGTTGGCAGAAAGGTGAACTTGAGAGAGAATTTTAAGGAAATGGTACAGCGCAAGCTGACGAAGTTTGAGCGTATTTTTGATGCGGATGCAGACGTGCTCGTGAAGGTGACCGTCGAGAAGAACGAGCAGACCGTGGAGATCACGATCAGGCAGCGCGGCATGATCTACCGCGCAGAGGCCGTCGCCCCCGAGATGAACGACGCGCTGGACGATGTGGTCTCGGCGCTCGGCAGACAGATCCGCAAGAATAAAACGCGCCTCGAGCGCGCAAAGAAGGTGCAGCAGTTCGACCTTTCCGGCGAATACGAGGAGGAGCCGGACGAGGAGATCGAGATCGCCAAGCGCAAGACGTTCTTCGTCAAGACGATGACGGTGGAGGAAGCGATCTTGCAGATGAACCTGCTCGGCCACACGTTCTTCATGTTCCGTGACGATGCGAGCGGTGAGATCAATGTGGTGTATAAGCGAAACGACGGCAAATACGGCATTCTCGAACCGGAAACCTGAATCAGACCATAAGTTCCCAATTGCCTTTGAAGCGGCCCCCGAAGATTTTTGCGGGGGCCGTTCTATTTTCTGTTTTTCCCGCATAGGAATCCAAAGCGCGGGTGTGCGCCTGCACGGCCCGCGCATTTTTTGGATATGGGGTGATCGATGTGGGAAAAGAGCGCAAAAAAACGGACGTCACACTGCCGGAATCGGTGCCCGAAGGGCTGCTTCAGGTCAGCCGCGTCCACCCGGAGGACCGCGTCGCGGCGCTGGCGGGCAACCCGAACGTCGGCAAGAGCACGGTGTTCAATGCGTTAACCGGTCTGCGGCAGCACACGGGGAATTGGGCGGGAAAGACCGTTTCGAACGCGCAGGGCTACTGCACGTTCCGCGGGCACGGCTATGTGCTGGTCGATCTGCCGGGCTGCTACTCGCTGATGGCCCATTCCGCTGAGGAGGAGGCCGCACGCGATTTCCTCTGCTTCGGCAGTGCGGATGCCGCCGTCGTCGTGTGCGACGCGACGTGCCTCGAGCGCAATCTGAATCTCGTCCTGCAAACGATTGAATTGCAGCCGCGCACGGTCGTCTGCGTCAACCTGATGGATGAGGCGAAGCGCCGCGGCATCGCGGTCGATCTCGAGGAGCTGCACCTGCTGCTCGGCGTGCCGGTTGTCGGGGCGAGCGCGCGCAGCCGGCGGGGGCTCGACCATCTGATGGCGGCGCTTGCCCGCGTGATGGAG
>OLPX01002337.1_pt1 | contig 11340 bp, 12 predicted proteins | sample 1672491 | NCBI WGS metagenome assembly OLPX01 (sample SAMEA3136692, study PRJEB25190) | human gut metagenome | biome: human gut; feature: human-associated habitat; material: faeces | place: Austria | collected 2013 | reverse complement strand
TAATTTTTCATAGGTTTATGGAGGTCGCTAGTGCAACTTACATGCAAAGTTCAGAATAGATGATATAGTGGAGGGTGTGGTTCGCATGCTCAACAATCCTCCGGCGTCGAATGAAGAGGGAGACTGTTATAAAATCTATAATATTGGAAATAACAAGCCTGAGAAGCTGATGGATTTTATCAGTACGCTGGAAAAGGCTTTGGGAAAGGAAGCCAAAAAGGAGTACTATCCCATGCAGCCGGGGGATGTATATCAGACCTATGCGGATGTGCAAGATCTGGAAAAGGACTTCGACTATAAACCCTCCACCAGTATTGAGGAGGGGCTTGAAAGATTTGCCGACTGGTACAGAAAATGGAGAGTATAGGCAGTGAAAAGTACGGATAAAAATAACGGGTATAGCGGCTTGATGAGTATTCCGGCTTCCGTGTCCCTGCTGTCCGGCGATAGGAAACCGCAGTTCCGTTTTTGAGGAAACCACCGTTCCGGCGGTGGAAACCATTACCATAAATCCTTTAGAATGTAACCGTGCACCGTAAGGTGTAAATACATTCTAATGGCGGCTGGAAAGACCAGCAGATTAATGAGACGTATCAGGAACTGGCAGAACATTATGGAACGGCGGTCATTCCTGCACGTGTCAGAGCACCCAAGGACAAGCCGAATGCGGAAGGTACAGTGGGTATGATATCCACATGGATCACTGCAGCACTCCGGGATGAACAGTTCTTCTCCCTAGCAGAGTTAAACCGCGCTATCAGGGGTAAACTCGAACTGTTTAACCGAAAACTCTTTCAAAAGAAAGAGGGCAGCCGGCTCAGCTTGTTTCTTGAGGAAGAAAAACCATTGTTGGCGCCATTGCCCGCTACCCGCTTTGAACTGGCAGACTGGAAACAGGCTACCGTCCAGTTCAATTATCACATAAGCATAGAAAAAATGCTATATTCTGTGCCATATGAGTACATCAAAAAACAGGTCGATGTACGTGTAACGGAACATACGATTGAAATTTTCTACAACCATAACCGCATTGCTTCCCACCGCCGCCTTACAGGGCGTCCAGGGCAGTACAGCACAGCACAGTCACGGAGCATATGCCGCAGGACCACCAGAAATACCTGGAATGGAACGGTGAGCGTTTCCGTCAGTGGGCTGAACGGATTGGGATAAACACGTACACTGTGGTAAATGCAATACTTACCTCCAAAAGTGTGGAACAGCAGACATATCGGAGTTGTATGGGGCTCCTGAAGCTGGCCGAGAAATATTCTGCCAGCCGGTTGGAATCAGCATGTAAAAAGGCTTTATCCTTTACGGCAACACCCAGTTACAAGAGTATCAAAAATATTCTTGTGACAGGAAACGATCAGACTGGTTCCGGCGATGAATCTGCAGCCATACAGCCAAAGACACATGGCATCACCCGAGGTGCCGGCTATTACAGGAGGTAAAAAACTATGACCAGTCAGAGTACGATTGATAAATTAATGGAAATGCGTCTTACTGCAATGGCAGATGCATCTCGAAACCAGCAGAACGATCCAAAGCAAAAGGCAGTACCGTTCGAGGATCGCTTCGGTATGCTGGTTGACATCGAATTCAGTAGCCGGAAGAACAACCGTTTAAAGAGGCTGATCAAAAATGCCGGATTCGACCAACCGGATGCAAATATCATGGATATCAATTACACATCCGGTCGCAAGCTTAACAAAGAGCTTATCCGCCGCCTTGCCACCTGCGAATATATATCGGAACACAGAAACCTGTTTATTACCGGTGCAACAGGTTGTGGAAAAACCTACATGGCCTGTGCTTTCGGCATGGAGGCCTGTAAGCAGTATTTCAACACCAGATACGTCCGCCTGCCGGATTTGCTCATTGATTTGGAGATGGCACGTTCCGATGGGACGTATAAAAAGGTGATGGCAAAATACGCCAACCCGCTGGTATTGATCCTTGATGAATGGCTTCTGCTGAAGCCTACGGAAGCAGAACAAAGAGACATCTTTGAACTCCTGCACAGGAGACGGAAGAAATCATCCACCATCTTCTGCTCCCAGTATGAGCGCTCTGAGTGGTATGATCAGCTCGGCGGAGATGCAAGTCCTCTTGCCGATGCTATCATAGACAGGATTGCTCATGACAGTTATGTTATCAACATCACCAGCATTGATCCAGAAAAAGACAGGTCAATGCGTGAGGTATATGGGTTAGATAAAAACCTGCGCGAGTAAACTCGCATAAAGCGGTTTCCGTGTGCCGGACTGGCGGTTCCCGCCACTCCGGACATGCGGTTTCACCGCACCAGAATATTCATTTTGTAATCGAATATCTAATTACTTCATCAACAGCCCCTCCATGAATGTATTCAATTAGAATTTTATGAAAAGAACCATATTTCGAATGGATCAAACACTATAAATAATCCAGAGGAGTTCAATAGAAGGAAGTTCTCTCCATCCATACGTTCTTTTGTCACCAACAAAAAAATCCTTGTAATGCTCTCATGGGTGTCAATTCTTAAGATTTTGATCCACATGATAATTATGACTTACGGTCACTGTCGCATCCATCATTTCTAGATATAAATACCACATCTTATTCCTACATAACATTATAGAGGAAAGTAAAAGTTTACAACGTTCTTTTCAACTAAATCCACATTCTCCATATAACCATCAGCAACCAATTTTATTTTTAAAAATATTTTTTATTTATTTAGGCATTGGTAAATTGCGTCTCTATAAATCAATAATGACGTACAGATAAAAGCGCAGTCAAACGTTTCCGCTTTTACTGCGCTTCTATGCGAGTTATATATAAAAATTCTGTATACACTCCGGTAACGTTCTTTTCGTTTGAGATTTTATCCATGCCCGAATTACATTCAAATGATAAATATTGTTTAAGCAGATGTATTCTACTTTTTCCATGTTGCCAAGTCTTATTATATTATTTGTTTTATAATCCATAATATTTTTCCTATTTTGTATCAAACATTAGGTTAATTCTCTTAAGCCTTCTTATTCTCCAAATACTCAAAAATATCATCCAAAGTGATAATACTTTGCAGCTCATTATCATAGCTTATTACCGGAAGCAATGTTATCTTTTTCTTTTTGAATATTTCATATGCTTCCTCCATGTTTCTGGAATATAAATGAAGGAAGGAACTTTGGATTATTTGGTTAACCTGTTTATACATACCTATCCCCGCGGAAAGAGCTCGCAATATATCCCCTTGGCTTATAACACCAACTACTTTATCAGAACTATTTACAACAACTGCAACACGGTCATTGCTATTTTCAAACTGCTCCAATACCTCTTTAATAGTATAAAATTCACCGACACAGTATTTTCCCAACATAAATCCCCCTCTAATAGGTCAGTTTTTTGATTATTAGTTTCTGATCAATCCTGGTATTCATCAGCAATTCAAGAATCCTCTCCGCTGAGTGTCCGTCTCCGTAAGGATTTTTACATTCTTTTTTCAAATAATCTCTAAATTCTGTACCTATAGCTTTTTTTATAGCAGCAACTACTTTTTCTTCTTCAAAAGGTACATCAATAACATTGATTCCCCTAAATCGCATATTTTGACGTCTTCCAATATTTACGGCAGGCACCTTAAAGGTAGGTGCTTCCAGTAAACCCGAACTTGAATTTCCTACAATACAGCTTGAATTCTTCAATAATCCCAAATAGTCTTCTCTTTTCAGATTAGCATACGTATAATATTCCCCTTCGCGATATTCATCGATTGCTCTCTTAACCCCTTTGGATCCAGCATCATTATTAGGCAGTATAATAATTTTAGGAAGATTAAATCTATTCAATGATTTTATAAATATTTTGGCCTGTGCCTCCGCTTTATCTGCTTCTTCCGTAACAGGATGCATAACACCCAAGATATATCCATCCCTAAGCCTCACACAAAGCTTATCTTCAATGTCAGAAAGCAATGTAAACTGTGCATTCACCATCTCATCAAGTTGTGGTGCACCAACATTATGAACTCGGAATGCTTCTTCACCCAACTTTATCAAGCGATCGGCTGCATCCTGATTAGCCGCAAAATGAAGATGAACTAACTTACCTATGGCATGCCGTGTCATTCCATCAATATTTCCGGATAACTCCCCTGCTTGTATATGAGCTACAGGAGTGTAAGTATAAGCTCCCGCAATTGCCCCCATAAGCTGCTCACCGCGATCACCGGCCAGCAATATCCAATCCGGCTTCTCACTATCTATAATATCTGGCAGAGAATTCAAAAAAATACCCAGCGACTTTGCCTGCGTAACATGGCTGTATCCGTCCAAAGACATATGTACTTTGTAATGGATTTTGAATCCGTCATTTTCTATCTCTTTGTAAGAATTTCCATATGCCGGCAACAGATGCATATTAGTAACTACTAACGTATAATTAACATCATCTCTTGCATTTATAAGGCGAAGAATAGGCCTAATATATCCCCATTCACCTCTTGATCCAGTTATAACCATTATCTTCTTCATATTCCTCTGTCATCACTCCAGTTCTTCCCATTTAAGCAGAGAATTTCTAACAATATCTTTTTTTGCTCTCTTTCCAATAATTTCTTCCATTTTATAGGAAGGTATTCCTGTTCCTGGTCTCTTAGACCAAATCATATCCTGAGTAATTATTTCCCCTTGCTTAATATCTCGTAAAGATACAATACTTCTGAAAGCCCATTCCCTAATAGATTTTTCATTCTCATGAACTTTTTTTGTACTGCCAGAGGCAAGTTCAATCTTACGAATTCCATCAACGAGTCTGTATAAATCCTCAAAATCAATAGATACCGTCTGATCCGGTCCTGATGTCTGTTTACTTAAAATAACGTGCTTTTCAATAATATCTGCACCAAGCGCTGTTGCCGCATAGCAAGTATATAAATCTGGCGTGTGGTCTGAATGCCCTATTATTGCCTTAGGGAATGCTTCTTTCATTTTTTTTATTACGTTCAGATTCACATCCTCATATCTGGGTGGATATTCCGACAAACAATTTGTAAATGCAAATTCCACCCCCGTTTCTACAAGCACATCATAGGTTCTAGAAATTTCACTCATTGTAGACATACCAGTAGAAACAATCATAGGTTTTCCCATTTCTGCAATTTTCAGCAATGTGGGTATATCTGTCATTTCTCCTGAACCAATTTTAAATGCTGATACCCCGATTTCGTTTAATTCATAAGCCGCTTTTAAGCTAAATGGCGTACATAAATATAAAATTCCTATTTCCTTGCAATAATTCTTCAACTCTATATGCTGATCCAGTGTCAACGCATGCAACTTAAGGAAATCATACAGCGGTATATCAAAATTAGAGGACATAGGAATATCTCTAAGCATTTCCTCGTCAGGAATGTGATGCTGGAATTTAATGCAATCTGCACCAGCCAGTTTAGCCTGCCGGCACATTTCTTTGGCTGTTTCCATGTTGCCCATATGATTATCACAGCCTTCTGCAATAATAAACGTTTTACATCCTTCACCAAATGTTACATTCTCAATTGTAATTGTATTCATATATTTTCCCCTTTCATTTGCTGAAACAACAGACTTTCAGCAACAGCAATATCAACAAACTCATTGATATCCACACCTTCAACTGCATCAATTACAAATCCATTCACACTCTTTCCAAGCACTGAATTACACTCAAGTAGACTTTCTTTCAATGTCACATAAATGGCACTATTTTCTACATATAAAGGCCTTCTTTCCTGTCTTCTTCGCGGAGCATCTGGAAACAACCTGCAGTAGCTTCCATCCTCCTTCTGTATCCAAAAGTCACTTCTATCCTCCGATAGTGTCAAAAGCGCATCATATTTATCTATATTTTTTTCAAACGTTTCCAGAAATCTTTGTATTGTATAACCTTTCCTAAGAGGTGAGGTGGGTTGTAAAGTCACTATTGCATCATAATCTTTCTCATAATTATCCTTCATATACTGCAATGCATGAATCAGCGCTGCCTCTGTCTTGGCCGTATCATGTGAAATTTCCGAAGGTCTCTTGATGACAATTACATCATCATATTTTGCTGCTACTGTTGCAATTTGATCATCATCTGTACTTACAGCCAATTCCCCCTCAAAAGAAACCTCACGCATACTTTCAATTGCATACTCTATAAGAGGTTTACCAGCCACCTTATATATATTCTTATATGGAATTCCTTTAGAACCGCCTCTTGCCGGGATTACTACTAAATACCGCATCTGATTTAAACCTCCATCCGTCTTCATTCCTTTATCAACTCTTCATATTGTCTAACTATTGCCTTACCATCTTTAATCTCATATATTACTTCACACTCTTTAATAGTCGTTAGTCTATGTGCAATAATAATTAATGTTTTATATCCCTGAAGACTACGAATAGAATCCATAACCGCTAATTCAGTCTCATTATCAAGTGCTGCTGTTGCTTCATCAAATATAATAATATCCGGATTTTCATATAATGCTCTAGCTATAGCAATTCGCTGTCTCTGACCACCTGAAAAACGTATTCCTCTGTCCCCCACAAAGGTATCCAACCCAAATTCCAAATTGGCAACAAACTCCTTTAATTGAGCTTGTTCCAAAGCTTTCCAAATTCTATCATCCTCAATATCTGACTGTTCAATCCCAAATGCAACGTTATTCCGTATAGTGTCATCAATTAGATATACAGATTGAGGCACATATCCCATAATATGTCCCAGTTCTTTTCCAAATATTGAAATATCATTGCCATCCACTAAAATTTGACCTTTTTGTGGATGTAAAAGTCCCAGAATAATGTCTGCTAATGTGGTCTTTCCTGCACCTGACTGTCCCACAAATGCAACAGATGTTCCTTTAGGAATTGTCAAATTCAAATTTTTAATAATATACTTTTCCGAATTTTGATAATGCCAGGAAATATTATCAATAGTTATTTCTTTGCTAAAACTCAGTTTTTCTGCAAACACCTTTCCTTCTGAATTGCTCTTTTCCTCCCCCTGCTCATCGCCTATTTTTTTTAAATTATCATAAACATGCCCTAAGGAAGGCATATAATATATTGCAGTATTTAAAGCAGATGAAATCCGTCCTAATGATGGAAGAATCCGAAATGCGCCAACTGCAAAAGCGGATAGTGCAGGTACAAGTGTTATAGCGCTTTGACTGTTCATTGTTAACCTAAAACAAACAGTCATCAAAAGCCCTGCTACGCAAAGTCCTTCTATTATATATGCAGGACTTTCCACTCCAACAGTTTGTTTAATTGCCCCTTTCTGTTTCTCACGATTAGCCTCCTCATAATGCCGGATAAAGTATTCCTGTTTATGCATAACAAGGATTTCTTTAATTCCATGTAACGCCTGTAAAAGATATTTAACGGTAATACCATTATATTTATTATAATGTTGTCCTGCTTCACGCATTTTCACCCGAAAATACCCATAAATTAATAGCAAACACAAAAATGCCATGATAACCACAGATAATGCCATCACCATTATATATATAATAATCATCATAATAGTCAAGCTATCTATCAACACTCTAAGTAATTGATAAATTATAGTATCAACACCAGAAACATCTGCACCAATATTCCTTGACAAATCGGCAGTATTACTTGTAAGGAAAAATTCATACCCCTTCTTCATATAAGACGACATCATTTTAGTTGATAATTCTCTTGAGACTTTGCAACTAAATTTAATTCTTATCCACGACAAAAAAATAAAATAAAGGTTCTTAAATAGAAAAATAATAATAACACCAACCGTTACCAAAATAACAATCTGTGTGGCATCTGATTCATCAATACTGAACCAATTCAGAAATATTTGTATCCACTCACTTTCCAATAGTTTTTCTGGATTCATAAAAGCCTGAACCAATGGCACAATTATTCCAACTCCAATTACTTCAAAAATCGATCCCAACAAACTGCAGAAGAAAACAAGAACCCCATAAAACTTTTGCTCTCTGTTTAATATACAAATTAACTTATACAGTTCTCTTTTTACTGCCCGAAACGATTTTAACATATATTTACCCCTGAATTAATTTCTTCTTAAAAATATCTATATATTTAACAAGTCCTAAGCGATACATTCTGAAATAAACATAATCTTTCATCCCATAGCCCAAGCTTTTCATTTCTGAACAAGACAAATATTTTTCAAGGAAAAAATAATAATTACAGAATACCCTTTTCCTAATTTCAAGAGCTGTTTCATCCTTCGCTTTTGTCAGACCCGCTTTTCCTTCCGTTATGCAATATATAGGCACACTACTAACCTCTATCTTCTCTGCCCAGTGCCCCGTTTTGGTAGAAAACATAACATCATTAGAATACATCGTATTGTCATATAATATTCCATATTTTTCTACTAGCTGTCTACGTACAAGCTTCGAACAAGGACTCCAAAATGTATACCTCAATTTCAGTTCCTTATCAAAATCACCATCTATAATATAATCTTCCACAAGCTTTGCATAATGCAAATGCCTATCCGCTTCTTTACCTGTTACTTCATTTTTACTTATAGGACTAAAATAGACCAAATCATTCTCTGACATAAAATATTCGCTTATAGTATCAATAAATCCATCTACAAAATAATCATCAGAGTCAGCAAACAAAAGCCATTTTCCCTTTGCATGAGCCAATCCAACATTTCTCGCCCCTCCAGCGCCCTTATTTTGTACAGTATTGTTAAGAAATATTACATTTCTATCACTGTTTCTATCTTTGCATTCATAATATTCCTTTAAATGCGAATTACTTAAATCATCAATTACCAATACTTCTACATTTTCTTGATTTGGAATGGAATCCAAAAGTCTCTGAAGAAGTGCAGGAGAATTAAAATGTGGCACAATTATAGACAGCATCATATGTTTTTTCCTCCTGTCTCCCAAAAAAAGAAACGGCCCAATTTTCTTAGACAATTTCTTAACTTCTCATTCTTTTTACAAATTTCTATTAACAAATAAACCGGATATCCATAAGCTAAATATCTTTTTATACATCTTTTTACTTCTTTCTCATACAGACTCTGATTACTACTGCTAAATCCTTCCATGTTGCACTTACATATTAAAGTATCTATGCAAACAAACTTTTTTTTCTCAGCAAATAAGCGCAGCATCCATTCTCTATCTGCACATACTTTATATTCTAACAGAAAAGGATAGTTTTGTACACAAATCTTTCTGGCAATAATAGCCTGATGGCAAATCGCATCCCCAGACAAAAAATAAAGTTTATTTCCACATATATGAGAAAATTTACGACGCAGTTCCTTTCCGCCCTTTTCCACAAGAATAATATCCCCGAAAAAAACATCTCCATTACTGTGTTGCCTGATTTTCCATACAACATTTTTTATCACTTCACAATTAGCAAATGTATCCCCTGCATTCAGAAAAAGAATATAATCTCCTGTTGCTTTAGCTGCTGCTTTATTCATAGCATCATAAATTCCTTGATCTTTTTCGGTAAACAGCATTACTGATTTATTAAAAAATTTGGTTTTCTCTTCTATCATGTTCAAAGTTCCATCCACAGAACTACCATCTTGAATTATATATTCTATGTTTTGATAATCCTGCTTCTGTACAGAAAGTATAGTATTCTGTAATAGCTCTCTAGCATTAAGACAAACGGTTATTATGGATATCTTTATATCGTTCATTTTTACAGTTTATACTCCCTGTTCTGAAAAAAAGCAATCATAATTTCTGGTAAAACCTTTTCGATATCCTTTTTATCAAAAGATTGATCATACATAGCTTTTAACAAAATTCTCAATTCTTTTTTTGTAGCAGTTTTCCTTTTTTCTGCGATACCCTGAATCGCATCCCTGCACTCTTCGTATGTTCTTACATGATAAGATAAGGGAGCCAAATTCTTTTGGGAATAACCAAATAGAATAGCTGGAATTCCAAAAAACTGCGATTCCCAACATACTGTTCCAGTCAATGAAGAAACCGCAAAAGCATTCTGAATTAAATTATAAGTACTACACTGAGATTTAATGATTCGTATATTATTTATACGTTTGATATCCAGATAGTAATCTTTGCTTCTAAGTGGTGCCAATTGTTCCGGCACTTTTACATAGACTTTCATATCTTCAGGAAGACTTCTTGCAAGCAAATTAATTGCAAATATTTGATCCGTGTACTCTCTTCCCCCAAGAGGATTCGAAGATGCTTCAGGCTGATAATGGAGTGCAAAATAAACATATCTTTCGCCCTCTACAGGCATCTCTGCAATACTCTCATAAAATCGGTTTAATTCCAACGTTCTTTTCCAAACTGGTCTTGCATAATTCCAACGTCTGTAGGTTACAAAAATGGTCTTGACAAAATCTGGTATTTTAAAGAAGCAACTACCTAAAAACTTCCAACATAACCTATAATTGTATCCAGAATATATACTATTTATAAGAGCTTTCCATGCAACAAAAATATTTGTCACTCCAAATCTTGTTGAGAAACGTTGCTTTAAAGGATTGCCCTCCATATACCATGGCTTCATCTTATCGGGCTCTAAAGAAGTCCATTTTTCAAACAGCTTCTCTGCCTCTTCATCTAAAGGGACCACATCCGAATCTTTATATTTATCCAACATATATTTGTATACTTCGCCCAATCCATCCTCAGGATGTAAATAATCGTTTAATAAATAATAGCGTTTTGGCAACGTTGAATTATAAACCATTTGAACTGAAATATTCTTCATCTTACAAAGATGATATATCACACTATCATAACCTTCATGTGGAATGCAGGGGAAAAAAACATGCGTTATTTTTTTCTCTTCAAGCATATTATTCCAGAAAAACAGGTTACGCATATAAATCGTATAGTGATCCTCAAATGCTTTCGATATGCTAAAGGCATGGTATTCCTCAAACCGTCTCTGTTGATTCATTATCTCAAGAGTATAAGGAGCCATATAATTAAAAATTTCATCATCTAATGGAATACACTTGCTCATATCAATCAAAGATTCATCATAATATCCCTTAGCACAATCTTCTCTGAAATAACACATTCCAAATTTATCATAATATTTTATTTGGGACTTTTCATGAATCAACAGGTAAGTTTTATCGATCTTGCTTTTCTGAAGAGTTCGCTCAATTATTCTGCTATTCAAAAATTTTTCAGAGGCTCCTACAATAAATATATTTACCATTTACTTTCATTCCTTAAATATTATAAATATTTGCGGCAAAGATACGAATTATTTTGTTTCTCCAAGTAATTTTTCTACTTTTGTGTTCGATAACGGTTAATAAAAGCAA
>OLPX01002334.1_pt1 | contig 11354 bp, 7 predicted proteins | sample 1672491 | NCBI WGS metagenome assembly OLPX01 (sample SAMEA3136692, study PRJEB25190) | human gut metagenome | biome: human gut; feature: human-associated habitat; material: faeces | place: Austria | collected 2013 | reverse complement strand
GTGCCGGTCCAGGGTCCGGTTGACCAGGGTCACCGCCTCGGCCCGGGTGATGTACTTGTCCGGCCCGAAGGTCCCGTCCGGGTACCCCTCGATAAAGCCGTCTTCCGCGGCCTGGTTGATGTAATCCTGGGCCCAGTGACCGTCGATGTCCGGGAAGAGGTCCTCCCCCTGGTAGTCCATGTCTAAGAACCGGGCGGCAATCACCGCGAACTCGGCCCGGGTAATATACCCGTTGGGGTCAAAGGTCCCGTCGGGATAGCCGCTGATGATCCCGCCGTTGGACAGGGTGGCGATGGCGTTGTTGAACCAGTCCGCCAACGCCACATCCGGGTAGCCGCTGTCCTGGCTCCAGAAGTGGTTCCGGCTCTCATCGGTGAGCATGCGGAAGTAGATGGTGGCCACCTCCGCCCGGGTGATGTTGCCCTGGGGCTTCACCGGCTTTTTGGTCTGGTCCTCGGTGGGCAGCCCGGTGTAGTAGTCCACGGGGTAGCCGATGATGTAGCCATAGTGGTCCTCGGTGTTCAGGCTGGGCTTGTCGTCATCGGGGTCCGGATCGGGGCGGTGGCTTCCGGAGCTTCGATGATTGGTAAAGACGATCTCGTCTGCTGGTTTCCCATTCTTCTTAATGCTCCAATTACTAACGGTAAGTCCCCTCTCTTCATTATCAGTCACCGTTACAGAAAACGTGTAAACACTGGTGTCATACTTGACACGGTTTAGGTCTCCCTCATCTTCTGTAATTTCGTACTGATAGGTTCCCGCTTCCGTGAAAATGATGGGGGCAAAAGAGGCCGATGCTGTGCTGTCAGAGGATTTGGTGATTGTAATTTGATCTGGGTTGGGGACAGGCGTTCCTTCCTTATTCTCCCCTGTTGCCTTAATCTGGAAAGATACCTCATCACCGGTATTCCAGCCGCTTCCGGTGAACTGCTTGGTGATCTCAGGCACAAGGCTCACCACGGAAGGGTTTTTCAGTGTATTGGTGATGATTACCGTCGATTCTTCCCCTTCTTGAATCGTGACAGAACCCGAGTTTTCCCTTGTCGTTTCATCCCCTGTTTGGGTTTCGTAGGTAACCTCAAAATTCTCCGACGCACCCTCTTCCACCGTGATCTCTACACCTGCCGGAACTTGCAGCGTGATGGTCTCCCCATCATGGATCGAAAGCGTAGCCTTTCCTTCCTCCGAGAAGGGCACTTTTTCACTTGTTTCCCCATCCTTCATCCGGTACACCGTCCCGCCGTTCAAATTCTTTGGTTCTGCGGTCAGGGTAATATCAAAGGAAAGTTGGGAGGCGATGTCCTCGTCGAGACCAGCCACGTTCTTGGTGATGGAGAGCTTCCCCGCCGCCTGGCGCTGGTTCCCCACCACCACCATGGTGGTGCCGGAGAAGAGATTGTTCAGGCTTTGATCCCCCAAGGGCTGTTTGGGAGACTGAATGATATCATCATGGTCCATGCACTGCCGAATGGACAACCGGCCCCAGCCCTTGTCATAAGAGAGCACATTGGGATACTCTTCACTGATGGGTGCATATTCCAGGACAGCATCATTTGTGGAATAGGACAGATGGGTTGCCTCACTCCAATTAGTATTCTCATTCCATGTCCATGTCCCTGTTTCTTCTCCCTCTTTTGAGTACGTCCCCGTCTCCAGTGCCGCCTTGATGTCGTGGAGGGTGGCGTCAATGTCATCGTCCTCGGCAAACTGCACCATGCTCTTGACCAGTTTGCCCACGCCCAGGTTGACAGAGACCATATCTTCTTCTTTCCCTGCATCGGCGTAAACGCCGGTGTCATCCACGATTACGGGAACTGCCGTGGGGTTCTTCTCAAATCCGCCCGGGGCCTCTGTCTCAATTAAGTAATACTCTCCTTTGGGAATCTTGGAAAAGGTCATCGCACCCTTGATTGTGCTTCCATTCCCCAAGTCAATCGTCTCTGTTTTTTCTGTATTTTCCACCGTGATCGGTGTTTTCTCTTCTGATATTTGATAATTACCCTGTTCATCAACTGTGATATCCTCTTGTTTATACAGAGAAAACTTTGCCCCATCCAGGGGTACCCCCTCCTCGTCCGTCTTCTGCACCAGCAGGCGGTTTTGGATGTTGGGCACATACAGTTTCATGGCGAACTGGCGCTCAAAGTTTTCGGGGTTCAGCATTGTAATATCGTCTGCTTTCAGACTTTCCAGGTCTTCTTTACTACTTATTTTCTCCTCTGTATAAAAGAATGCACCAGTATATTCCGCCTTTTCTTTCTCTCCATCTTTCGCCACTAAGTAATATTTTTCAATATCTCCAGGCAGGTTGTCAATGGCGCAGGTGAATGTGGTGCCTAATTCAAACGGATACCAGTTATCCTGGGCCGCTTTGAGAACCCCCTCCTTTCCCGGCTCCTGAACCATCCACCCTTTCTCCGGGCTGCCGGACACGGCGGACAGGTCATCCAGGGTGAGATTGTCCCACTCTTTGTTTTTGTCCTCCCCCGTTCGTTTCATGATTACCGCGAACATGGTGCCAACAGGCTTTCCATCCTGAAAGACCGTGACTGTTTTGTCTTCGTTCCCCGCAATGGGGACTGTTCTGGTGGCATTGTCGTCTTCTTTTCCATTTGTCTCGGCAGTCACCAATACCTTGGACATAGCGTAGGCCCCCACGTCCCAGGTGCTGTCAGACAGGAGGAGGGGATACTGACCGTCATTCTGCGACAAATGGAAATGAACCTCTCCAACGCCCCGGTAGCCCTCCGGTACTTCTGTCTCCACAAGCACCCAGTAGTCGCTTTCCTCCTTCAGGTCACTGGGCAAGATCGGCATATTATTCTGTCCCCGCAAGATAAATTCACCGCTTGCATCCGTTGTTCCTGTGGCGTAGGGCTGCTTCTCATACCCATCCTTAATCTGCCAATCAGTACCATTTTTTGCCGGATAAAGTTCGAACTTCGCGCCTGCCACACCCTCCAGGACGTCTTCCTCCGCATAATCCTGATTCACCTTTTTGATCTCACTCTCCAGGATGGTCATCAGGTTGAACTTGAGGCTCATGTTGGAATCAGAATTTCCTCGCTCCAGATAAAAGAAGTGCAGGGTGTGGAAGGTGTTATCCGCAAAGGTGTTGCTTTCTCCATATTCCCATGTCTGATCTGCCTCTTCAAAAGTCTCTTTTAATGTAGTCTTCTTATACCCACCATTCGCATTCTTTTCCCCCTCGTTAATAATAATTTCCCCTGTGCAAAAGTCAATTTTAACCGACGCCGTGTTATGAATGCCGCCCAAGTCGGCCACCAGCACACCGTCAATGAAAATCCACACGTCATCGTCCCCGGAGAACGTATAGGTTACATCTTCTCCGCTTAACGGTGACTTACCGTCTTTCGGCTGTACAAATCGGGTCACCATTCTGAGGCCGAAGTAATGGTTAATAACTTCATTTTTTGAATTAATGTTCTTTTGTTTTAACTCGTCCCCTTCTATCTCAAACGCATCCTCTACGCTATTAAAAGGGAAAAATTGAAAACCCTTGCTACCTCCACCTGGATCTATGCCCCCTTTTTGGTAAAGTACAAAGTTTTCCGTCTCTTCATTAAAACTGGCAAAATTCTCCTGGCAATTGTAATAATAATACCCCTTTTCATCCCGCTGCAGGAGGCCTCCCACATTCATGAATGCTTCTTTGTATTCGCTATTTTCTCCATTAAATAAATAACCCAGAGATTCTTCGCGACCTGTCTTTTTTTGATTCAACTTGGGGTATCCATCGCTCCCCAACTGTTTATTTACAATGCCAGTATTAGGGGCTGAACTTTTTGTCCATTGATTGATCTCGTGATTAACTTCGGCATTATCCACCCGAAACTTTAGCGCATGGTTCTGGTTAATTCCCTTGCTTTCTACTTCCTTTCCACTTCCTTTATTGACATCTACGGCGTCCCGCTCGGTCAACCAATAATCAAACAGATCCACCGTCACCCCTTCCGGGTAAGGATCTTCCACATTCACTTCATGGGCTGAAAAATCCGCAAGTAACTCCTCTCCTGCCGCGTGCGCCCCTGTCGTCATCAGGGAAAGCGCCATACAGACGGTAAGTAATATGGCGCCCCAGCGTCTTTTCCTTGTACTCATCGTGTAAACTCCCTTCTCTTGTTTTTCATCCCGCCGTATGGTTACAACAAAATTCTTATTCCGTTGTAAATAAGCCAAACGAAAAAATGCGGCGCACAACGGAATTCTTATTCCGTTGTCATTCGACAGCCAAGGAAAAGAAATGAGAGCATAACCCAGAGGAAGACTTTCTCCATTCTTCGCAAAAATAGGTGCAAAAAAGTCCTGAAGAAAGATCGACTGTTTTCTTCAGGTGGTTTTCTTGTGCGTTTTATCAAATATCTGGCTTGCATTTCCCCTTTGATCTGTGATATATTGTAAGTAACTCAATCAGTATATCATCTTGCGGCTTATTTGTTACAACGGAATAAGAATTTCGTTGTTACAGAATCAGCCCCAGCCGTTCCACCTGCCGTTTATGCTCGGCGCCGCTCTCCATAATATAGATGCGCGTGGTCTCTATGCTGGCATGGCCCAGCAGGTCGGCCAGCTTCGCCAGGTCCTTGTCCAGGGCGTAAAAGGCCCGGGCAAACAGGTGACGAAAGTTGTGTGGGAAGACCTTCCGGGCCTCCACCCCGGCCCGGGAGCAGAGGGCCTGCATCTCTCGCCACAGGTTGGAGCGGTCCACCGGGCGTCCGGTGCGGGTCACAAACACCGGACCGGCGGTGATGCCCCGGGCCCGGCAGTATCCCTGGAGTGCCCGGCAGAGTTTTTGGGGCAGCAGAACCGCCCGTCGCTTGCCCTTACAGTGCACCAGCGCCCGGCCGGCAGCCAGAGCCTCCACCGTGACAAACACCAGCTCGGAGACCCGAATCCCCGTGGCCCCCAGGGTCTGCATCACGTGATACAGCCGCTGGCTGCCCCGCCGTCGGGCGGCGGCCAGCAGGGCCAGGTACTCCCCCTTGTCCAGTTCCCGGGCCTTCTCCCGAAAAATTTCCCGCTGCTGGCGCAGGGCCTTCACCCGGCACCCGTGCCAGCCCTGAAAGGCAAAAAAGCCGTTGAGGGCCGCAATCATGCTGTTCACCGTGCTGGGGGCATACCGCCGGGCCATCTCCTCCTTCCATGCCAGCACCTGTTCCTTGTCCACCCGCCCCCCTTGGGGCAGCCGGGCGGCAAAGGCCAGCAAATCCCGGCGGTATTTGGCCAGGGTCCCCGGGCTCCGTTCCTCCCGGCGCAGATGGGCCAGGAACCGCTGAATCTCTGCTTGCGTCATCCAATGGTACATAGACAGCACCCTCCTTTTTCCTGTCTCTATTGTACCAACATATCTCATATTATTTTCTTTTTGGCATAGAAAAACCCACGGCGGACAGAAACCGCCGTGGGTTTTGCTTTTCTTCGCTGGGGTCAAAGGGCGCGGGAATATTCGCTGCGAATCCGCTGCTTCCCCCCCAGGGCGTTGTCGATCATGGACAGGAACTTCTCCCGGTCGTCCGGCAGGGTTCCCTTGAGAGGGAGATAATTGGAAGCGTGGTTGCTGGTGAAATGGAAGGGGCCATAGTTGAGCCCGGCCACCAGGGCCCGGGTCTCCTCCAGGTACTCCCGGGGGGTAATCATCTGGAAACGTCCCTCCTTGACATCCTGGTACATGGGGGAGTTGGGCTCCGGCATGTAGGACAGGCAGGAGACATGGTTGGCCTGCATCCGGTTGAGCACCCGGATGGTCTCCTCCACGTGCTTCTTGGAGGGCTCTCCCGGGCCGGCCAGGCCCAGAATCACCGTGACCCACAGGTCAATGCCGGCGTTTTTCAGCAGGGCAGCGGCCTGGAGCATCTGCTCGGAGGTGACCCCCTTGTTGACCTTTTTCAGCAGTTCATCCCAGCCGCTCTCCACCCCCAGATAGGCCCGGGTGAGGCCGGCCTGGCGCAGCTCAATGAGCTGTTCCTGGCTCTTGGTCATGGTGCTGCGGGTGCCGGCGTAGACCGTCACCTGGCGCAGATGGGGGAAGGCCGCGTACAGGGCCTCCAAAATCTGCAGCAGGTGGGCCTGGCGCATGACAATGGCGTCCCCGTCGCAGAGAAAGACCTTATCCACGTTCTCCGGACCGTAATACTCCCGGGCCATGGCAATGTCCTCGATGATCTCCTTCATGGGACGCACGTGAAATTTCTTGGTCTTATACATGCCGCAGAAGGTACACTTGTTGTGGGAGCAGCCGATGGTGCATTGGAGCAGATAGCTGCGCCACTCTCCTGGGGGCCGATAAATCTGACCTTCATAACGCATAGGGATTCCTCCTGTCCTCCCCAGCCTGGTCCGCCGGGGAAATGATTTTTTTCAGGGCTTTCTCCGCCTTTTTTCGGGGGAGCATCACCTCCCGGCCGCAGCCGGTGCAGCGCAGGCGGAAATCCATCCCCACCCGGAGTACCTCCCACCGCCGGGCGCCGCAGGGGTGCTCCTTTTTCATCTCCAGCACGTCGCCGGGTTGAATATCCATGGTACAACACCTCCATTGGAAAAAGAAGGGGCAATTTTTGGCCCCCATGTGAATATCATTGAGTCAGACTTCGTCTCACTCATGGAATCAGAAAGGAAGGCAGTGTATGTCCAACCTGTATCTCCCAGAAGGGCGCCTGCTCCACACCCCAGAAAACCAAGCCGCCTGGGAGACCCTCTCCTCCCTCCGCCAAGCTATGGAGCAGGAAACCGTGCTGGAGGGCCGGGCCGTCCTGTGCACCCCGGGCCACGATCTGCTGGTGAACCTGGGCCCCTTCACCGGAACCATTCCCCGGGAGGAGGCCGCCCTGGGCATCCGGGAGGGAACCGCCCGGGAAATCGCCATTCTCTCCCGGGTGGGAAAGCCCATCTCCTTCACCGTCACCGGGGTGGCTGAGGGCGCGCCGCCCCAACTCACCCTCTCCCGCCGCCGGGCCCAGGAGCTGGCTCTGGCAGAACTGCTCCGCTGCCCGCCGGGCACCGTTCTCCCCGCCACCGTGACCCACCTGGAGGGCTTCGGCGCCTTTGTGGATGTGGGGTGCGGGGTGGTGTCTCTCATCGGGATTGAAAACTGCTCCGTCTCCCGCATCTCTCACCCTGCCCGCCGGTTCACCGTGGGGCAGGAAATCTATACCGTGCTCACAGGGAGCGACCCCGACCAGGGACGGCTCTTTCTCTCCCACAAGGAGCTTTTGGGCACCTGGCTGGAGAACGCCGCCCGGTTTTCCCCCGGCATGACCGTGGCCGGCTGGGTGCGGGGGGTGAAATCCTATGGAACTTTTGTAGAGCTGACCCCCAACCTCACCGGCCTGGCAGACCAGACCGAAGGACTGGCGGAAGACGACCGGGTGTCCGTCTACATCAAAGCCATCCTGCCGGACCGCATGAAGATCAAGCTCACCCTCATTCACCGCCTGGAGCCAGAGCCGGGGCCGGAACCTCTTTCCTATTTTATCACATCCGGTCAACTCTCCCGCTGGGACTATTCTCCCCCCGGGCGCCTGGCACACAAAATACAGACGGTCTTCGGTTAGCCTTCCCCCTTGATCCGGTCCCAATACTGTTTGGCGGCCTGCTCGGTTTTATTTTCCCCATAGGTGTAATAGGTCCGGTTTTTCAGGGCATCGGGCAGATACTGCTGTTTCACATAGTGGTTGGGATACCCATGGGCATACTGGTACCCCGTCCCATGGCCCAGCTGGGCCGCCCCCTCATAGTGGGCGTCCCGGAGATGCGGCGGCACCTCCCCCGTCCGTCCCGCCCGCAGGTCTGCCAACGCCCCCTCCACCGCCAGAATGGCGCTGTTGGACTTGGGCGCGGTGGCCAGGAAAATGGCCGCCTGGGCCAGGGGAATCCGGGCCTCGGGCAGGCCCAGCATATTGGCGCTGTCCACACAGGCTTTCACCACCGCCACCGCCTGGGGATAGGCCAGGCCCACGTCCTCACTGGCCATGACCATCAGCCGGCGGCAGGGGGAGATCAGATCCCCCGCCTCCAGCAGCCGGGCCAGATAATGGACTGCGGCATCGGGATCAGAGCCCCGGACCGACTTTTGAAAGGCGGACAAAACGTCATAATGGCTGTCACCGTCCCGGTCATAGCGGTTGGCGGACCGCTGGGCCACCACCTGGGCCTCCGCCAAGGTCAGGACCGTCTCGCCCCGGTCCATGGCATGGGCCGCAAAGAGGGCCTCCACCGCGTTGAGGGCTTTCCGCACATCCCCGCCGCAGCTGCGGGCAATGTGCTCGGCCACCCCCTCCTCCCAGCGGACCCGCCCCTGCCGGTCCTGGCTCATTTCCCGGATTCCCCGAAGCACCACCGGCAGAACCTCCTCCGGCGACACAGGCTGAAAGGCAAAGACCGTGGCCCGGCTGAGCACCGCGTTGTAAATGTAGAAATAGGGATTCTCCGTGGTGGCGGCAATGAGGGTCAGTTTTCCCGTTTCCATAAACTCCAGCAGGGACTGCTGCTGCTTCTTATTGAAATACTGAATCTCATCCAGATACAGCACCACCCCCTCCGGTGCCAGCAGAGTCCCCACATCCGCGGTGATGGCCTTGATGTCCGCCAAAGAGGCGGTGGTGGCGTTCAGGCGGTGGAAGGGCCGGTGCATCTGGGCGGCGGCGATCTCCGCCACCGTGGTCTTTCCCGTGCCGGAGGGACCGTAAAAAATCAGATTGGGGATAGTTCCCCCCTGAATGATCCGCCGCAGAACCCCCTGCTCCCCCAGTATATGCCGCTGCCCCACCACCTCGTCGATGGAATTGGGCCGAAGCCGGTCTGCCAGGGGCTGGTACATGGCGCTCATCTCTCTTTCCCATAGTCGAAATAAAAACAAGGAGAACGACCTGCGTCGTCCTCCTTATTTTATCAGCTGTGACCCCTTCCGTAAAGGGAGAATTTTCCCCCGGCGGACAGGGCTTACTCGTAGAGGGGGTACTTGGCCGTGATCTCCGCCACCGCCGCGCGGATCTCCTCCTGCTTGGTGTCAAACTCTGTGGCGGTCTTCCAAATGAGCTGGCCGATGACCTTCATGTCCTCCTCCCGCAGACCGCGGCTGGTGGCGGCGGGGACCCCCACCCGGATGCCGCTGGTGACGAAGGGGGACTGGGGATCGTCGGGGATGGTGTTCTTGTTCACGGTGATGTTCACCTGGTCCAGGCGCTTCTCCATCTCCTTGCCGGTGATGTTGGCCGGGCGCAGATCCACCAGCATCAGATGGTTGTCGGTGCCGCCGGAGACCAGCTGGAAGCCGGCATCCATGAGGCTCTCGGCCAGGACCTTGGCATTCTTCAGCACCTGCTCCTGGTAGGTCTTGAACTCCGGCTTCATGGCCTCCCCGAAGGCAACGGCCTTGGCGGTGATGATGTGCATGAGGGGGCCGCCCTGGGAGCCGGGGAAAATGGCCTTGTCAATCTTCTTGGCATGCTCCTCCTTGCACAGAATCACGCCGCCCCGGGGACCCCGCAGGGTCTTATGGGTGGTGGTGGTCACCACGTCGGCATAGGGCACGGGGGAGGGATGCAGCCCCGCGGCCACCAGGCCGGCAATGTGGGCCATATCCACGAAGAGATAGGCGCCTACCTCGTCGGCAATCTCCCGGAAAGCCTTAAAATCAATGATCCGGGGATAGGCAGAGGCGCCGGCAATGATCATCTTGGGCTTGCACTGTTTGGCCAGGTCGCGGACCTGGTCATAGTCGATGCGGTGGGTTTTGGGGTCCACGCCATAGGGGACAATCTTGTAGTTGATCCCCGAATAGTTCACGGGGCTGCCGTGGGTCAGGTGGCCGCCGTTGTCCAGGTTCATTCCCATGACGGTGTCTCCCACGTTGCACAGGGCCTGGTACACTGCGTAGTTGGCCGAAGCGCCGCTGTGGGGCTGGACGTTTGCATGGTCCGCGCCGAAGAGGGCCTTGGCCCGGTCCCGGGCAATGTCCTCCACCACGTCCACACATTCACAGCCACCATAGTAGCGCTTGCCGGGATAGCCCTCGGCATACTTATTGGTGAGCACGGACGAGGCAGCCGCCAGAACGGCCGAGCTGACAAAGTTCTCCGAGGCAATCAGCTCAATATTTCTCCGCTGACGGTCGTACTCCGCCTGCACGGCGTTGCCCACCTGGGGATCTTGCTGGATCAGGAAATCGATGACATCTTTGACCACGATACTCGCTCCTTTTTACATTCAAATTTCTATGATGGCGGGTTTGCGTTTTCCAGCTTATTATACTCCAAACCGAAAAAAAATCCAATGACTATCCTTCCACTTTGTGCTATACTATTTATACGAAAAACAACCCATAGAGAAAAAGGAATCGGTAGTTTTTATGAAAAATTCCAAGGATATTCACGCCATTGTCCAGGCACTCAAAGACTTGTACCCTGATGGTATCTGTTCCCTGCAATACCAAAAGGACTATGAGCTGCTCTTTGCCACCCGCCTCTCCGCCCAATGCACCGATGAGCGGGTCAATCAGGTGACCCCCGCCCTCTTCGCCCGCTTCCCCACCCTGGAGGCCCTGGCGGAGGCAGAGCCGGCCGACGTGGAGCCCTACATCCACTCCTGCGGCTTTTTCCGGGCCAAGGCCAAGGACATTGTCTTTGCCTCCCGCATGCTGCTGGAACAATTCCATGGCAAGGTGCCGGGCACCATGGAGGAGCTGCTCTCCCTGCCCGGGGTGGGCAGAAAAACCGCCAACCTTATTTTGGGCGATGTTCACCACACCCCCGGCGTGGTGGTGGCAGACACCCACTGCATCCGGATCACCGGCCTGCTGGGGCTCACCGACGGCACCAAGGACCCCGGCAAGGTGGAAAAGCAGCTGCGGGCCTGCCTGCCGCCGGAGGAGTCCAACGACTTCTGTCACCGTCTGGTGCTCCATGGCCGGGCGGTCTGCCGAGCACGCAAGCCCGACTGCCCCAACTGTACCCTCCGTCCCTGGTGCGATCACTTTCAAAAAAACGCATAGTCATCTACTTTCTTGGCACACCACGGTTCCCGTGGTGTGCTTTTCCTTTCCCCACCTTAAATAGAGGAGGGCCTTTTAGGGCCCTCCTCTGGCAAAACAAAATTTGTGCTATTAGACAACGTCGCCGGGATTCTCGGAGGAGTTGGCGTCCGACCACTCCTTTTCCAGGGCCTCCCAGTCCCGAATGGGCAGGATCTTGGTCCACACTTCATACTCGTTGCCCTGGGCGTCCTTCTTCACCTGGTACTCGTGGGAGTTGGTGGCCTCCTGGATGTCAGCATAGTACCATGCCTCGGTGTCCAGGTTGTCCGGCCAGACCAGCATATCCTCCAGGAAGTGGTCCGGG
>OLPX01002329.1_pt1 | contig 11372 bp, 10 predicted proteins | sample 1672491 | NCBI WGS metagenome assembly OLPX01 (sample SAMEA3136692, study PRJEB25190) | human gut metagenome | biome: human gut; feature: human-associated habitat; material: faeces | place: Austria | collected 2013 | reverse complement strand
GAAAAATTATCAGGCAATCGTAACCCATTTCGGGGATCTGGGCTCTTTAAAGCAGCTTCCGGGCCTGGCAATCCAGAGACTCATGGAGAAGGGATACGGATTCGGAGGGGAAGGCGACTGGAAGACCGCAGCCATGCATTTTTCCCAGAAGGGCATATTACCCAGAGTTCCCGGATTTCTGTACTCCAGGATCAGGATCAGGAACGCACCGCCGAAGATCAGGATGACCGTAGCAGTGACCGCTATTTTCGTGTTCAGCTCCAAAGCCCTCACCGCCTGCCGGAAGCCCATCTCCCTGCGAAACAGCCGTTTTGCGCATTTTATCAAATCCCACCAGACCAGGTAGCCGATGCCGCCCAGTACAATGAGAGTCATAGTTGTAATATTCACCAGAGGGCTGCCCGCATAATTTGCAAGGCTGTTGTCACCGATGATATCCATACCCGCATTACAGAACGCGGACACAGAGTTGAACAGTGAGATCTGCAGTCCCCTCTGTATGCCGAACTCGGGAACAAACTGAAAGGAATAGAAGACCATTCCCACACCTTCCACCAGAAGCGTTCCCAGTACGATCTTACGCACAAGAGCGATCAGTCCCTTCAGGGTATCCAGATTGTAGGATTCCTGGATCAGCCGCCTGTTGCGGATGCTCACACGCTTTCCCATTGCCAGAACCACCAGGGTCCCGCAGGTTATGACACCGAAACCTCCAAGCTGGATCAGAAACAGGATGACCACATGCCCGAACCCGGACCACGCCGCGTAAGTGGACTCTGTCACCAGTCCTGTCACGCAGATAGAAGTCGTGGACGTAAAAAGGGCATCGATGAACTTAATCTGATGCCCCGGTGCCCACGCGATGGGAAGGGAAAGCAGCAGTGCTCCCAGAAGGATAATGGCTGCAAATCCCAACGCGATGATTTGTGCAGTTTTAAATTTTGTCTTTCTAACATGCATCTTTCTCATATACACACCTTAACTCCTGTCCCATATGCGGCAGGAAAAAATTTATACGTTCTTGCTGTAATTGTGTGACAGAGAATAGCTGATCTCAAACTGATAATCCGGAATGGTTTTCTTCATAGCCAGTGCCTCGTTGATGTCAAAATCCACATACTCGCCATTCTTGTAACCGATAACTCTCTTGGTCTTGCCTTCCAGCAGGACATCCACCGCTTTCGCGCCCATGATGGATGCATATACACGGTCCTTACATGTAGGGCTTCCGCCTCGCTGCATGTGTCCCAGTATGGTGGCCCTTGTCTCAATGCCTGTGGCAGCCTCGATACGCTTTGCCATTGCCTCAGAATGTCCGATACCCTCGGCATTGATAATAATATGATGCTTCTTGCCTTTTTTACGGTTATCAATAATATTATTTATAATCTGCTGTTCGTCATAGTCATATTTTTCAGGAAGAAGAACATCCTCGGCGCCGTTGGCAATACCGCACCACAGTGCCAGATATCCGGCATTTCTTCCCATAACTTCGATAATGCTGACACGCTCATGTGAGGTGGAGGTATCACGCACTTTGTCGATGGCTTCCATAGCTGTATTCACAGCGGTATCAAAACCGATCGTATATTCCGTACATGCAATATCCAGGTCGATGGTTCCCGGAACACCTACAGCATTGATTCCCAGATTGGCCAGCTTCTGCGCACCGGCAAAGGAACCGTCACCACCGATCACGACAAGGCCGTCAATTCCGTGCTTTCTGCACACTTCAGCACCGCGTCTCTGTCCTTCCTCTGTACGGAATTCTGCGCAGCGTGCCGTATAAAGAATCGTACCGCCTCTCTGGATGGTATCGGAAACGTCCACGGCTGTCAAATCAATTATCTCTTCGTTTAATAATCCGTTATATCCCTTTAAAACACCTTTCATGTTAATACCGCGGCTCAGGCCTCGTCTTACAACTGCACGGATGGCAGCATTCATACCCGGGGCATCCCCGCCGCTGGTTAAAACACCGATTGTCTTGATTTCTTTATTCGCAGCCATTTTTCTCCTCCATTACTGTATTTTCATGATTCCCTCTTGACCTCTAATCTTAAACTGTTCAGCAATCTGAATAGTTACCTCTAATCTTCCTTATTTTAATGCATTTTGGTAAGTTTTTCAATACTCTTTTCCACAACTTTTACGTTGTCAGAGCCGTACTTTTCGTACAGTTTGCCAAGAAGTTCTCCATTTATCTTTACATTCCTGGACGGGCCGAGCCGTTTTACAGCCTTGGGAGAGCGGATATATACCACCACAGAGTCCCTTCCGTCCGAGTCATTCAACAGCCTGTAAAATTCTTCCTCACCTGACAGAAAATCCTCTTTTGTGGCAAACTGCACCCACAGTTCACTGGGTACATCGTCAAAGGAACGTATATTTTCACAGATCAGTTTGCTGGCCTTTTCATCCTCCGCCGACACTCTTCCCTGGATAAATACTTTGTCGTCCACCTCCATGAGCTGGGCATTCTTCTCATAATCCCTTGGGAAAACAACAATCTCCACGGTTCCCACAAGATCCTCCACTGTGAGGAAAGCCATTACCTTGTTGGTCTTGGTATATTTGATGGTCTTGCCTGTGATCATGCCGCCCACAGTGACCTTGGAATTATCCATGACCCTGGGCATTCCGGTCTCATCATCAGGCAGGAAATCCGTGGTTACTGCAGTGATGTTGTTTCTCCACCTCTGTTCATATTCTTCCAGAGGATGACCGCTGATATACACACCCAGCACTTCTTTTTCAAATGCCAGTTTTGCTTCCTTGGGATACTCCTCCACATTCGGCATACGGATCTCGTAGGCTTCCTTTTCCTCCTCGGAGACCAGGTCAAAAAGGCTCATCTGCCCGGTCATGGCAGTTTTTTTCTCCTGGTTCACCGCATCCAGTATCTGTACATAGACCATCATCTTCTGGCGTCGGTTGCCGGGAATACCGTCAAATGCACCTGCCTTGATGAAGTTCTCTATGGTCCGCTTATTTATGTCACGCCCGGACATGCGCTCTATGAAATCCCGGAGTGTTTTAAACTCTCCCCGCAGGTTTCTCTCCTCCACAAGTCCCTCAATGACAGGTCTTCCGATGCTCTTAATGGCGGAAAGGCCGTAACGTATGGAACCTCCGTCCACAGAAAAGGAACTTTCTCCCTTGTTGATATCAGGGGGGAGAATGTCGATTCCCATCCTTCTGCTGGAGAGGATATATTCAGACACCTTGGATGGATTGTCGATCACAGATGTCATGAGGGCTGCCATAAATTCCACGGGATAGTAATATTTTAAAAACGCGGTCTGGTAGGCCACAACCGCATAGGCTGCCGCATGGGATTTGTTGAAAGCATATTTTGCAAAGTCTATCATTTCGTCATAGATCTTGTTAGCCACCTGTTCGCTGATCCCCCGGTTGACGCAGCCGGGAACCCCTTCGTCCTCGTTGCCGTAGACGAAGTTCTGACGCTCCTTCTCCATGACGGATGCTTTCTTCTTACTCATGGCGCGGCGCACCATATCACTTCTTCCCAGGGTATAGCCGCCCAGGCTCCGCACGATCTGCATAACCTGCTCCTGGTATACAATACAGCCGTAGGTAGCATCCAGAATAGGCTCCAGCTCCGGACAGTCGTATGTGATGCTCCCGGGATTGTTCTTTCCTCTGATATACTGGGGGATAAAATCCATAGGGCCCGGACGGTATAGGGAGATTCCCGCAATGACATCCTCCAGATTACCGGGCTTTAACTCCTTCATAAAGCTTGTCATCCCGCCGCTCTCAAGCTGGAACACGCCTTCCGTCTTACCGGCTCCCAGCATGGCATACACTTTCTTGTCATCATAGTCTATGTGGTCCATATCCAAATCCACACCCTTGTCACGCGCCACCAGTTTTGCCGCATTCTGGATAACCGTCAGGGTACGCAGGCCCAGAAAGTCCATCTTCAGAAGACCCAGCTCCTCCAGCGTGGTCATGGTAAACTGCGTCACCAGGGAACCATCGGATGCCCTGGAGAGGGGGACATACTCCACTACGGGCTTCTGGCTGATCACCACGCCCGCCGCGTGCATGGAGGTGTGTCTGGGAAGTCCCTCCAGACGCTTGGACATGTCGATCAGGTTGTGGACCGTCTCATCTTCATTATACGCTTTTTTCAGATCGGGATTCATGACCAGCGCTTTATCCAGCGTCATGCCCAGATCATTGGGGATCATTTTCGCGATGGAATCGCAGAGTGCGTAGGGCAGATCCAGCACCCGGCCCACGTCCCGGACCACGCCCTTGGCCGCCAGGGTACCGAAGGTAACGATCTGCACCACCTGATCTTTTCCATATTTTCCCACCACATAGTCGATGACTTCCTGCCGCCGCTCATAGCAGAAGTCCACGTCGATATCGGGCATGGACACGCGCTCCGGGTTCAGGAAACGCTCGAACAGCAGATTGTAGCGGATGGGATCGATGTTGGTGATACCCAGGCTGTAGCTGACAATGCTGCCGGCCGCGGAGCCTCGCCCCGGTCCTACGGAGATTCCCTTGGATCTGGCGTAGTTGATAAAATCCCAGACAATCAGGAAATAGTCCACATAACCCATGGTGCGGATCACGTCCAGCTCGTAGTCCAGGCGCTCCCGCAGGGTCCCGTCGTCCTCCGGGTAATGGCGGTTAAAGCCCTGCATGCACAGGTGGTTTAGGTAGGTCCAGGAGTCAAAGCCCTCGGGCACTTCGAACCTGGGCAGCTTGAGCACCCCGAACTCGATCTCCACGTTGCAGCGCTGGGCGATCTTGTGAGTGTTCTCAATGGCTTCAAGGGCGTAGGGGAACAGGGCGCGCATCTCCTCCTCGGACTTGCAGTAATACTGCCCGCCCTCGTAGCGCATACGGTTTTCGTCCGCCACCTTCTTGCCGGTCTGGATGCACAGCAGGATATCGTGGGCCTTCTCGTCCTCCGCATAGGTATAGTGGACGTCGTTGGTGGCCACCAGGTCGATGCCCAGATCCCGGCTTAAGCGAAGCAGGCCCTGGTTCACCTGCTTCTGCGCGTCCAGGCCGTGGTCCTGAAGCTCCAGGAAAAAATTCCCCTTGCCAAAGGTGTCCTGGTAGCGCAGAGCGGCCCGGCCCGCCTCCTCGTACATCCCCCGGGAGAGGTAGCGCTGCACCTCGCCCGCCAGGCAGGCGGACAGGGCGATGATCCCCTCGTGGTAGGTCTCCAACAGTTCATAGTCCACCCTGGGCTTGTAGTAAAAACCGTCCACAAAACCCTTGGACACGATCTTCATCAGGTTCTGGTAGCCCTGGTCGTTCTCAGCCAGCAGCACCAGGTGGTAGTAGCGGTCCTCGCCGTTTACATTCTCCCGGTCAAAACGGGGGCCACGTACACCTCGCAGCCCAAAATGGGCTTGATGCCCACTTCCCTGGCCGCCTTATAAAAATCAATCACGCCATACATGACGCCGTGGTCCGTGACCGCCATGCTGTCCATGCCCAGCTCCTTGGCCCTGGCCACCAGCTCGCGGATCTTACAGGAACCGTCCAGCAAACTGTACTCCGTATGGACGTGCAGATGTGTAAATGCCATTGGTTTTCTCTCCTTAGTAACTTATGAAAACAAGTCTATCATAAAACGGACAAAAAATAAAGGCCCTGCCAAGCGGCACGGCCTTTTAACATCTATGAGATCTACTGGTTATTCAGATACTTTTCAATTTCAGATACAGCGGCCGTCTCGTCGTTGCCGTCCGCTTCCACCATGATATCCATGCCTTCCATCAGTGCCAGGGTCATCATGCCCATAATGCTCTTGACATTCACGCGCTTGGAACCCGTCTCCAGATAGATGGTGCTCTCATACTGGCTTGCAACCTGTACAAGCATGGCAACCGGCTTCGCCTCTGAACTATTCTGTCCCTCGATTGTGATCACTTTCTTTAACATAATTATCCTCCTCATTGCTGTGAATGGGCCGGGGCACTACACGCCCCCCATTCTGATGCCTTTACTGAATGTACCCGTTCCTACTGTTTCACGGAACGCTCTCTCAGATCGTCCGCCAGAATTCCCAGCTTTCTGAGCCGGTGATTCACACCGGATTTGCCAACCGGCGGATTCAGCGCCTCTCCCAGTTCCTTCAGCGTCGCGTCCGGCCGTTCCAGCCGGACCAGGGCCATCTCCCGCAGATTGTCAGGAAGCCCGTCCAGACCAATCACCGCCTGGATATAGCGGATGTCGTCCATCTGCTTCACCGCAGCGGACACGGTCTTGTTGATATTGGCAGTCTCACAATTCACCTGGCGGTTCACACTGTTGCGCATCTCCTTGACAATCCGGATGTTCTCCAACTCCATCAAAGCCACCGGCGCCTCCATCACATTCAGGATGTCCACGATCTGGCTGCCCTCCTTGATATAGACCACGTAATACTTCTTACGCCGGACGATCTTCGCCTCGATATCAAAGGTGGCAATCAGCTCCCGAAGCTGCTCTGCCTTGGGTTGTGTCGCGCACACAATCTCGAAATGGTAAAACTTTTCCGGATCACTGATCGAACCGGAAGCCAGAAATGCGCCGCGGATAAACGCCCGACGGCAGCAGGTATTCTGCACCACTACGTTGCGCACCACCGACAGATTCTCCGAAACCTCGCCGTACTCGTTGAGAAGCTTGGCGGCCTGGAGCACCCGGATGGCATCCTCATGTTCCCGGACTGCTACAATATATGTTCTGTTCCGCTTCAGATATGCACCTCTGCGAATGGAAACATCAGTACCTATATTAAATGTTTTTTTTAATAATGTAAAGTACTTTCTTGCAACTGCCACATTTTCTGTGTGAATTTCAATGGAAAAATGGTCTTGATCCGAGATTTTTATTTTTCCGCAGAGACTTAAGATCGCGGCGATCTCCGCGATCTGGCAGTGCCGCGCCGGGTTCACCTGGCGCGACAGCTCATCCTTTACTTTTGAGGAAAACGACATTTCTTCACCTCTTTTTATCTGTGCAAAGCGCTCAGAACTCGCCCCAGCGTCGCACCTCCATCTCCAGGTCCACGCCGAAATTCTCCTTCACCGTGGCCTGCACATGGCCGCACAGCTCCAGCACGTCGGCCGCGGTGGAGCTGTCCACCTTGAACATGGTGCCCAGCACGTAGGCGCAGCGGCTGTCGGCGTCGAGGCATTGCAGCATCACGTTCGTGCACGACAGCTTCAGCTCACGCGCCAGCATGCCGCGGTCGACCCCTTCGGACAGGTCGGGGACGTCCTTCGCGCGCTCGTCGACGATGTCGGCCCCGTACATCTCGAAGCTGAACGGGGCGTTCGCGAACTGATGCGTGCGGCAGTCCTTGAGGTGGTTCACGGCGATGCGGTACACCCATGTGGAGAACGCGCTCTCCTTGCGAAACGTCGAGAGCCGGGTCATGATCTTGACCGCGATCTCCTGGCTCGCGTCCTCGGCGTCGTGGACGGTGCCCAGGAACCTGAGCGCAAGGTTGAACACGAGCCCGCTCGTGGACCGCAGCAGTTCCTCCAACGCCTGGCCGTCGCCTACGATGGCCTTGTCCACCAGGTCGAGCTGCGCTTCTTTCGATAATTCTTCGCGATGCATGGTGCCGCCTTCCGCGAAAGGCCCGCCGGGCGCTTCCGCTCGTCTCGTCGTCGGCCGGGCGCTCTGCGATGCGCCCGATGCCTTCCTTCGATAGGTTAGACGGTCGAATGTCGGAAGTGTGACGGAAAACGTGGAAAAAAAGAATGCGAGCGGGCCGGTAAGCCGGGTTCTGTCGTTGGACGACCATTTATCTCGAACGCCTGTCGCCAGACGCCTCTAGCACGCAACCCGAACGTACGGCGGGCAACCGTGTCGCGTTCCTATTTGCGCTTGCTCCAGATGGGGTTTTCCAAGCCGCGCCGTTGCCGGCGCGCTGGTGCGCTCTTACCGCACCGTTTCAGCTTTTCTCCCGTTTCTGCGCGCCGAAGCGCGTGTTCGCGGGGGAGTCTTCTTTTCTGTGGCACTTTCCGTCGGGTCGCCCCGCCCAGCCGTTAGCTGGCATCTTGCCCTATGGAGCCCGGACTTTCCTCACGCCGAAGCGCGCGATCGTCTGGCCCGCTCGCGTATGGTATTCTATCACGATCGGTACGGCTCGAAGGTAAGGAAAGTGTGGAACATGACGACGTGCGCGCTCGTGGGAGCGGTCGATTTCAACGCGGAGGATTTCCAGGCCCGTCAGGCGGCCGGGGAGTTCGACTTCGTCATCGCGGTGGACGCGGGCTTCGCCCACCTCGAGGCCATCGGCGCGGTGCCCGACATGGCCGTGGGCGACTTCGACTCGCTCGGCTACGTGCCGAAGTGCCGCCGCGTGTCGCGCCACCCCGTCAAGAAGGACAAGAGCGACATGGAGCTGGCCATCGAGAAGGCGCTGTCCTGGGGCCACGACGAGCTCGTCGTGTACGGCGCGCTGGGGGGGAGGCTCGACCACACGCTGGCGAACCTGCAGCTGTTCGCGCGGTTCTCGGAGCGGGACGCGTACGTGACGGCCGTCGCCGACACCTACGCCGTGCGCCTGCTCACGGGCCCCGACGTGTTCGAGCTGCCGCCGCTGTCCGGGGGCACCGTATCGGTGTTCTCGGCCAACGACACGGCGCGCGGCGTCATCGAGCGCGGCATGGAGTACTCCATCGACGACGAGCCGTTGTCGAACCGCACCTCGCGCGGGCTGTCGAACGAACTGACCGGCGAGGAGGCCACTGTAGCCGTCGAGGAGGGCACGCTGTACGTGTTCTACCCGCTGGCGTATACTGGTTAAACGCTCCGTCGCATGCGCGACGGCTTGACATACCGGGGAGCTTGCAGCCGCATCGCGGCCGGACAGGCTGAGAGGAAGCGCCGATTCACGCTTCGACCCGAGGAACCTGACATGGGTAATGCCAACGAAGGGAGTTCTATGACGCAGATCGACGCGGCACGCGCCGGCACCATCACCCGCGAAATGGCCATCGTGGCCGAGAAGGAGGGGCGCGACCCCGAGTTCATCCGCGAGGGGGTTGCGGCCGGGCGCATCGCCATCCCCGCCAACATCCACCATACCAGCTTGTCGCCCGAAGGCGTGGGCGGCGGCCTGCGCACGAAGGTGAACGTGAACCTGGGCATTTCGGGCGACGTCGCCGACGAGGCCGAGGAATGGAAGAAGGTGGACGTGGCGCTGGAGCTGGGCGCCGAGGCCATCATGGACTTGTCGAACACCGGCAAGACGCACGCGTTCCGCAGCGCGCTCATCGAGAAGTCGCCGGCCATGATCGGCACCGTGCCCATGTACGACGCCATCGGCTATCTGGAGAAGCCGCTGATCACCATCACGGTGGAGGACTTCCTCGACGTGGTCCGCGCGCATGCAGAGGACGGCGTGGACTTCGTCACCATCCACGCGGGCATGAATCGGCGCACCATCGAGTCGTTTCGCGAGACGGGCCGCCTCACGAACATCGTGAGCCGCGGCGGGTCGCTCATCTTCGCGTGGATGGAGGCCACCGGCAACGAGAACCCCTTCTACGAGTTCTACGACGAGGTGCTGGCCATCCTGCACGAGCACGACGTGACCATCAGCCTGGGCGATGCCATGCGGCCCGGCTCCTCGTACGACGCCACCGACGCGGGGCAGATCGCCGAGCTCATCGAGATCGGCAAGCTCACGAAGCGCGCATGGGACGCGGGCGTGCAGGTGATGGTGGAAGGCCCCGGGCATATGGCGCTCGATGAGATCGCCGCCAACATGAAGCTGGAAAAGCGGCTGTGCCACGACGCGCCCTTCTACGTGCTGGGGCCGCTGGTCACCGACATCGCGCCGGGCTACGACCATATCACGGCCGCCATCGGGGGCGCGGTTGCCGCGGCTTCGGGCGCCGACTTCCTCTGCTACGTCACGCCGGCCGAGCATCTGCGCCTGCCCGACGCCGCCGACGTGCGGGAGGGCCTCGTGGCCACTAAGATCGCCGCGCATGCAGCCGACATCGCGAAGGGCGTTCCCGGCGCGCGCGATGCCGATAACCGCATGAGCGACGCGCGCCGCCGCGTGGACTGGGAGGGCATGTTCGCCGAGGCGCTCGATCCGGTCAAGGCGCGCCGCTACTTCGAGAGCGCTCCGCCCTCGACCGACGGCACCTGCACCATGTGCGGCGAGATGTGCGCCATGCGAACCGTGAACACCATCATGGACGGCCTGACGGTCGATCTCGGGAAGGAGTAGCCTATGGAACCGTTCGCTTTGAAGAGGGCCTTGGACAACGTGCGGGCGACGACGCCGCTCGTGCATAACATCACAAACTACGTGACGGTGAACGACTGCGCGAACGCGCTGCTGGCCATCGGCGCAAGCCCCATCATGAGCGACGAGCCCGCCGACGTGTTCGACATCACGTCCATCTGCGGCGGCCTCACGCTGAACATCGGCACGCTCAACGAGCGCTCCATCCAGGGCATGTTCGCGGCCGGCGAGCGTGCGAGCGAGCTGGATGATATTGATTTGCGGCCAGAAAGCGAAGTTTTTCAAGACCATGAGCGGATTGATAGCAAGGATCTTGACGATCGGCTGATTGCTTTGCGAGACCAGCTAAGCGAAGATACAGGCGGAATTATTCATATTGATGTTCCAGCTTATAGATATGATTTTGCCGACAATCCTTTCGTTGGCATGGGGCCGAATCGCACCAAGACTTACGAGATTTCGCGCTATGTGGATATAGTGTTTTAGCATCGTTTCATGTACCAAGAAATTATCGTTTGCGGGCTGCAATCGCGCAAATTTACCAACGAGACAGGGCGGGCGGCGTTTATTAAACGGATTCGCGAGACTGGCGGCTTGCCGCTAAACCGGGATGGCAGCGAGCCGGAGGTTTTGGGGCGAGCATTCGTGCCATATATGCCGTACCATACGCCCGATGCGTTTTTTCGCCTGTACCACACGATGATGCCGCGGGTAGCCGAACGGCCGCACTATCCGCTAGATGTGTGGTTGATTTTCGACGAAAATGCCTATCAAGAAGTCGATGGCTCGCCAGATTTTCGCCAGGCATATCGTTTGCGCCAAGGATTTGATCGGCGGGCTAGTTTGCTAGGTGTAGCGCAGATAAATTAGCGTTTAATGGTACAATAAAGTAAAGGAGAATATATGTTTAGTACAGACGAATATGAAGCAAAAATGACAGGCGCATTTGAACACTTTGGTGAGGAGCTGCGCAAGATTCGCACAGGCCGGGCGCACCCAGGTATGCTAGCGGGCGTGATAGTTGAGGCTTACGGAGCTACTATGCCGCTCAATCAGGTGGCCAACGTGACAGCTCCCGAGGCGCAAATGTTGCTGGTGACACCCTTTGATCCGAGTA
>OLPX01002322.1_pt1 | contig 11387 bp, 12 predicted proteins | sample 1672491 | NCBI WGS metagenome assembly OLPX01 (sample SAMEA3136692, study PRJEB25190) | human gut metagenome | biome: human gut; feature: human-associated habitat; material: faeces | place: Austria | collected 2013 | reverse complement strand
ATACGACTGAATTGAGTGTATAATGAAAAATCAGAGAGTGTTTTATTATCATATGACATCATTGGACAAACTCTGTTCCATTGCAGAACAGGGATTGATTCCCAAAAACGAACGCAACGGAAAACTTATTGGAGGAGAAAATCTGAAAGTCTTTTTTCTGAGGGGGTTGAAGGTGCAATTGCTCTGTTTGTGGACTTTCAAATTGTCTACGATAAAATCAAAACGAAACAGATGACTGTAGCAGACAAGGATATTGAAAACCGGTTGTTACAGTCTCTAATCTTTTTTATGTTTTAAATATCCTTTTGTATATTTACAGGAATCCTGATTTTCCTATTTACTTTTGCTATAGGTTGTATACTTGTGTTCCCGGTAACTTTGACTGCGGTGTTTTTCATAAAGGGACTAAAAGTAGCCGGGCATGAAGGAATGAAACGATCCAACTTATTGTCATTGCCGTTCTCTATCTTGCTATATGTATATTTGGCAGCCTGGCCAATGATTGGAAATCTAAACAAGAATACATTAGGAACAATCATTTATGTAATTATTGGTTTTCATCGGTGTATGTATTTTCATTAATGGCCATGTATTCACTCTCTGCTATTCTAAATCTTGTTCATTTGAAAAAGAAATGCAGATTATATTGTTGTTCTTGGATGTGGAGTAATTGGAAAGCGGGTTACATCGCTACTTGCAGCCCGGATTGAAAGAGGAATAGGATTGCTGAAGTGGAATCCAAACGCTGTATTAATTATGTCCGGTGGACAAGGCTCTGGCGAAGATATTCCAGAAAGCGAGGCTATGGCCGCATATGAAGTAGATAAAGGAGTGGATGCAGATAGGATTATAAAGGAACAAAAATCTGTATCAACGAAAGAAAATCTGTTGTTTTCAAGGAAGTTGACGGAGAAAAAAGCCCTAAAATTACCATCGTTACAACGGCGTATCATGTGTTCAGAGCATTGATTCTGGCAAAGCGGCAAGGAATAAAATGTGTGGGTTTTGGGACAAAGACAATTTGAACGATTGGGTGAATGAAGAAAAAATCGTGCCTATTATCCAAATGATAACTGCAAGGACAGGGCTGCTTCTCTCCGAAAGCAAATTATTCAAGAAAGAGGTAAATCGAAATGGACTTACGAAATCATAAGAAAAGAGCCCTGGCTAGCTTCATTGAAAAGATGAACAAGGAGAGAAAGAAATTAAAACTGCAAAGGCGGCTTCGCATTCGCTATTGCAGATGGCGCATAAAGCAAAAGATATAGGCGCAATCCCTTGACAGTTCGGGCTATGTTATGCTACGATTTTTAGTACGAATCATATGCAAACGCAGTGACGGAGAGAGTACGTGGTAGGAGGTCCTACAGAGAAGTCCCCGGTTTCCGGACAGGAACAGGCTGAGAGGGATGGGCGGAGTACGGCGGAAGATGGCTTCCAAGCGGTGCAGTCGATAGGCTACATATAGTTAGTTCAGGTAGGCTGCAAAGGGTCCGCCCTTTAACGCGGTAGGGTGTAGTTTAATGCACCTGCTAAGGCTTCCTGCCGCGAGGCGGAAGCGAACAGAAGTGGTATCACGGGATAGTCTCGTCTTCTCCGATTTTTCTTATCAAGAAGAATCGGAGATTTTTTTCTTCATGGAGAACTTCAGCGTGTGCATATTTCAGCAAAGAGGACAAGGAGAGGATTAGAAATGGATAAACAGAAGTACTATATTACGACGGCCATTGCTTATACATCGGGGAAGCCGCACATTGGGAACACGTATGAGATCGTGCTTGCGGATGCGATCGCCAGATACAAAAGGAGCCAGGGGTACGATGTATTCTTCCAGACCGGCACGGACGAGCATGGGCAGAAGATTGAGTTAAAGGCAGAAGAGGCGGGGGTTACGCCAAAGGAATTTGTAGATGGAGTTGCCGGACAGATTCAGACGATCTGGGATCTGATGAATACTTCCTATGACAAATTTATCCGTACTACGGATGCTGACCATGAAAAGCAGGTTCAGAAGATTTTCAAGAAGTTATATGACCAGGGGGACATTTACAAGGGATATTACGAAGGAATGTACTGCACGCCCTGCGAGTCCTTCTTTACCGAGTCCCAGCTGGTGGACGGCAAGTGTCCTGACTGCGGCCGCGAAGTGCAGCCGGCAAAGGAAGAGGCGTACTTCTTCAAGATGAGCAAGTATGCGGATCGTCTGATCGAGCATATTAACAGCCATCCGGAATTTATCCAGCCGGTATCAAGAAAGAATGAGATGATGAACAACTTCCTTCTTCCGGGACTGCAGGATCTATGCGTATCCAGGACGTCCTTCAAATGGGGAATCCCGGTAGACTTCGATCCGGAGCATGTGGTATACGTGTGGCTGGACGCGCTGACCAACTACATCACGGGCATAGGCTATGACTGCGGCGGCGAGAGCACAGAGCAGTTCAAGAAGGACTGGCCGGCGGATCTGCACCTGATCGGAAAGGATATTATCCGCTTCCATACCATTTACTGGCCGATCTTTTTGATGGCGCTGGATCTGCCGCTTCCAAAGCAGATATTCGGCCATCCGTGGCTGCTGCAAGGCGACGGCAAGATGAGCAAGTCCAAGGGAAACGTGCTCTATGCGGATGAACTGGTAGACTTCTTCGGCGTAGACGCGGTGCGCTATTTCGTGCTTCATGAGATGCCATTTGAAAATGACGGCGTGATCTCCTGGGAACTTATGGTGGAGCGCATGAATTCGGATCTTGCCAACACCTTGGGCAATCTGGTGAACCGGACCATCTCCATGACCAACAAGTATTTTGACGGCGTTGTCACGGATAAGAAAGTGGCGGATGACGAGGACGCAAAGGCCGTGGACGCAGACCTTAGGGCAGTTACAGAGAATACGCCAAAGGCCGTGGAGGCCAAGATGGATGAACTGCGGGTAGCGGATGCCATCACAGAGATCTTCAATCTGTTCAAACGCTGTAACAAGTATATAGATGAGACCATGCCATGGGCGCTGGCCAAAGATGAGGACAAGAAAGACCGTCTGGAGACCGTGCTTTACAACCTGCTGGAAAGCATCAAGGCAGGCGCCGTGCTGCTGGAATCCTTCATGCCGGACACTTCCGCCAAGATTCTGGCACAGCTGGGCGACGGTAAAGTAACCGATAAGCCGGAAATTCTCTTTGCAAGACTCGATGTGGAGGAAGTCATGAAGAAGGTGGAAGAACTGCACCCGCCGGTTGCTGAAGAAGCAGCAGAGGAAGAAGTCATCGATATCGAGACAAAGCCGGAGATCACATTTGAAGAATTCGGCAAGATGCAGTTCCAGGTGGGCGAGATCATCGCCTGCGAGGAAGTGAAGAAGTCAAAGAAACTGCTGTGCTCTCAGGTAAAAGTGGGAAGCCAGGTGAAGCAGATCGTATCAGGAATCAAGGCACATTACTCCGCAGAAGAAATGGTCGGCAAGAAAGTCATGGTGCTTGTGAACCTTAAGCCGGCAAAACTGGCAGGAGTATTATCCGAAGGAATGCTGCTGTGCGCGGAAGACGCAGAAGGCAATCTGGCGCTGATGACCCCGGAAAAAGAAATGCCGGCTGGCGCACAGATCAGTTAAAATCTTCAAACAATAACAAAAAGGGACAGGATATGATGCAAAGTGACACGTAACACTTTTTAAAAGTGTTACGTGTCAAATTAACAAAGGAGATGAAGAATATGGATAAAATCAGAATTGGTATCGTGGGATATGGCAACATTGGCAGAGGCGTGGAAAAGGCCATCGCCCGCAACGAGGATATGGAACTGACGGCTGTATTTACGAGAAGAGACCCTTCAGGCGTAAAGATTGCAACCGAGGGCGTTGAGGTAAAGCATATCGATGACATGTTATCCATGAAGGATAAAATTGATGTGATGATGCTCTGCGGAGGCTCTGCTACAGATCTTCCGGTTATGGGGCCTCAGATCGTCCAGAATTTTAATACAATTGACAGCTTTGATACCCATGCCAGAATCCCGGAATATTTCGCAAATGTGGATAAGGCGGCAAAATCCGGCGGACATGTAGGAATCATCTCGGTTGGCTGGGATCCGGGAATGTTCTCGCTAAACCGTCTGTATGCAGAGTCCATCCTGGTACAGGGAAGCACCTATACATTCTGGGGAAAAGGCGTAAGCCAGGGGCATTCTGACGCCATCCGGCGCGTGGAAGGCGTAAAGAATGCCATCCAGTATACCGTGCCGGTTGAGGATGCCGTGGAACGCGTAAGGAGCGGAAGCGAGCCGCAGCTTACCATAAGGGACAAGCATCTGCGGGAATGCTATGTAGTGCCGGAAGAAGGGGCAGACCTTAAGAAGATTGAAGAGGCCATCAAGACAATGCCGAATTATTTTGATGATTATGATACGACGGTTACCTTTATCACAGAGGAAGAACTGAAAGAGAACCACAGCAAGATGCCTCACGGAGGATTCGTAATCCGAAGCGGCGAGACGGGGACGGATGGAAGCAAGCATATTATCGAGTATTCCCTGAAACTGGATTCTAATCCCGAATTCACGGCCAGCGTGCTCGTGTGCTATGCAAGAGCGGCTTATCGTCTGGCAAAGGCGGGCGAGACAGGGGCAAAGACGGTATTTGATATTGCGCCGGCACTTTTATCTATGAAGACGCCGGAACAGCTGCGCGCCGAGTTGCTGTAACAACAGGTTTGGAGGAGACATGATATTCGAGACACATGCGCATTATGATGACGAGCAATTTAATGAAGACCGCAGGGAACTCCTGGAATCTATGGCAGCGGGAGGGGTAGGCACGATCGTAAATGTGAGCGCTACTTATGAATCCTGCCAAAAGGTGGTGGATATGGTCCGGGAATATCCCTTCATGTATGCCTCCGTGGGCGTCCATCCGGACAATGTAGGCAGCCTGAATGAAGAGACGTTTGCAAGCATGAAGGACTTATTCCAAAAGGATAAGGTAGTGGCAGTTGGAGAAATCGGCCTTGACTATTATTGGGACAACGAGTCCCATGAGACGCAGAAGAAGTGGTTTGTCCGCCAGCTGGATCTGGCCAGGGAACTGGGGCTTCCGGTCCTGATCCACAGCCGGGACGCAGCGGCGGATACGATGCAGATTATGAAAGAGCACGCACAAGGGCTTAAAGGCGTGATCCACTGCTACTCCTACTCCAAGGAAATGGCAAAGGAGTATGTGAAGATGGGCTTCTACATTGGAGTGGGCGGAGTGGTTACGTTCAAAAATGGCAGAAGGCTTAAAGAGACGGTGGAAGCCATACCGCTTAAAGCCATTCTTCTTGAAACAGACTGCCCATACCTTGCACCTGAGCCATACCGCGGCAAACGCAATCACTCTATGTATATCAAATATGTGGCAGAGGAGATTGCGAGGCTGAAGGGAACGACTTATGAAGAGGTCGTGGCGCAGACTGAAAAGAATGCCAGGAAAATGTATCGCTTATAAATTTTATAAAACCCAGAACGCGGATGGCTCTTTCAGCCATCCGTTTCACAGTAAACGGCGGGTTTAAGAACCGGCAGTCGTCTCTGAAAATTCATATTTTCTTAATATTATTTTATTCTTTTTGTATATCATATAAGCCCAGAGTATTGTATAATAATGAATATTACACAGGACTGGGGGAGTAAAGTTTCATGAGCAGGCCGACTTTGGGGAATCCGCAGAATACCATCGAGATCTTACAGAAATATCAGTTTACATTTCAGAAAAAATTCGGTCAGAACTTCTTAATTGATACCCACGTATTAGATAAAATTATCCGTGCCGCTGACATCGGCAAAGACGATATGGTGCTGGAGATAGGGCCAGGAATTGGCACGATGACGCAGTATCTGGCAGAAGCGGCGGGAAAGGTGATCGCGGTAGAGATTGACAAGAATCTGATACCCATTCTAACAGATACGCTAAGCGGGTATGAGAATGTACAGATTATCAATGAGGATGTGCTAAAACTGGATATACAAAGGCTTGTGGAGGAAGAAAATGCCGGGCGGCCGATCAAGGTCGTGGCCAACCTCCCTTACTATATAACAACTCCGATTATTATGGGGCTATTTGAGAGCCATGTGCCGCTTTACAGCGTTACCGTTATGGTACAGAAGGAAGTAGCGGACCGTATGCAGACGGGGCCGGGCAACAAGGATTACGGAGCATTGTCACTGGCTGTCCAGTATTATGCCGAGCCTTATATTGTGGCGAATGTGCCGCCCAACTGCTTTATGCCGAGGCCGAAAGTGGGGTCTGCGGTGATACGGCTTACACGGCATAAGAAGCCGCCGGTGGAAGTAGAAGATGAAAGACTGCTATTTGATATAATCCGGGCGTCCTTTAACCAGAGACGCAAGACGCTGGCGAATGGGCTGAATAACTCGGACAGGCTGGATGTTCCCAAGGAGGCGATCACAGAAGCCATCCAGCAGCTGGGAAAGGGGCCGTCCGTCAGGGGAGAGACGTTGACGCTTGAAGAATTTGCTAAGTTAAGCAATAGTTTGTGGCAATATATGCAGTAAGGCTATTGACTTTACTATAATAACCTGAAACACAACAACGAACAGAAAGGATGATGACTATGCCGACAAAAAGAGAGTATGCATTATTTGAGATCACACCGGAGATTGAGCATTTCGCCCAACTTTGCGAAGACAATAATGCAATTGATAAGGAACTGTACACGAAGTATGAGGTAAAAAGGGGCCTGCGTGATGTGAATGGCAAGGGCGTCCTGGCCGGACTGACCAACATATCTGACGTATGCGCCACCAAGATCGAAGATGGCAAGGAAGTCCCGTGTGCAGGCAACTTATACTACCGTGGCTACAATATTAAGGATCTGGTACAGGGATTTTTAAAAGATGAACATTACGGATTCGAAGAGATCGCATATCTTTTACTGTTCGGAGAACTGCCGAATGAGAAGGAACTGTCGATGTTCCATGAGACGCTGGTAGAACGGCGCACACTTCCGCCTACGTTTGTAAGGGACGTAATCATGAAGGCGCCAAGCCGGGACATGATGAACAGCCTGTCCCGCTCCATATTGAATCTGTATACTTATGATGCAAAGGCGGACGACACATCCATACCGAATGTGCTGCGCCAATGCCTGAATCTGATCAGCCAGTTTCCGATGCTGATGGTCTATGGATACCATGCATATAATTACCGCATGGGCGATGATCTGTTTATCTATGCGCCGTCCCCGGAACTGTCAACAGCAGAGAATATCCTGATGATGCTCAGGGAGGACCGAAAGTATACGAAGCTGGAGGCAAAGATCCTGGACATGGCCCTTGTGCTTCACATGGATCATGGCGGCGGAAATAACTCCACGTTTACCACCCATGTTGTCACCTCATCCGGCACCGATACATATTCCACTATCGCCGCGGCCATGGCATCCCTTAAGGGGCCAAAGCATGGCGGCGCTAACATCAAGGTAACCCAGATGTTCGAAGATATGAAGGAAAAACTTTCCGACTGGGAAGACAAGGATGAAGTGCGCAAGTATCTCAATGACCTGCTGGAGAAAAAAGCATTTGACAAGAAGGGCCTGATCTATGGAATGGGACATGCGATCTACTCCGTATCTGACCCAAGAGCGGATATCTTCAAGGTGTTCGTAAAGCAGCTGGCAAAGGAAAAGGGATGCGAGAAAGAGTATGCCCTGTATGAGATGGTCGAGCATATGGCTCCGGAAGTAATCGCAGAGAAGCGCAAGATATATAAAGGCGTTAATGCCAATGTAGACTTTTACAGCGGCCTGGTATACAGCATGCTGGATCTGCCGCCGTCATTGTACACGCCGATATTCGCGGCGGCGCGTATTGTAGGATGGAGCGCCCACAGGCTGGAAGAGTTAAAGAACGTAGATAAGATCATACGTCCGGCATATAAGCCGCTGGCTGCCCACAGAGATTATATTAGAATGGAAGACAGATAAATGGAAAATGAGTTTTACTACCCCTCCAGAGACTCCAAAACCAAGATCCACGCGGTGGAATGGGTTCCGGAAGGTGAGATAAAAGGCGTGCTGCAGATTTGCCACGGCATGGTGGAATATATAAAAAGATACCGGGAACTGGGCGAATATCTGGCGGAACGCGGGTATTACGTGACCGGCCATGACCATCTGGGGCATGGGCAGTCCGTACAGAATGAATCCGATTATGGATATTTTAATGAGACAAAAGGCAACCAGTATGTAATAGGCGACATACATAAGTTGAGAGAGATTACAATGAAGAAATACCCGGATGTGCCTTATTACATGCTGGGCCACAGCATGGGCTCCTTCCTGCTGCGGCAGTACCTTACCCTATATGGAAAAGGGCTTTCTGGCGCCATTGTTATGGGCACCGGCTACCAGGGTGCGCTGATTCTCTCGGCAGGACAGTGCATTTGCCGCATTATTGCAACATTCAAGGGATGGAAATACCGGAGCAAGTTCGTAGACCGGCTTAGTTTCGGCGGATACAATAAGAGATTCGAGCCGGGAGAGACTTCCAAGGAATGGATTACCTCGGATAAGGAAAGGTGCCGGAAGTATGCGGAAGATCCCCTGTGTTCCTTTATGTTTACTCTGGGCGCATATTACCAGATGTTTGAAGGGATGAAGGTGCTGACCAAGAGCGAAAGCATGGAACGCATTCCCAAAGGCCTTCCGATGTTATTCGTGTCCGGCAAGGACGATCCGGTAGGCGGGTTTGGCAAAGGAGTCGAAAAGGTCTTTGACAAATATAAGGAGGCCGGAATGCAGAAGTTGTCCCTGCGTTTTTATGAAGGCGACCGGCATGAGATATTGAACGAGACAGACCGGGAACAGGTATATGAAGACCTGTTCCAATGGATTGAAGATCAGAAAATGACGCAGCAAAATTAGGACGCTATACTTAAGAAAAGTATCCGGATAATGATTACATGAATATGAAAGATATCTGGAATACTAAAAATAAATCATATGGAGGGATTACACATGAGGTTAAAAGACAAAGTGATTCTGGTTACAGCATCCACCAGAGGCATTGGCCTGGCTATCGCTCAGGCATGTGCGAAAGAAGGAGCCAAAGTCTACATGGGCGCCAGGAATCTGGAACGCGCCAAGGCACGGGCTGACGAGATGAATGCGGCAGGCGGCAATGTAAAGTATGTTTACAATGATGCGACAAAAGAAGAGACATACGTGACGATGATTGAGGAAATCATCGAGCAAGAAGGGCGCATAGACGTGCTTGTAAATAATTTCGGCTCATCAAATCCCAAGAAAGATCTTGGAATTGCCAATACAGACCCGGAGGTATTCATCAAGACGGTAAATATCAACCTAAAGAGCGTATTTATCGCAAGCCAGACGGCTGTTAAGTATATGGCGGAAAATGGAGGTGGAAGCATCATCAATATCTCATCCGTAGGAGGCCTGATACCAGATATCTCTCAGATTGCCTATGGAACCAGCAAAGCGGCAATCAACTATCTGACGAAACTGATAGCCGTACACGAGGCAAGGCATAACATCAGATGCAATGCGGTACTTCCAGGAATGACGGCAACAGATGCGGTGCAGGATAATCTGACGGATGACTTCCGAAACTTCTTCCTGAAGCATACGCCAATCCAGCGTATGGGGCTCCCGGAAGAGATCGCGGCAGCCGTAGTATACTTCGCAAGCGATGATGCCGCATATACCACAGGACAGATTCTTACCGTATCTGGCGGTTTCGGACTGGCAACGCCGATATTTGGAGATCTGTCTGAACGCTCAGATGCCCGCGGGTAGAATTTCATGGGTTAACTTAATCAAAAGCAGAATCAGGAAAAGAGACAGCCGGGAGCGGCTGTCTCTTTTATCTATAGTGCGCCTAGCGGCGCACGTTTCCAATGGGTGAAAGTCCCTAATCCGCCCTAGTAGAGGGAAGGATATAGCCGAACACCAAGGGTGTCCTATTTATAACAGAGATTATAATTAACGTGAGGGGAATCTGAAGGAAGGTGTACGCAAATCTCTGGTCTGACGAACAGAAATCACATCAGGCTACAGTTAAGGATAAGGTTGCTATTCAAACCAAAGTCCAATAACTACTCGGAATTAGCTGTGGTAAATGTGGCAGATGGATAGAGAGAAGGAAGCGTGTGGTACCTAGGGAGGTCTTGTCAGCAAGCGGAAACGGAGTATGAAACTTGTAGTAACAACGAATGGCAAGATGTCAGCAGAGGTCATAGTACCATTGTGGTTGCAAACATAATGGGAAGGACTGAACTTTAGGAGATGTGAGTAAATGAATGTAACCAAAGATGGATACTTAATGAAGTTATTGCAGAAAAGATAATTGAAATTCATGGTGAGCATCCCGATATGGGATATAGGCTCATCAGGGATACGCTGGAGCATGATTATAATATAAGCGTCAATGATAAACGGGTCTCGCGGGTATGCCGTAAGAAAAAGATTCAGTCTCATATAACACACAAATATAATTGTTGCACAAAGCCAGCCACCGATCCGGCTTATATTGCCGAAAATATACTAAATCGAGATTTTAAGTCAGATATACCTAATGAAAAATGGCTTACGGATGTGTCTACTTCCAAAGCCTTTCGACAGAAGATAATTGATGCCGGAATGATATAAAGAATGTCAAGAGTTGCCAAATGTATTGATAATGGGCCAATGGAAGGGTTCTGGGTAATCATGAAACGTGAAATGTATCATGGAAAAAAGTATAAAACCAAAGATGAATTAATAGAAGCCATTGAAGAATATATAGATTATTACACGAATAAGCGGGTGCAGAGAAATTTCTGCGTTTTAACGCCACAAGAGATTTATGAAAAGCGCTACTGAAAGTAGCATAAAAACTGAGTATAATGCCGGGCAGAAAAATTTTTGTTTTTTAATTGTCTACTTGACGGGGAGCACACCAGTATAAGTTAGACATAAGCCTGCCTAGACTGCCAAGTACAAAGGTAGGCTTATTTATTTTCGCTTGTTGTTCCTATCTATGTGGGCAAGCAGTGTGAGTATAAAAATACCAAAAGAAATCATCAAAGAGATTGCTTCAAATACAGTCATTCACACCCCCCGTCTTATGTAGTTTCCATGACGGGATAAATGCCGATTGGCATTCATACCGATTGGTACTTATGAAGTGAGGGAGGCATTTATGCAGATTCGCATATGAAATAACTTATTAATGCCTATTTATGCAAATAAAAGGTATACGGTAGACCATGAGTATCAGCTCATTTTATGACCGCCGTTTCCGGCGGTCGGTTTACACGTTTGTTGTTTTTGTTTTGCTTATGCAGATTTCCGGCAGCTGCTCAGACCAGGGAAGCAGTTCTTCCATAAAACGATAAT
>OLPX01002319.1_pt1 | contig 11402 bp, 9 predicted proteins | sample 1672491 | NCBI WGS metagenome assembly OLPX01 (sample SAMEA3136692, study PRJEB25190) | human gut metagenome | biome: human gut; feature: human-associated habitat; material: faeces | place: Austria | collected 2013 | reverse complement strand
CTTCCACGACCTCTCTCAGATCGACAACGCCCAGCCCGTGGGCTGGAAGATGGGAACGGGGCTGTATGCCATGCTGCCCGAGGCTATGGCCGGGGAAGCTCTTGCCAATGAGGAGAACGGCGCGGGCGGCAAGATGGCCGATGGCCGCATCGGCACCATGGGATCGGTGGCCTACCTGGACAATGCCACCTTCGACGACTACGCGAAGAGCCTGGGGCTCAATCCGGCCGACTTCCGCGATCCGGATCACGTGCGGGCCATCGCCCTGGCCCAAGGCTACGGCAACAACGGCAGCGTCTACCAGCTGCTCAACGTGCTGCGCGAGCCGGGCACTTTGGAAGCTCTGGTGGCGGTGACTTACCATGGCGAGCCGGCGGCGGGCATTGGCGTTGGCGAAGAGCCCGGAGAGGACGGTTCGGCGGCCTTCGCCTTCCAACCCTACCTTGAGGGCGCAGGCGACGGGGTCGAATGGTTCCCGCTGGAAGAGGCGGAGGTGCAGACGGTCTCCATCGAGGTCGCTGCCTTGGCCGACGAAGCGCCTTCTATCGACAGCGCACGCGGAGAGGGCCTGCAGCTCATCGTGCCCGAGTCCGTGGCGGCCTATCAGAGCTTCGGCAACGACGCCCCTATCTTCTACGGCTACTTCGATGCCGCCGACGGCGACCATAGCGCCCTGACCGAGGAGCTGGCGACGGCGGGCAGCGCGTACTTCCACGACAAGAGCCCCTACGGGTTGGCGTTCTACTCCTTCAACGACTACATCGAGCAGCGCGACTCCAACCAGATGATCGCCACGGTGGTGAACGTGTTCTGCCTGCTGTTCGCGGTGATTCTGGCGCTGATCGCCATGGCCAACGTGTTCAACACGGTGACCAACAGCCTTATCCTGCGCCGCCGCGAGTTCGCCGTCATGAAGTCGGTGGGACTCTCGAACCGGCAGTTCCGCGCCATGGTGGCCGAGGAATGCGTCGCCTGGTGCGTCCGCGGCCTCGTGCCCGGCGTGCTGCTGTCGCTTTTCGTGTCCTTCCTGCTGTGGCAGGTGATCTCCGGCTCCATGACGGGGCTTCCCTTCACGCTGCCCTGGAACTACGTGGCCCTGGCCTGTGTCATGACCGCGGTCGCTGTGGGCGCGTCGGTGGCCTACGGCATGCACCGCTGCCGCGCCGACAACGTGGTAGAGGCCCTGCGCGCCGACGCCGTGTAGGAGGTGCTGCGACATCAAGCAAGGCGGGTGAGGGTGCGCTGCGTCCCCCACCCGCCCGAGTAAACTTGGTTTCTGCATCAAGGGGTGCCGAAATGATGCAGATAAGTTGACTACGATGCAGAAAACGTGGCCTAGTCCCCGTTTTCTGCTTTCGCTTTCGCCTTCGGGCTCAGGCCGCCTTTGCGGTAGCCGTAGCGGCCCGACAGGGCGATCATGAACGTGGCGGCTATCAGGCACGTGAGCCCGTCGCCCACCGTGACCGAGAGCCAGATGCCGTCGATGCCGAACAGCATCGGCAGCACGATGACCGCCGCCACTTGGAACACGAGCGTGCGCAGAAACGAGATGAGCGCCGAGACGAGCCCGTTGTTGAGCGCCGTGAAGAACGCCGAGGCGTACATGGCGAATCCCATGAACAGAAAGCACAGGGCGTACAGCTTGTAGGCGCTCACGGTGAGCTCCAGCAGGGCCGCGTCGTAGCTGACGAAGATGGCCGATAGGGGTGCGGCGAGCCACTGGCCGAGCAGGAACATGACGATGCTCGCCACGCCGATGATCCCGAGGCTCTTCCACAGAAGCGAGCGCATTTCAGTATGGTTCTGGGCGCCGTACTGGAAGCTCATGAGCGGGGAGGTGCCCACGGAGTAGCCCATGAACACGGCCGAGAAGATCATCACGGTGTACATGATGACGCCGTAGGCCGCCACGCCGTCCTCGCCGATGAAGCGCAGAAGCTGCCAGTTGTATAGGATGCCCACGAGGCTCATGGCGATGTTGGTGACCATTTCCGACGAGCCGTTGGCGCAAGCGCGCCCGATGACGCGCCAGCGCAGGTGCGGCCGCACGAAGTACAGGTGCGTCGAGCGCTTGCGGGCGAAGTACACAAGCGGAATGCCGCCGCCGATGATTAGGGCATCCGGATTAAATATGGTTGCCATAATTGCATATATATTAGCACAGGCTGATACAAAATCCCGTAGAGGTTCTTCTGTTTTGTGTAATGTAAATAACTCGCTGATCGGGGAATCAGGGTAGTATTCTTTTCGGATTTGCTGCAAGCGCCAACCGGAAGCATAACATTCACAGCATCCTTTTTTTCCACAGTTACAGGAATTTTTTTTGCCATAATAGGGAATATGTCCAAGATCAAGTGCAGCCCCATTTTTCCCTTTTAAAAATTCTCCGTTAATGATCACAGAAGCACCGACACCTGTACCGATATAAATTCCAACCAGAACTTTTTTATCCTCAAGATGATGGGTTATCGTGTCATACAGCATCAGATTATTGACATCATTATTTACAAAAACAGGAACGTGGAAGTAGTTTTTAATATTTTCTGCAATATTTATATGTGAAAAAACAGCTTCGCCAGATTGGTTTCGGATATTTGTCGTACATATTACAGTGGCATTGTCATTCTCTACGGAAGATGGAACACCAATAGAAATGGCATCGATCTGAGTGATGTTTGTGTCATACAGATATTCTTCAATCAGTTTGCAGAGGGTACTAATAGGAGAAGGGGAACTTGCAATACACTCACTTTTCAGTACAAGCGGTTTTATTAAGTTGTTTTTCTTGTTTACAGCGCCAATTCTCAGATTCGTGCCGCCCAGATCAATTCCGATTATTATATTTTCCATAGTTTCTGTTATTCTCCGTCCTTTTTATTTTTTTGAAATGTAGTGTCAGTGTACAAGAGCCTGTATTGCTCATTGTACACTGACGTTCTGTGTAACTGTGAAGGGATTGAACAGTTAATTTTATATTAAGAAAAGCAAGCGGAGATGTCAATACAAGAGTTTTGGTAAAAAGTCCTAAAAAATATGTGGGCAAATTTAACAAAATAAATAAAAAAAATATAGTTTAGCTATACATGTTGACAAATGAAATGTTAACGATATATAATTCAGTAAACGTTTACAAACAAAAAGAAATTGGCGTTACGATACAATTTGGGTTTTGCATAGGATTTCATAATATTTTTAAAGATTTTTGCAGTTAAACGTTTACACACTAAGTGTGAAGCGGGAGGAAGTACTATGGAAAGTAGGAGAGTCAGTATTAAAGACGTAGCAAGGAGAGCGAATGTGTCAACGGCTACGGTTTCCAGAGTTGTAAATAATAAAGATGGAGTAACACAGCAGATTTCGGAGAAAGTACAGGAGGCTATCAAAGAATTAGGGTATAGTCCTAATACAGCGGCAAGATCTCTCGTGAGGCGGAGAACCAATGCTATTGGGATTGTGGTAAATAATCTGCATGATCCATTTTTTTATGATCTGATCAAAGGATTTGAAACAGCGGCACAGCAGACAAGTTATTCGGTTGTATTTTGCAGTGCGTTGGGAGGAGATGTAAAAAGTAAAGAGAATTATGTGAAATACCTTTCTAATGGTGTGGTTGATGCGGTTATCCTATATGGTTCTTATCGAAGCGATGAAAGCATGATCAAGTATATTCAGGATAATGAACAGATCGAATTTGTGATGATCGAAAATGATGTATCGTCTTTGCAGTGTAATAAATTACTGATTGATAATTTTGGCGGTGCAAAAAATGCAGTGAATTATTTAAAAGAGAAGAAACATCGAAAGATTGCGCATATTTGCGGAAATCCGAATAAGAAAGTTACGATTGAGCGATTTAATGGCTATATACAGGCAATGCAGGAAGCCGATCTTGAAGTGAAAGATGGATATATTCAGTATTCGTCGGCAGATTATAGAAGCGGATACGACAGAATGAATGCACTTTTAGATCTGGAAGAAAGACCTACGGCAGTTTTTTGTTCTGATGATGCGATCGCCAGTTATGCTGTACGGGCGGCACTTGACCGAGGACTGAGAGTTCCGGAAGATATTTCGATCATGGGATTTGATAATCAGAGGATTTTACCGGATCGATATAGAGGACCGGAAATTACAACAGTAGAGCAGCCGTTGTACACGATCGGAATGGACAGTATCCGATTGGTGAGTGAACGATTGAGCAATACCGATACGAAAGCGCCTGTAAGAAAAACATATGAAACTAAGATTATAGAACGTGAGACCGTTTGTGAGTATCACGGATAAATCATAAAAAGGAGAACTGGTATGAAGAATTATAATCGTCTATTAGAAGGAAAACGAGTATTTGTTACAACAGGAGCTCGAGGAATCGGGAAAGAAATTGCGCTATTGTTTGCTTCACAGGGGGCGGTTGTGGCAGTAGGCGGGAAGAATGTGCCATGCCTTTGTCAGACAGTCAAAGAAATACAAGAAGTATCTCCTGAAAGCCGCGGATATGAAGTGGAACTTGGAAATAAAGAGAATGTTGAACAGGTGGGAAGGCAGATTTTAGAAGATTTTGGCGGTATCGATATATTGGTGAATACAGTGGGGATCAATGATCATGGCAGAGTTGATGAATGTACGGAAGAACAGGTAGAAAAAATGATTTCCGTTAATTATAAAAGTTTTCTCCGCTTTTCTAAAATTTTCATACCGGGAATGCGGGAACGGAAGAACGGAAATATCATAAATATTTCTTCCATACATAGCGTAGAAACGATGCCGGGATTTGGAATCTATGCCGGAACAAAGGGAGCGATGAATGCGACGTCTCGTGCAATGGCATTAGACTATGCGTCAGAAGGAATCCGTGTAAACTGTATCTGTCCGGGGTTGATCATGAGTGACAATATGTTAGATGAAATTCAGACATATCCCGAGGGAGAGGAAAGAGATCAATTTATGGAGCTTTTATATCGGATGCAGCCATTAGAACCGGGGACAATGGAAAATATAGCAGATGCCGCACTTTATCTGGCAAGTGATATGTCAACGTATACGACAGGTCAGATTCTCATGGTGGACGGAGGAGCAAGTATTAAAGCACATTGAGTAAAGGAGGAGAGAGAATGGATTTCTATGAGAAAAATGGAATCATTCCGTATATCAATGCTCATGATACCTATACTGTATATGGCGGAAGCAGGATGGCGGAGAATACATTACAGGCGATGAAGGAAGCCGCAGCTTCCTTTGTGGATCTCAAGCAAATGCAGATTCAATTAGGAAAGAAGGCGGCAGAATTAACAGGAAATGAGGCGGCATATTTTACAAATGGAGCGGAAGGTGCGCTGCTGTTATGTGCTAGTATCTGTATTGCGGAAGACAGTGAATATTATTATAGAAAATTACCTGAAATCGCAGGGACAAAAAGAGAATTTATTGTTATGCGGGCACAAAGAAATGCGTACGATGCAGCGTTGGCAGTCAGTGGTGCAGATATTGTGGAAATCGGTGATGCGGACGAAACACTGGAGATGGAATTGGAAGGTTCTATCAATGAAAAAACAGCGGGAGTGGTCTATTTCGCTTCTACATTATATCAAAGGGGTTCACTTCCACTGGAAAATGTAATTGCGATTGCAAAGAAATACAAAGTGCCGGTCATCGTAGATGCTGCGGCGCAGCTTCCACCGAAAGAAAATTTGAAAAGATTTACAGAAGCAGGTGCGGATATGGTGATTTTCAGTGGAGGAAAAACCTTATGCGGTCCGCAGGACAGCGGAGTGATCTTCGGAACGAAACAGTGGATTGAAAGATGTATTCGCTTTGGCGCGCCGGAACATGGAATCTGTCGCGTATCAAAAACGTCCAGAGAGGCGATGGCAGGGTTATATACAGCGCTTGAAAACTATGTACTTCAGGATGAAGAAAAAAGAGAATGTGAATTTCGCGAGATTTTGAACAGGATTTCTGAAAAAATAGTAAAAACAGAACAGGAAATTATGTTGAAAATTGTGGAACAAGGACCGGTAGGACAAAAATATCCCAGACTATTTTGTTATCTTTCCGAAAAAAACAGTTCTGAAAAAATTGTAAGTTTTTTGAGAAAAGAAAGAATTTACATAGGAGAGGACAGAATAAACAATGCGGTGTATATCAGCCCTTTAAATTTACATAAAGAAGAGGCAGATGTAGTAGCAGATGTTCTTTGCAAAGCACTTGAAGCAGAATGAAATATTTTTTTACCCTGAGAAGTAAACGTTTACAAAGAGGTGCGGTATGGAAAAGAGTTTTTATGAAACACATAAAAATGAAATAAAGAAAATTGGAGAATCGGCAAAGAAACAGTTATTAGAAGACCATATTCCTTTTTGGGAACCAAGGGTTTTGGATCGGGAATATGGCGGGTATTTTAACTGTTTTGACAGAGAAGGAAAATTGATAAAAACAGTGAAACCGGGATGGTTTGTTGGACGAGATATGTATAGCTTTGCATCATTGTATCGATTTATCCAGAAAAAAGAGACGTGGCTTAATATTGCAGAGCAAGGTTATCGTTATACAAAGGGGAGTTTTTATGCAGGTAATGGGCGGTTTCAAAAATTGCTTACAAGAGAGGGGAAAATTTTAGAAGGAACGACTTCTATTTTTACCGATCATTTTGCGATAAAAGGTTTATATGAATATTTTAAAGTTGTACCGCCCGGGGAAGAAGAGCTTGCAAAGGTGCGGCAGTTGACAGATCAATTATTTCAAAATGTAAAAGATGAACAGATTCTACAAAAAGAAGGAATCCGGGCAGGATGGCAGAAGCATGCAGTGAATTTTATGACATTATTGGTTGCATTGGAAAGTTTTGATTTATTTGGAAACCGATATGAAGATGTATTGAGAGAATGTGTCAGAAAATCGTTATATGAATTTGCGAATAGTGAATTGCAGGCTCCGCTGGAATATGTGAAGCAAGATGGAAGACCGGAGCTACTCGGAGAAGGAAGATTGGTAGATGCGGGACATGCGATGGAATCGTTATGGTTTGCAATGGAAGCCGGCAGTTTGTTAGACGAGAAATCATGGAAACAACGTGCAGAAGAGGTTTTGGATTGGGTGATCGAACGTTGTTATGACGAAAGTTATGGCGGATTTATCCAACATATCGATGTGGATGGAAAAGAGCCGGAAAAACAATTTCTGGTGACGGATTATGAAGGAATACCGGCTGCATGGGACAGTAAAATCTGGTGGGTACAGGCAGAAGGTCTCAATGCATTATTTATGAGTGCACTGTTGAATGAAAATGAAAAACATTTTGCTTATTTTAAGAAATTGTATGAATATACGGAGCTTTATTTCAGAGATAAAAAATATGGGGAATGGTATTCAATTTTAAACCGGGACGGAGGTGTTTTATGCGATTGGAAAGGTTTTGAATTAAAAGGTCCGTATCATATTACAAGATGCTTAATGAAAATAAGTCTTCTTGCAGAAAAGTATTTGAAATGTAAAGAAACCGAGAACGAAAAGGAGGAAAAATCAATATGAAAAAAAGAGTCGTAAAAAGATGGATGGCGGTAATGCTCGGAGCAACAATGATCGTATCTATGGCAGCAGGATGTGGAAAGGGCGAATCATCTACGGAAGAGAAGGATGGTGTGAAAACAATTGAATGGTGGACACCAAACTGGGATGAAGTAGAGAGTAAAGAGATGGCAGCGGAATTTGAAAAAGAACATCCGGATATAAAAGTAGATATTGTAGTAACAGATTGGGATACTTACAAAAGTAAGATCACAACAGCGATCAGTACAGATAATGCACCGGAAGTATGTACAATGCTTTTAACAGACGTTGCGCCGTTTGCAAGTAAAGGTTTGTTAGAACCAATGGACGAATTAGGAAAAACGGCAGGAATTGATTTTGCAGATATTGTAGAACCGGCATTGGATATTACATCTGTGGACGGAAAAGCATATGGAGTTCCTTTCCGCTATGATGGTTCTGGAATTTACTACAATACAGATATGCTGAAAGCAGCAGGGTATGAGACATTCCCGGAGACATGGGATGAAATGGTAGAAATGAGTAAGAAACTTTCTGTGGATGGCAAATATGGTTTTGCATGGCCGTTAGGAAATCAGGCAAATGCGGCGACTCGTCTGGTACAGCAGATGTACACATACGGCGGAGACGTATTGGATGAAGACGGAAAATGTATGCTGAATAGTCAAGAAGCAAAAGCTGCGCTTAAAAATATTGTAGATTCAATTCAGGAAGGTTATGCTTCACCGGGAAGCTCTGAATTTGATAATACAACAATGAGAGAATCTTTCGGACAGGGAAATCTTGCATTCATGCTGACAGGTCCGTTTGATGTAGAGACATTGAAAACAGATTATCCGGAACTTAATTTTGCAACAGCTGTTATTCCGGGTGTTGACGGAATGGGAACAACAACAGCGAATGGTTGGTGTGTAGCATTGGCATCTAAGAGTGAAAATAAAGAAGCAGCAGCTGAATTTATGGCATATATCACAACACCGGAAAATCAGGCAAGACTGACAGATTCTTTCCCGGCAAGCAAAACAGCAATGGAATATGAACAGTTTGCAACAGAAGAATTGAAGCCGTTTATGGATCAGTTGGACAATTCAAAAGCAGAGCCGGCATACGAAAGATGGTCAGAGATGGAGCCGATCATTTTCCAGTATATGCAAAATGCAGTGGCCGGAACAATGTCAGTAGATGAAGCTTGTGAAGCAATGGCAAAAGATATTGACGCATTACTTGCAAATTAAATGAAGGGGAGGGAATTCCCTCCCTTAAGAGGCGGAGGTAAAGATGAAAAAATTTTATTTGACAAGAGATGAAAAGAAGGCGATTCCTTTTATACTTCCGGGAGTTGCTGTAACAGCATTACTTATCATATATCCATTATTTTATATCATATCCATGAGTTTTAGTGAGAATGCGATTGGACAGAGCGGTTTTGCAGGTTTAACAAATTATCTCCGCCTGTTTAAAAATCCAATGTTTACATCTTCGATATGGAATACGTTGGTGTGGACATTGGGAACAGTGATACCGGCATTTCTGATTGGATTTATACTTGCACTTTTGATCAATCGAAGAGGAATGCGGATAAAAGGTGTATTTCGCAGTCTCATATTTGTTGCATGGATCATCCCGGGAGTTGTAAAAGCGACGGCATGGAAATGGTTGTTTACCACAGATGGAGGAATGATCAATCATTTATTGATGAGTATCGGAGTAATTGAAAAAGAGATTGCCTGGCTGTCTAGTCCTCAATATGCAATGTTGTCAGTGATCATTGTCCAGGTATGGGCATGTGCGCCATATGTTATGCTTATGATGACAGCGGGGTTGCAGCAATTACCGAGAGATCTGTATGAGAGTGCAGAATTGGATGGAGCCGGTTGGTTTAAAAAATTATGGTATATTACATTACCGATGTTAAAAGATGTAAGTTTTATTTGTATTTTAATGTTGCTGGTATGGGCAATTAATGAATTTTCGCTGATATTCATTATGACATCAGGAGGACAGAATACAACAACGCTTTCGATCTTGGTATACAATCAGTTCCAGGTTCTCAATATTAATTCAGCTTCAGCAAGTGCTGTAATGCAGTTATTGATCACAATGATTTTTGCAGCATTGTATGTGAAATTTGTCATTAAGGAGGAGAACTGATGGATACGAAAAAAAAGAAAAAATGGCTGGAGCATACGGGAACTGTTTTGACATATATTATTTTAGGATTCGCAGTGATCGCAGCATTATTTCCGCTTGCATGGGTGGCAAGTACTTCTTTCAAACCCGGAAATGAGGTGTTTTCAAATCCACCGTATTGGATTCCGAAGATGCCGACATTAAGCAATTATCTGCTAGTACTTACGGAAAGTTCGATTCCAAGAGCATTTTTGAATAGTACGATTGTTGGTGGGATCTCTACTGTTATTGCACTTCTTTTAGGCGGAAGCGCCGGATATGCGTTTGCACGATTCAAATTCAGAGGAAGCAAAGGTCTCTCTCTTTTTATGCTGATCAGCCAGATGCTTCCGCTAACAGTTTTGATGATCCCGATGTACTATATGGAAAATGCAGTGGGACTGGTAGATACAAAATTAGGGCTTGCGATCGCGCATCTGGCAATCAGTATGCCGTTGGTCACATGGATGGCAAAAGGATACTTTAAGGGAATCCCGAAAGAAGTAGAAGAAGCAGCGGTGATGGATGGATGTTCGACGACGCAGATGCTTTCTAAAATCGTGATCCCTCTTTTAAAGCCGGCATTGGCGGCAACCGGAATCTATGCATTTATTTCATCATGGAATGAATTTGCAATAGCAAATGTACTTACAAGAAGTGAATCCAGCCGGACAGTTCCGTTGGCGCTGAGTGAATTTGCCTCTTTTTACAGGGTAGATTGGGGACAGACAATGGCGGCTGCAATGTTGATCACAATTCCGATCATTATTGTATTTATGCTTGTACAAAAACAGTTTGTAGAAGGATTGGCGAGCGGTGCGGTAAAAGGTTAAATAAAAATATGAAAATATAAAAGGAGAAATAACAAATGAGTGAGACAGGAAAAAGATTAGAAAATTTAGGAATTACGCTTCCGGTTAGAAACAGAAAGGGACAAGGTGTTGTAGATGCATGTATAAAAGGAGATCTTCTCTTTTTATCCGCACATTTTCCGGTAGATGCAGAGGGGAAACCTGTTTATCAGGGAAAGGTTGGCGCGGAAATAGATAAAGACACCGCGTATGAAGCTGCCAGACTTTGCGGATTGAATATGATCGCAACGATTAAAGATTATATCGGTGAATTGGATCGGGTAGATTATTTTGTAAAAGCGCTTGGATTGATCAATAGTGCGGGAGATTTTTGCGAACAGCCGTATGTTATGAATGGATTTTCAGATCTTATGGTAGAAGTTTTTGGAAAAAGAGGTCAGCATGCACGTTCTGCAATGGGAGCATATGCATTATGGGAAAATGTTCCTGTCACAGTTGAGGCGATTGTAAAAATACGAAAATAGCAGGAGGGATCATGAATGGACAGTATTAATAGAATCATCGAAAATGGACAGGAAAAAGAACCTGTATATAAAAAGAAAAGAGGAATTGTCCTTTTAAGACAAACAGATGATCTGATTTTTGTTTCAGGACATGGACCGGAAGACCAGATTACCGGAAAAGCGCTTTTTTCAGGAAGAGTTGGTGAAGATTTAACACTGGAAGAAGGATATGCGGCTGCAAGAGAGTGTGCGATCATCATACTGGGAGCGTTGAAAGATACTCTTGGAAGTTTGGATAAAGTGAAACGGATCGTGAAAGCATTCGGATTGGTGAACTGTGGAGAAGGTTTCACTGATGTTGAAAAAGTATTTG
>OLPX01002311.1_pt1 | contig 11436 bp, 9 predicted proteins | sample 1672491 | NCBI WGS metagenome assembly OLPX01 (sample SAMEA3136692, study PRJEB25190) | human gut metagenome | biome: human gut; feature: human-associated habitat; material: faeces | place: Austria | collected 2013 | reverse complement strand
CCTTGAGTTCGATAGCCAATGGAAGTTCAATCAGTTGACTTTTATCGTCAGTAGCCCGCCATTCGGCATTGCCCATGCGGGTTGTCATTTTCAACCGTTGCATATCGGCGTTTCCTAAAGTGGCCGCTATCAACGCGACGAATAATCCGATATGATTGAGAAGGAACGAAAGTCGTCTCCACTTAAAAGGAAAGCTGGCACGAAGTATCGTCAGTCCCAATGCAGTGACCATCCAAAAGTAAAGCAGAACGAAAGGCCAGGATGCAATCATCTGTGAGAATCCCAGCAAATCCGTTGAAGCATTTGGAGCATGACCGGAAGGAGCTTGCCGGATAAGTCCCATAACTACCGTCATGCCGACCACCCACAACAAAGCGGAGACGGCAGCGGAATAATGGCTTAACCAGCTGAATAAATACACACGTTTACGAAGAAGGTGCATGACTATCAAGGCAATGATATAAACCACCAGCACAATCACGTTGACCGGACAGGCAAACAAATCCCAGTTGATAGCACCCACTGTCATTTGCAGCAATATGCCTATTATCAGTAATCCTGTGCCAATCGTCAGCCCTTCTTTATAACTCCACGGTTTGCTCCACATATATATCTATGCTTATATTTGTTTTATATCTGCGCCAAACGTCCATTTTCTTTCGCTTTCTCCAACCAGGCGGGAACGGTTATTTTCAGGAATTTCTCTTTCGCTGCTCTTTCAGCGTCCATATCCAAGCCGATGTATTCCTGTGCTTTTGCTTTCGTCGAGATGTCCGGCATCGGAACATCACCAGTGTATCCGTTCTTCGCCAATACTTTGGATACGGCAAGACGGGCTTGCATAGCACGGTCGAGTCCGTGAGAAAGGATCCTCTGAATTTCCTGCGGTGCATGGAAAGAGCCGCCGTGTGAAGCCACTCCGAAATCCCAACGCCATTGTGCCTGACGAATCAATGCGAGAACATCTTTCATTTGAGCTTCTGTCGCTCCATTATCCCAAGCAAATTTAGCTTCGATATGCGCTTTCGCCAATTCCTGTTCCAAGCGGTTGCGGATTTCGTTCGCTTTGCGTTGTCGTTCGTAAACGTTATTGCGCAAAGTCTCTTCGCTCTCACGATGGCAAACCTGGCAAGTACGATCAATCATAGCCAACGGACTCTGAATGTGGTGATCGCTGAATTTCACACCGCCTTCACTCTTATACGGCATGTGACAATCGGCACAAGAGACACCTCTTTGCCCATGAATACCCATTTGAGCAATCTCATAATCAGGATGCTGTGCTTTCAGAATCGGAGTACGACTCAATTTATGGATATAATCATAGAACCCGGCCTCATCATAATAAGCCTCCATATCTTCTACCGTGAAACCTTTATCCCAAGGGAAAGTCAGGTATTTGCCATCACCTTTGAAGAAATATTCAACGTGACATTGCGCACAGACCAATGAACGCATTTCTTGCGGAGTAGCTTTGGTGATGTCTTTACCTTGGCGTTGGAAAGCTTCAATCAAAGCCGGACGGCTGATATGAAGATTCATTATTTCCGGGTCGTGGCAATCAGAGCAGCCAATCGGATTTACGATTTCGGCCCCCATAGCTCCCCATTTATTATTATAAAAAGAATCAACACCCAATGCTTCCATCATACGGGGAACATCCGGACTTTTACAAGTCCAGCAAGTAGACGGTTGAGGACCATCTGTCGGGTTCACAGGTGCACCGGTACGTAACGATGCCGTAATATCCTCAATAGCATGCATGTGCCCCCGTGGAGTAGAATAATCTTTAGAGAAAGCGTATCCCGCCCATAGAATCACCATTTCAGGACGTTTTTCCAAGGCATCCACAGCTATATTCCCATTAAATTCGCTTTCAAAGTCAGTCTTTGCAGTTTCCGTCCAAGTTTGATATTCACGGGGGAAATCATCCTTGAATAGTTCATTTCGCGCTTCAATCCCCTTGATGACGTTTTTACGGTTGTTGAAAATGCTGGCAACTTCCGCCCTCCGTTCCATCAACGCAGAAACGCATAATCCCAAAACAAATACAACGACCATTGAACCTCCGAACAACAGCCATCCTTGCCATGATTTTAATTTCTTTTCCATTGTATATCGGTTTTATTATTTTATTACGTATTTCATTTCTTATTTATCTTTCTGATTCACCATCTTCCGGAGCCATTCGGGAACAGGCGATTCCGGAAGAGGAACAATCGCTCCCGGAGTAGCGGACAGAGAATTCTTTCCACCATGAGGAACATCACGATGGCAATCCCAGCAAGCCTTCCCCTCTCCTACTTGTGACATCATATAATCGATCTTCCCCGTCTTCACAAATTCCGTATTGAGTTGTGTATGACAACGGATACAATTATCCATAATCACTTCGGAACTGGCTTCATGAGCCTGAATGACCTGCGGCTCACTTTTGGTAAGAAATGCAGCCACGTGTTTCATACCGTCCATACCTTTAAAGGTCCATTTCTTCACAGCATTTTCATGCGGCACATGACAATCATTGCAGGTGGCATTCCGGGCATGTGAGCTATGAAACCAAGTTGCATAGTAAGGAGTCATAATGTGACAGTTCACACAGGCAGCTGGGTCATCTCCAAGATAGGTATGCGCCCGGAGCATGTACATAAACAATGCCCCTCCACCCACAATAACACCGCCAATGATGACAGCCGCTACTTTCCATTTAAAAGAAGGAAAGAATCGATTTATTATTGGAAACTTCATCATATGAAAAAGTATTTTTCACAAAAGTAAAGGATTGGAAACAAAAAAGGTGTAATATCTATTACACCTTTCGAAAGAAAAAATACTCTTTATACAAAAAACAGCCTATCTATCGTCCTGTAGCCAACAGATATTCCAGTTCCTTTATATAGTTGTCTATTCATTATGATGGTGGTCTTCATCTTCCACCTCATTGCTCAATTTAATATTGCGCGCGATATAAGATTCGTTGCCTGCGGCATCTGTGCAATAAACCATCAAATGATAATCTCCTGCAGTAGCATTGGCCGGTATTACAATATCGTGATGATGAATATGGGCGGTTTTCTGTCCGGACACATCATAGGATCTGTTGAAACTAAAATCTACAGTTTCCTGTGCAGCCCTGCTATTACCTCCGTGTGAATGGTGGTCGAAATTACTATGAATTTCAATCTTATAGGATTTCAGCATGACATCATCCGACAAATCCATTTCAAAATGAACCCCATGTCCGTTTCCGATCTCCAAAGCCTGACCTTCTTCCGGTTCGTGAAGTTCAATCAGAGGTTTGGTCGTATCGCTGGAGTCATCATTATCACAAGAGGAAAACATGAAAGTAACTGTTGCCAAAAGGCTAACCATTGGGAGATAAAATTTATTTTTCATTTCAGTAATTTTTTAAATGGAACTTTGATTAATATCTGGAAGTTACGTCCCGGTTCGGGAATCTCAACTTTCCTGTAAAAACTAAGATGATTGTAATATCGGGTATTGAATATATTCCGGGCGGTCAGGGTAATTTCAATTTCATTATTTCCACCTATCGGAATGTTTAAAGATCCGCCCAAATGGAAGAGATTTGCTCCGGCTGTACGGTCTTCGTTACGGTCCACTCTATTTTGCCGAGCAATGCTCTGCCATTCTGCATACAACATATACCGGTTCTTTTGCCAGGTTAATGTATTGCGCATAACAGGTGGCGGCGAGAAACTCAATGGAATATGTTCATCACAATTATAGGTGTAAACGTATTCAGCGGAAATCCGATAATTGAAGTTACGCAGAAAATCAACATCTACGGTAGCTTCAGTTCCTGCAAATAGCGCTTCCGCTCCGGTATAGCGATAGATTTGTCCGGCATGAGGCAATACAGACCACTCTCCGGTAGGACGCAGAAAGATGTAATTGCTGAACCAACTGACAAATGGAGAGACGGAGAAAGAAATTCCCCGGTACTTCAGATGATAAGAAGCATCCAGTTGCCAGCCTTGTTCGGACTTTAGGTTTGCATCTCCCTGTTCATGGCGGAAAGTGCCGTGATGTACTCCGTTGGCAGCCAACTCATTCGCACCGGGCAGGCGGAAACTACGCCCGATATTCACCTTTACCAGATGCTTGTCGGAGGGAGTCCATACCAGTCCCAGAGAAAGAGAATAATCACCGTAGTGCTTATTCACAGAGTGACTGTTCCACTTGTAGAAGTCTATCTGTTCCGGATCATAGCCCTGTTTCCGAAGATAATCGGCAAGGTAAGCATCTTCATGCGAAGAGATATTCATATATCCGTAGTCATATCGCACTCCTCCGCTGACTGAAAACACATTGTTAGGTCTGTATGTCGTAAGCCAAAGCATTCCGGTAGTGGAACGGCGATATTCAGGCAGTAAAAACGAATAGCCGGAAATGTCGTTCCGTTGATGTTGTCCATCCCACCCCAATGTATGTTCCCACGAAGAAGAACCAATAAAACGAGCTTTCACCGAAGCACTGAAAGTGTTCAGATTAAAAGCAAGTTCCTTGTCGGGGTCTTTCTCCGGTGCGGGTTGCGAACCATAGTGAGTATGGAAAGCACTCCACTCTTCACGGTGATTGTTCTGGAAACCTAAATCGCCTGACAAGATCAGTTTCTCCCATGCATATTGCTGGTGGGTAGTCACTTTCAGGTGATTCACTTTACTGAATGGCAATTCAATATTACGGCTGTCTCCATCATCTTCCACACGTGACGCATCGGGTATGCCGTGTGCTCCCGGAAAGAATCCCGTCTTTTGATATACATTACTCACAGCATAATTCGCTTTATAGGCTCTTCGTTGATATTGGGTAAAAAGCCCGATATTGCGTTCAATACCTGCTGTATTCTTGAGTTTACGCCCATATATGGGAATTCTTTGTGTCAGGTAGACAATAGAATCCGTCGGAATACGATAGTCGCCGAAATGTTGTTCCGAATAACGAATATGGGAGTACCAGGCATTCTTCCTGATTCCCAGCATCAGTGACCCTCCGATGGTTCCATTGACTGATTTACCCAGCAGTGTGACATCTCCGAACACACGATTATCAGCAGGAACAGCCGGTGGAACAACATCAATCACTCCTCCCATTGCATCACTGCCATAGAGCAGTGAGGAGGGCCCTTTCAATACATTGACTGCTCCGATATTGAAAGCATCCAGTTCTAGTCCGTGATCGGCTCCCCATTGTTGTCCTTCCTGTTTGATTCCGTTTTCCAATACAGCAATCCGGTTGAATCCCATTCCGCGAATCATCGGTTTGGAGAAGCCCGAACCAATATCCATTGCCTGTACTCCGGGAATGTTCTCCATCGCCTGCATGAAGTTTCCTGTAAAATGTTTGCGCAAAAAATCCTGATCGGCTACATCAACCGTAAGGGCAGACTTTTTTACTTGACGTTGCTGGTACGTTTCGGTTACCACAACATCAGGCAAAAGCATGCTCTTGATTGAATCGGATTTCTGTGCATGGACGGATAAGGTTACAAATAACCCTATTACGCCCGAAATAATTCCGATACGCATCAATTACAATCTTTTATTTAATGTGTAAAATGAATGTGAGGATAGATTGAAAGCCAATCTATCTCCATTGAAAATATGAGTATGTAATCATGCGAACGGAGGTCCGCGTAAATGATGCGAATAAGTTGGTTTGCAAACAACCTTATCCTGGTAAATAATCGGCTCGTAGGGCACGAGCGTCAGTATAGTATGATATTCTATTAATTGAGGTTCCGTGAAAAGAGAAAGAGAGTATTTACATATCGCACAATCATCGGAAGAATTATGGGAATGCTTTGCATGGGAACACGACTTTTCATCCTCACTTCCATGATAGTGAAAGGTCTTCACTACAAAGAAAGGAATGAATGTCATGAATAACATCCATGCTATATATACCCTTATATTTTTCTTTTGATACATTCTCTCTCTATTGTTATATAGAATAGCGGGACAAATATACCGATATGAAAAAGAACCAGCAAATAATCGCTCTTAATATGTGTTATCAGTAATATTGCAGATTTTATTGTCTCATACTTCCCAACATTTCCATCCCTTATTAGCACAAATGTACACCACATATGTCCGCACATTATAATTGGGAAACTTTTTCTTAGTGTCTTCACCGTATCTTTTCACCTGTTCCACGTGCTCGGGAAGAGGCTCGGAAAGTGCAAGCATCTTTTCAGCTTCCCTCATACGATAGTATTTAAATTCGACCACACGATCATCCATATAGTAATCCGTACCGGGAATACCGGTCATTTCAAAGTCTGATCGGCCTGCTGAATTATTCTGTTCGATGGCAAAGGTATAACAACTACTTAAATAACGCGATACCAGTTCGTAGAAAGAACACCGGATAAAGTTTTCATTGATCTTATCAAAAACTTGTGCTGGAAATTGTCCCAAATATTGTTCGAAATAATTCTGAACGAGTGGTTCCAGGCTTCGATTGGAATCATAGTGCCGATACACAGGGACATAACGTTGTGCATTACCTTCTATTTTGTTCAGTTGATTATAGTAGTCCATGTATACACTACGCATCGTCATATTGGGCAATGTTGTCACAAATTTATCCCTCAACGTTGTCATTCCCAAATAAAACAAACTAATGGGATAAAACTCTTTATCAAAAAACTTTTTCTTATTAAACTTACTGGCAAGATCAGCCACATTATAAGGCAGTTCATCGTCAATTACCAATGCATCCAACATCGCTTTCGCATTATCCAGCGAAAGAGTCAACCGACGAATCCAATGAATGTCAGTACGTAGATTTTCATCTACCAACTCGTCCGGAATACTACCGGCATTGGCTGCAAATTTCTTGAAGAAGTAAGTAAGGATAGTGGCATTGAATAGCCGATCTCCATTGGGACGGAAACGGTAGCCATCGTAGTTGCTTACAATTAGTTGCCAGATTTCGTCAAAACGATCCTGTCCCGTAGAGTATTTATCCAGTACATAACGTAGATATGTTTCTGTTTCTTCGTATGTAAACCCAAGCATATTCAGGAAATTAGGCTCAAGAGTCAATATCTCTGCAATATTATATCCACTGGTCAAATCATCCATAGTGACGGGCAGCACACCTGTACAAAAACAAGTACGGATACTCCCCTCACCAATACCTTTTTTAATTACTTTAAAAAAAGTACGCAGAAAGCTGTCATTAGTAGTAACTTCTTCATAGAGTGGGTCATTATAGGCAGTAAGTAATTGATTGGTGAAATTATCATATTCATCAATCAAAATATAAACTTTAGGCAGTTCGTGAGAGCGGGCGTAGGTAAGCACTTCTTCCAGCATTTTAGATGCATCGCCACGATTGCTAAATTCAAAATCACCAAACAAATCACGATTATGTGCTACCATTACTTCTACCGGACCGCAATTCAGGTCATTAAAATTCTGTGCCAGCCCTTGAATATGGTCTGACATTACCATTGCGGAGAAGTCATAACGGATTATCATATAACGGTTATGTTCTTTTGTCGGATGGTTACCAATCCACGTGTCACCAAACAGTTCTTCAAACCGATGCGCTTTCGTACGGTCATAATAGCAAGCTAGAGTAGAGACTAACAAACTCTTCCCAAAGCGACGGGGACGCAGAAATACAGGAGCCTTATAATCTTCAAGCTTAGCTATATATTGGGTCTTATCTACGTAATAGAAACCACGTTCACGCATTTCTATGAAATCTGCTACTGCATAAGGAATTGTTATTCTTGCCATAATCCTACTGTTTTTTCTATAGACAAACAAAGGTACAAAATTGTTAGCAATAACAAGAAGAAATCTTTGAATTGATTGTTATTGCTCTTGTTGCCAGACATAAAACACGGTTCTTCCAGCTCCACGTTTACGAAGAATCCCTTTCTCTATGAAAGTATTCAAATCATCTATTGCTTTCAGTCGGGAAAGTCCGGTCAGGCTACTATATTCCAATCGGGTAATACCACCATTTTTCTTTAGAAATTCCTGTAAAAGCTGCTGGCGTTGCTCCATAGAAAATTCCACTTTTTGAGAAGAGTGTTTGGATTTATCCACACGTTCCAACTCTATCTCACGCTTAATTTTCCTTTTGAACTCTTTGGAAGTGCGCAAATGCACGTTATCAAAACAGATTGATTCGGCACGAATCTCCCGTTTAGTCATTACTTTATGCGTACATTTCAAAGAGATGCTGAAATGCCCGAGTTCGCCAAGTTCTACGATATATCCCTCTGCTAACGTTTCGGCTAGTTCATCCAATACAACTCCTACTACCGCATCTATCACGTTATAGTTAAAAGTCTGGGAAGAACGAGATACACGTTCCAGGAATTCTTTTTTCGAGTAAGTTCCATTTGGAACGATACGGGCATGCAAAGGCTTTTGTTCTCCGGTACTATCAGGATCCGGTGTTTCATACAAATCATATTGAGCACTCATAAGTATATCTTTTTATTAGTTCATACATTTATTACTTTCACTACGTATATTTAATCGTCTGTTCATTGAACTTTAATCTTCAGTTCATATAAAAATAATCGTCTGACAGCTGTATCTTTTTCGTCTGACAGATGTCAGACGGAAAGATAACAGTTGTCAGACGAAAGTTCAACAGCTGTCAGACGATTAATCTATCGCATGCAAAGGTATAACTTTATGCGATACGACCTTTAAATCTTAGGAAGAAAAAGACAATTCCTCCCAAGAATTTAATCACCTAACAGTAATTTAGTCACAGCGGCAGTATTCAATGCCCATTCACGAGTATATATCTCGTCCGCTTCCGGAATATCAACTAACTTCAATCCCTGTGCCTGCGCTTTGACAGTCAACAGTTCACCGACAGTTGTTTTCGCTTCCAGTTTATCCAGATACTTTTCGATGGTCTGTGTATCCAAAGAAAGAATCGTCTGTCCACCAAAAGGTATTTCCAGCCAAACGATTTCCCGTTCTTTCACTTTCAGAACTCCGAAAACGAGTCCTTTCTGCAAACTTTGGAAAATACGTACCTGATGTTGCACGCAAGAAGGATCGTAAGCTACTCCTGTTCTTTCCGATATCTTCATTGGATAGGCAGAGTTCATCCAACCTACCACCAAATTAGGAGAGATAGTCCCGTTGCTATATGCATTGCAAGTGAAAGCAACATATTCCGCACCTACACGGTTCAGTTCGTTCAAATCCAGCTCGATATATTCGGCAGTACCTTTCTTATTAGGAATACTTCGGATATCCCCGCTATGTTTAGCACCAATAGCCTGCAAGTTGAAGTAAGAACAAACTTCTGTTGTGGAAGGCAAAGCAATATGACAACTCAAGTCCATATCAAGATGCTGTGCCGGAAGCCCTTTTCCCCACTGCATAAACAACCGCACTTTATCCCCCTCTACCGGAAAACGTGTTCCCTGCAAAGCACAGGAAGTATCCTGAATTGTTTCGCTACGATCGCCGATAGACAACGGGATATGGAACAACATAGGGTCAATATACATACTTTTGTTTTCACTTCCGGCAGCTACACCGGCGAAACGGGCAGCTACGACTTCCTTACACAAATCCTGTACATCCTTCACCATCGCTTTTAGCTGATCCTCCATATACAGACCCACCAAATAGTGTGGTTCTATCAAAAGAGCATTCCCCCCTAAAGGTTTCACCATTCTCTTACGTCCCGGTTCAAAGTAGCTCTCCGCATACATACCCAAAGTAACGACCAAACGTGCCGGCAACAAATGAACCACTTCTTTAAATGCAGCCAACGTCTCTTCCGCTCCGAACCAAAGCATATTCGCAAATAAAGAACGTGCAAACATACCCGGTCGCTGCTTTAACAAAGCAAATGTCTGTTCCGCATCCGCCTTCAAACGGTTGCGCTCCACTTCTCCCTGCCAAACGGTATATGCCTCGCGGTAGAATATATCCATCAATTCCTTCAAATTTCCGAATTCCGGCTTACGGGCATATTCCGCCAGACGCAACGCACGTATCATACGTACCCACATCTCTCTTTTCGGATGCATGATTTCGCAAGCCTTCTCCGGAGCCATTGTCAGGTTGTTCAACCAAAGAGCTACCATTTTACATTCACGACGCGTATATTTCAACTTCAACTCCTCACGCTTCGCTTGGGCTGCCGAACGACTTTTATCCAAAACTCCACATATATGTGTGTTGTTTCTACCTGTTTTACGGATAATAGTCTTAGGCTCTATGATTTGCAGGAATCCGGTTTTCTTATACCACAAATAACGCAATATATCATTCGGAGTAGAGAAATAGATTTGCGCTTCCTGCGCTCTATCCTGCTCCACCAATGTATCTATCACCAACATCAATGTCTCCTTCATTTTGATTCCGACTGCCGGCAACGGAAGTTCGCCAAGCATTATTTTCAAGCTATCTGCTTGTGTGGCATCAAGAGCTGTACGCGATTCAAGCAAGTCACAGAAAAAAGCATTCAGCTCCTTGTCCTGCCAAAGTTCCAGCACTTTCAGTTTACTTCCCTGTCCGAAGTATTCCGTAGTAGCCGTTTGGAACGGAGTTCCGCAGAACGGACAACCATTGTATCGTTCCATAGGGAATGTATTATCAGGGATCACGTGTCCGCAAGGTAGTTTAACGCCTTTGGGGGTATTAAACAGGTTAGCGATCCATGTAACCAGATGATCCAAACGCGTTTCTCCGGTAGGTACATCCCACCCTTTCACCAATGGAGCCCAGTTTAGCGTCACACCCAATGCTTCTTTCATCACCTGAAGAATCATCATCTGTTGAGCCGGATATAACTGATTAACAGCATGCAGCAGTTCTTCGGACAAGCTATATCCTACTTTACGGAGTTGGGCTACCAATGCAATGGTAGTCGAAGTCAACTCTTCCTGCTTTTTCTCTCCTTCTATCAAAGGCAAATAGATTGCATTCTGCCTGATAGACACTTTCAACAAATCTTTATTCATAACTTTGTTTTTTTAAGTAAGGTAATCGGAAGACTGTGAATCAATGGAGCATTCCTGCGGTTTTGAAGTAAGTCTTCCTTGACCTTAGTTGATAAAAAGAGGTAGAACAGGCCGGATTCGAACCAGCAATATCCACCGTTAAGAAGTAAGCCCCGGTTGACCTCATTTCAGATAATCCCGAAGCTGCTGTCCTACCTCTATATATTTTTTTGTGGAGCAGGTCGGAGTCGAACCGACGACGGTCACGGGATAGGAGTAAATCTTAATTGACCTTTTTCATCAGGATAATCTCAAGATTAAAGATGATGCTCTACCCACTGAGCTACTGCCCCTTTGCGAAACAGGAAAACGGATAATCGTATGAGTGATTTCCATACCTTAAATGAGTTGTTGAAGTAACCCGTACTTGACCTGTTTTCTTGTTTCTTCGACAAAGATAGATG